>Ga0209495_1000006_pt1 | contig 305971 bp, 307 predicted proteins | sample EN1Hudsemesocosm_FD_184629 | JGI IMG/M metagenome (GOLD analysis project Ga0209495, IMG submission 184629) | Methane-oxidizing microbial communities from mesocosms in the Hudson Canyon - EN1E Hudson Canyon (SPAdes) (version 2) | ecosystem: Environmental > Aquatic > Marine > Cold seeps | place...
GCGAATTGGACCCACCTGATCCCATCCCGAACTCAGAAGTGAAACGATTTAGCGCCGATGGTAGTGTGGGAGTTCCCATGTGAGAGTAGGTCACTGCCAGGCTTTTATACTAGATACCCGAACCTCAATGAGGCTCGGGTATTTTTTTGCCTGCTGTTTAGGAGTTACGCTCACTTTGCGGACTGTGATAGGACTCAGTAAGCTACTCCTTTGCTTATTAAGAGCATTGTATAGACTGTAGTTAGACAAAAAACATCTAAAAATGAACGTAAATACAGTCCATCACAAACAGACAGACAAAAAAATACCCAGAACTACAAAAAGTAACTGGGTACTTAAAGCGATTAAATAGGTGGAAACTACTTATTGATGCCCTCTAACTAGTAGTCATCACTTGATTTACATAATAAATATTATGCATCGATAGTAATTTCTTGCTGTAATTGCTGTGTATAAGCTTCAATATCCCGTAGAACTTGTTGTTGTGAATCATCAAGCTCTTCGGTTTTAAGTTGCTTTATGGTTTCAAAAAATCTAGTAAAAGATAGAATTTTATCGTTATCACCATCGCTTAGACGTTGCTGCCGGTATTGTAGCCACTGTTCTTTCTCTTCCTCTGATAAGCTTTCCGGCCAGTTACGAGCTCGATAACGAAATAGCATTTCAGGCAAGCGCTTATCGTCGAATGGAATGGATAATGTTTTTAAATGCTCAGGTTCAGCACTGCGAATTAAATCCATTTTACGTTTATCACTAGAGCTGAAAAAGCCTCCTCCATATAAACTAGCATCAGGATCATCTATAGATTCATAGTCAGGCTTGGTGAAAATCTCATTGATTTTCTGAGTTAAATCACCAGCTGCATTTAGCATTTCTAGATGTTTATAATGTTGTTGTCGGTCTATTTGTAAGCGTTCAGCAGCGGCATCATTTAACGTATTTTCAGGAACAACAACAGGACATTTATTAATATGTAGTGTCTTTAATGCTGGTCTGCTTACACCCTCGGGAAGTTCTGCAGTTGGGGTATATAACCACTCACGTAATGTATCTGCGTCTTCATTTATTAATGCCTGTGGGTTATGACGTAAATCATAAACAATAATGCCATTGTTATTAGTTGGATCTTTTGCAATTGGTATCACTAAAGCGGTGCCACAGTATTCACTTGGATACATACGCGATACATGGATCACTGGAGAACGATCACGCAGGTTTAACAATGGTGACACGGCGTTTTTTTGCCGATGAGAAAATACAAAGTCGTACAATTTTGGTTGGACAGTTTTGATTAATTTAGCAAAGGCAATCGTTGCATAGACGTCGACTAAAGCATCGTGAGCACCTTGGTGTTCGATATTATTGGCAGCGGTTAACTGTTCTAACCTGAAACTGGGTTTTCCATCTTCACGATCTGGCCAATTAATACCTTCAGGTCGTAAGGCACGTGTTAATCGTGCCATATCAATGATATCCCAACGAGAATTTCCATTTTGCCACTCACGAGCATAAGCATCATAGAAATTACGATACAGGGTAAAGCGAGTGAATTCATCATCAAAGCGCAAGCTGTTATAACCGACACCACATGTACCGGGTTCAGCAAACTGCTCATGGATTAGTTTGATGAACTCGGCTTCATTAACGCCTTCCTTCTCTGCTTCTTGTGGCGTGATTCCTGTGACTAGACAAGCTTGAGGATGAGGTAAACTATCTCCTGCTGGTTTACAGTAAACCATCAACGCTTCACCGATGATATTCAGATCTTCGTCGGTACGAATACCAGCAAATTGAGCAGGCCGATCATAACGAGGATCAATACCAAAGGTCTCATAGTCGTGCCAATATAAAGTGCTCATTGTCATCCTTTTGTTTTAGTTAGCTTGTCTTATAACGTTGAAAAAACACGCTCTGCGGCATCTAAAGTGTCATTTATTTCTTGAGGACCGTGGGCTGCCGAAACAAAACCAGCTTCGAAAGCGGATGGGGCAAGATAAATCCCCTTATCTAACATTCCATGGAAGAATCGTTTGAATTTTTCTTGATCACTAGCTGCAACTTGCTCGTAGAAGTTGACCTGTTTTTCTTCACTGAAGAAGAAGCCAAACATGCCGCCTACTTGATTGGTTGTCAGTGCAACACCTGCAGCATCAGCACGTTGTTGTAATCCTGTAACTAAAGTTGCCGCTGTGTTGGATAGCTTGAAATGAAACTCAGGTGCTTGAATTAATTTTAACGTCGCCAAACCTGCTGCCATAGCTACGGGGTTACCAGATAAGGTACCTGCTTGATAAACAGGACCTAACGGTGCGATACATTCCATAATTTCACGTTTACCACCGAAAGCACCGACTGGAAGGCCGCCACCGACGATTTTACCCAATGTAGTGAGATCGGGAGTGACTTCATAATGTTGTTGTGCGCCACCGAGAGATACCCGAAAGCCTGTCATTACTTCATCAAAGATTAATACGATGCCGTATTGATCACAGATTTCACGTAAGCCTTGTAAGAAACCATCAACAGGTGGAATGCAGTTCATATTACCGGCAACAGGTTCGACGATAATGCAAGCAATGTCATCAGCTAACTCAGCCATACAGTCGCGAACTGAATCGAGATCGTTATAGCGTAAGGTTAAGGTATGTTCTGCTAACGAAGCTGGAACACCACCAGATGAAGGCACGCCTAATGTTAAGGCTCCTGAACCAGCCTTCACTAATAAAGAGTCAGCATGACCGTGGTAACAGCCTTCAAATTTGACGATCTTATCTCGGCCCGTAAAGCCGCGAGCTAAACGAATGGCACTCATCGTCGCTTCTGTACCTGAGCTAACCATACGAACTAAGTCCATCGACGGTACTAACTCACATACTAAGTCTGCCATTTCAATTTCGATTTCAGTAGGAGCTCCAAACCCTAAGCCATTAGCAGCAGCTGTTTGCACAGCACTAATAACCTCTGGATGGGCGTGCCCTAAAATCATTGGTCCCCACGATCCCACATAATCTATATATTGTTTACCTTCTGCATCAGTTAGCTTGGCACCTTTTCCTGCACGGAAAAAAATAGGGTCGCCGCCAACACCATTAAAGGCTCGTACCGGTGAATTTACACCGCCAGGAATATGTCGTTTGGCTTGCTGAAAAAGGTCATAATTGGTTTGCATTGTGGATTCCTAAAGGTCTATATCTAAACATGTGCGATAATTCTAGCCCATATCAACCAAATTACCGATGATTATGAGCTTAAAATTTCGTTTATTAGTGATTGTATCAATCATTCTATTAATTAACTTTGTCGCTGCGGGCTATTTTATGGTCCACAATGCGCGACAAGCACTGGTCTCTGAAATGGCTTCCAGCACTCAGCTAGCCAAAGGTCTACTGATTAATGCTTTGCCGACACTGCGGTTTTCTAATGATCTAAGTGAACGTTTAACCTTAATCGTCGACAGTGTCCGCGATACTAGGCATATCAGAGCATGGTTTGAAGATATGCATGGCCAACCATTGATAGGTCATGAAGATTACGACGGTTTTATCAATAAGCCGGATGCACCGAATTGGTTTATTAAAATGATGGAACCTGAAGCAGTGGCATTTCGACGGCTGATTACGAAGGGCAGTAAGTCTTACGGTTATTTGGTGGTGGAAGCCGACCCTAGTGACGAGGTGACCGAGGTATGGCGTGATGTACAAGTATTATTTTGGCTTGCTAGTTTCTTTTTAACGTTGATTTTAGTACTGATTTATTTAGCGTTGCGGCAAGGTTTAAGGCCGTTACAGCAGTTAGCTGAGGCTTTAGATAAACTTGAAAAAAGTGACTTTTCTGCACGAGTTGATACTTCGGCGGTAAAAGAGCTACACCCGATTCAACTCCGTTTTAATCATGTCGCTAGTGTGTTAGAAAACACTATGGCAGAAAACCATGCTTTGGCCGGCAATATGTTAATGGTGCAAGAGAGTGAACGCCGCGATTTATCTCGGGAATTACATGATGAATTAGCACCGTGTTTATTTGGCATACGTGTTGATTTGGCTGACATCAAACGCATTGCTGATGAGCATCAATTGACTGAAATCAGTCAAAAAGTAAGTTCAGTGAAAACCATTACTGCGCATATTCAAACCCTGGTACGTAAGATGTTAAGTCGTTTGCGACCGATGACTTTAGATGATCTTGGTTTAGCTGATGCGCTGCGCGATATGTTGCTAAATTGGCGTGATCGACAACCTGAAATTGATTGGGAATGGAATTTCTCTGGTGATTTGGTTGCTCTCCCTGATACGCTGCAGGTAACTATTTATCGTTTAGTACAAGAATGTACAACCAACTGTGTACGTCATGCTGAAGCAAGTCACGTCAAAGTAGAGGTGAAGTTAGATGATGAAACAGCAAAAGTAACGGTAACTGATAACGGTAAAGGTTTAGATGCTAACCTAATAAGAGGTTTTGGCTTAATTGGTATGCGTGAGCGAGTATCGGCTTTAGGTGGCCGCATTGCTTTTGACACCGAAGAAGGGCGAGGCTTACAAGTTCGAATATTAATACCTTTAAAGAGTGACGACACATAATGGCTCAAACAACCACAATCTTAGTTGTAGATGATCATCCGATAGTCAGAGCGGGTGTTAGGCAATTAATTAAACAAATTCCCTCGACGACGGTAGAAGAGGCTGAAACCGGCGAGGAAGGCTATCGCTTATTTCAAGAGTTGTATCCAGACATGGTGTTATTGGATATTACTTTACCGGGTATTGGTGGTTTAGAAGTTTTAAGGCGAATACGTGCTAATCGTGAAGATGCCAAGGTATTAATGTTCAGCATGCATGAAGATCCTGTTTTTGCATCACGAGCTATGCAGGCTGGAGCAAAAGGCTACATTACTAAAAATAATGCGGCTGATCATTTAGTTGAAGCGATAGAAAAAGTATTAAATGGTGGTATTTACTTAAGTGCTGATACTGCACAGCAGTTAGCAATGTTAAATATTGGTGTGGGCACGAGTGCTTTAAGCGATTTATCGCGGCGTGAACTGGAAATCCTTCGCTTACTGGGTGAAGGTAAAAGCATGACTGATATTTCAGAGGTACTAGGCATCAGCTATAAAACAGTCGCAAATAACCTGACTCAAATAAAAAATAAGCTTGATATTAGTAAAACGGCTGAATTAATGCGCTTTGCAATTAGTCATGGAATATCATCGTAAGCCTGCGCTAGTAAAAGGATTAGAACAAATAGGAATAAATTCCTGATTTATCAGGAGAAGTCGCTCATTACGAAAGCTGTTGCACTCGGTACTCTATGTAACAAGTTTTAAGAATTCAGCTTCTGACAGACTTAAATTTCTCTCTCCTTCTTTGAAGGTTTAACCAGACATTTTATGTCTGGTTTTTTTTTGCCTGAAGAAAATATCTTTTTCTAATTGATTTTAGCTAACAAGTTAATAATAATTGTTCGCATTAACTGCTTTTATAGTCATTGTTTAATCTGAATCAATGAATGCGTTACTGTTAGCAATTTATTCTTGCTAGAATGCCCATTCGGTTTTGAAAGTGCTATATCGCAGCGATATACAAAGTAGCCAAATCAAATGGAAAACGTACTTTATGCAAAATAACAGCAAGATCAAGCAATATTGGCTAGCAGGGCTAATCTTTAGCATGTTGCCATCAGTCAATGTCATCGCAGGAAGTTTAGAGCACGCGATAGAAACACAAGTTAAGACTGATATCGCAGCGCAGCAATCGCAACAGCATGTTGATGGCTTATCAGAAGAAACAACACAGATGCTAGCAGAGTATCGTGATGTACTCGCCCAAACCGAAAGTTTGCAAGCCTACAACGATCAATTAGATTCGTTAGTAGCATCGCAACAAACTGAATTAGCCTCTATTGCCCAGCAGCTCAATAATATTGAAACGACGCAACGCGACATTGTACCGCTGATGGTTAAGATGATTGAGGTGATGACTCAGTTTGTTGCCTTGGATATTCCATTTTTACCGGAAGAACGTCAAGCACGAGTTATTGAATTAGAAACCTTAATGAGTCGTGCCGATGTCAGTTTGGCAGAAAAATACCGACGTATTCTGGAAGCCTATCAAGTTGAAACTGAATATGGCCGAACCATTGAAGCGTATCAAGATGAACTGTTGATAAACGATAGCCTTCGTACCGTCGATTTCTTACGTATTGGTCGGGTTAGTTTGTATTATTTGACCTTGGATGGCCTAGAAGCCGGTATGTGGGATACAGCTTCACAACAATGGCAGGTATTGCCGAGTGATTATTTACAAGCTATCGGCCAAGGCTTGAAAGTAGCATTAAAACAATTACCGCCTGATTTACTGGTGTTACCTGTCCACACAGTGGGAGGTGCACAATGAAAACTTTCATTATTTCACTATGTTTGTTCTTATCACTATCAGTGCAGGCAACAGAAAAACCAGCCAATCTTGATGAGTTGCTAAAGCAGGTTAAGCGCGAACGGATTTTGGAACAGCAGCAAAATAAAATACGTGAAGCTGCATTTGTAACTGAGCGTGATGATCAAGCACGATTATTAGCTGAGGCTAAAGCGCAGCTTGCTCATGAAGAGCAACGCACGCAACTGTTAAACAATACCTTCCAAGCTTATGAGAAGTCGTTGGCAGAGCAAGCAGACTTATTGCAGCAAAAGTCAGGCACTTTAGGCGAATTGTTTGGCACTGTCCGTCAAATGGCTAACGATAGCCGTAGCGTATTAGAAAGTTCGATGACCTCGATTCAATTACCAAATCGAGGTGAGTTCTTAACGGCATTGGCAGAACGTAAACAGCAGCCGACCATTGATGAATTACGTCAGTTTTGGTTATTGCTACAAGAGGAAATGACCGAGTCGGGTAAAGTGGTTAAACTCAACATCCCGATTATTGCTGCTAGTGGTGAAGTTGAACAGCGCGATGTGACTCGTGTGGGTGTGTTTTCAGCATTTAGTGATGGTAAGTTTTTACGGTTTCTACCAGAAACAGGCAATTTGGTTGAGTTAAGTCGTCAACCGGTTGAGCGTTTGCAACAGTTGGCCGCTGACTTTTCAACCTCTGATGAGGTGACATTACAGCCAACCGTGATCGACCCTACTCGTGGCGCTATCATGGCATTATTGGTGCAGGCGCCAGACTTAAAAGAACGCATTCAGCAGGGAGGTTGGATCGGCTTTATTATTCTTGGATTGGGCGCGATAGGTTTATTGATTGCTCTTATTCGCTTTGTAATATTAACCATCGTCGGCCAAGGTGTTAATAAGCAATTAAAAGAGAATAAACCTAGTGTTAAAAATCCATTAGGTCGAATTTTATCGGTTTATAGCGATGAATTAGCACAAGATGTTGAAACTCTAGCCTTGAAACTCGATGAGGCTATTCTGCGAGAAATCCCTAAAATCGAACGTGGTTTAGTCACCTTAGCAATCCTAGCGGCGATTGCACCTATGCTCGGCCTATTAGGTACGGTGTCAGGCATGATTGAAACCTTTCAATCAATTACCTTGTTTGGTACTGGTGATCCAAAATTAATGTCAGGTGGTATTTCACAAGCCTTAGTGACCACAGAATTAGGTTTAGCGGTGGCGATACCTATTTTGCTGATTCACAGTGCTTTATCGAGTAAGAGTAATCGCTTAGTACAAATTTTAGATGAAGAAAGTGCCGCTATCGTAGCGCGTAATGCGGAAAAGCAAAGTGGATCTACTAAGTAATAATCTATTTCAAATACAGCTGCTATTAGAAAGCGGCGGTACGGTATTGTGGGTGATCTTGCTGGTTTCATTATTGATGTGGACCTTGATCATTGAGCGTTACGTGTTTATTTTTTTCGTGCACCCACGTGAAATAAAAACCGTGATCGCTCAATGGCAGCAGCGAGATGACCGACGTAGTTGGTTTGCTTATCAGATCCGCTTGGGCCTGATTGCAGAAAACTCAGGAAAGTTACGCCGTTATTTGATGTCGATCCGCACTTTAACTGTAGCATTACCGATGCTGGGTTTATTGGGTACGGTTGATGGCATGATTCAAACCTTTGACGTTATCACCATCTTTGGAATGGGTAATGCACGTGGTACTGCAGGCGGTATTTCAGTGGCTCTGATCACCACGATGGGCGGTTTGTTAACCGCCTTATCAGGGCTTTATTTCAGTACTCAACTAGAACAAACAGTGAGTCGTAGAGTGGATAATGTCGCTGATGCGTTACGAAGAGATTAGAGGTTGTATAGACTAATATGAGAAACCGACATTCACGTCGCCAAAGCGGCGCAGTTGCAGAGATAAATATGACACCGTTAATTGATATGGTGTTTATCTTATTAATCTTCTTTATTGTCACCACTTCATTTGTCAAAGAAACGGGGGTCGATGTCAGTCGACCATCTGCAAAAACAGCTGTAAAAAAAGAATTAGCCAATATATTGATTTCAATTACACCGAATGGCGAAGTTTGGATGGATAAGCGCCAGGTTGATCGCCGTGCTGTGCGTGCCAATGTCGAACGCATGCATGCTGAAAACCCAGAAGGCTCAGTGATTATTCTGGCAGATGAAGAAGCCAAAACAGGTTTATTGATTGAAGTGATGGATCAAGCTCGTCTTGCTGGCGTTGCTAATGTATCAATTGCGGCACAACGAGATTAAGGCTCACGATTGATGCGACTAACGATAGGCTTGTTATTAGCTGTTTTAGTGAACTTAGGTTTGTTCACCTTGATGCAGCAGATGACATCAGCTAAAAGCATAGCTCGACTAGCAACTGAAGATATACAGTTGTTAGATTTTGTACGCTTGAAGCGTGAGACGACAACGGAAACTAAAAAGCGGGAGTTGCCTAAAAAACCACCTCCGCCTAAAAAGCCACCACCACCGCCAAAAGCACCGGCACAACAAACAACAAAACCAAAAGCACCGACACCTAAGTTAGATATTCCTCGTATTGATGTGCCATTGAATATTGCTGGAGGACCGTATTTAGGTGATTTTTCTTCGGCACCAAAAGCCGCTCCTGCTGCGCCAGTAGCGCCGGTAACTGGGCCGATGATCGATGATGAAGTCATGCCTTTAGTAAGAATACCGCCACGTTATCCGCGAGCAGCATCTCGCCGTGGCACTGAAGGCGTGGTCACAGTGAGTTTTATTATTACTAAAGATGGTCGAGTACGCGATCCGGTAGTGGTTAAGGCCACTCCTGAAAATGTCTTTAATAAGGCTGCATTAAAAGCAATATTGAAATGGAAATTTAAACCTAAAATGGTTGCTGGTGAAGCTGTTGAAAGACAGGCGACCCAAGAAATTGAGTTCAAGCTGACTAAATAATGATGATAAAACTCATAAAATTACTGTTGATATTGAGCATGCTCAATGGCTCTGCTGTTTTGGCAAAAGAAGATAGCCAGTTTTTATTAACAGAAAAAACATATAAAGCATTAGAATCAGCACAAACATTAATTGCTGAAGATAAGTATGGGGCAGCAGGCAAGCAGCTAAAGTCATTATTAACCAAGGTAAAAGACAAGCCTTATGAGCAGGCTGTCGTTGAGCAAACCTTAGGCTATTTATATTCGAACCAAGAAAATTATAAGCAGGCGGCGATTTATTTTCAGTCAGCGCTTACTTCAAATGCTTTGCCCGAGAAAGTAGGGCATAACCTACGTTATAACTTAGCCCAACTGCTGATAGCCGATGAGCAGTATAAAAAGGGGATAGCGATGTTGGAATCATGGTTAGCAGCAGAAGCCAAACCAGCCAATAGTGCGTATGTATTGCTCGCCAGTGCTAATTACCGAATTAAACAATATAAATCGGTAGTCAAACATATTTCAACAGCAATCAGTAATGACTCATCAGCCAAAGAAGCATGGTTTCAATTACTGCTATCTGCACATTTAGAATTAAAACAATACAAATCGGCGATAAAAGTATTAGAACGATTACTGACGTCTTATCCTTATAAGAAAAACTATTGGCAGCAATTGACGGCACTTTATTTGCAGCAAAATAAAGAATTTACTGCTTTAGCTGTTCGCATGCTTTCCCAGCGCTTAGAGTTAGGTGATGGCAAAACATTAGTGCGTTTAGCTGATATGTATCGTTACTTACATATTCCTTATAAGTCGGCACAGTTACTTAATGATGCGATGACTAAAGGTGTGATTGAGGCTGACTTTGATAACTTAATTCGTCTGGCTGATAGTTGGTTGGCCGCCAAAGAAACTGAAAAAGCAGTTGCTGTGTTGCAACAAGCTGCATTACTAGATGACAGTGGCGAATCAGACTTTAAACAAGGCCAAGTTTTAATAGGATTAGAACATTGGCAGCAAGCAACTGCAGCATTGGCCGTTAGCTTAGAAAAACTTTCGGGTAAACGTATTGGCACTGCAAATTTATTATTAGGCATGGCTCATTATTACCTTGATGATTTTGCCGCAGCAAAAGCCAGCTTTAATAAAGCTGTTAAATATGAAAATGAACGTAATCAGGCTGCACAGTGGTTACGACACCTTAATAAACAGCCTGGAACTGCCAATGCCAATGAAGCATAGCTTAGAGCAAATGAAGCAACAGTTAGTCGAGCACTATCGATGGTTACGTCAGTATGGTTGTAATGATTCACATAGTGGCAATGCCTCGTTTCGTTGGCATGATGAAGTATGGGTTACACCGACAGGGTGTTGTGCTGATACCTTACAAACTAAAGATTTAGTGCGTTGTCATATCGATGGTTCGATGGAAAGTGGTGGCTCATTAGATGCGCCATTGCATATCGAAGTCTATCGACAAAATGCGCAAGCAAAAGCGGTGTTTCACAGTCATGGCCCTCATGTGGTGGCAATGACATTAAACGGCGATGACTTTATTCCGGTTGATTTTGAAGGACAGTATTATTTCCCTTTTGTACCTGTAGTGACGATTCCCTATGAGCAATATGTTGAGTTGTCACCTGCCGCTGTAGCTGAACAACTGGCTGAGCATAAAGTGGCGGTAGTGAAAGGCCACGGCGTGTATGCTTGTGCTGAAACAATTAACTTGGCTTATAAGTGGAGCTGTTCGGTAGAGCTGTCAGCTAAAACTGCTTGGATCGCTAAACAAATTTGATTGTTTAGAAAATAAACTGCAACAATTTGCCAGTTAAGTCGTCTACGTTTTTTAATCTACAGGGATTGGGCAATGACTCTACAAAGCCAATTACGTACACCGGAACTCATTGGTAGCGATATTGATGATAAACGTCGTGAGATAGCTAATTATTTCAATCAAACCTTTGATCTATATGAGTCACTGTTTGCAACGCTTATTAATGAGCAATCGTTTTACCAGCAGTCCATTCCCCTGCGTCACCCTCTCATTTTTTATTACGGTCATACTGCTACTTTTTTCATCAATAAATTGCTGCTAGCTGGCTTGGTCGTTGAGCGAGTCAATCCAAAGTTTGAATCAATGTTTGCGATAGGCGTTGATGAAATGAGCTGGGATGATTTAAATGAAGCTCACTATGACTGGCCGCCAGTAGCTGAAGTCACTGCGTACCGGCAACAAGTTAAAGCCGTTATAAATGACGTGATTATGAATGCGCCGCTGAGCTTGCCGATAGATTGGCAAAACCCTTGGTGGACTTTGCTGATGGGCATAGAGCATGAGCAAATTCATATTGAAACCTCATCAGTCTTGATTCGCCAACAACAATTGGATTTAGTGAAAAACCATGATGCTTGGCGGCCTTGGCAGGTCAAGACCTTAGCACCAGAAAATAAGATGATTGCTATTAGTTCAGGCTCAGTGAGCTTGGGGAAAAGTTATGACGATACGATTTATGGTTGGGATAATGAATACGGTAGTCGTGAAGTTGAAGTCGCTACATTCCAAGCCAGTAAATTTTTAGTCAGTAATCAAGAGTTCCTAGTCTTTGTCGAAGATGATGGCTATTTAACGGATGAATATTGGTCGGAAGAAGGTCTTCAGTGGCGAAATTTTTCTAAGGTGAAACATCCAACATTCTGGAGTAGCTCAAACGAAGGTTGGCATTTACGATTGATGACTGAAGTCGTGGTAATGCCATGGTCATGGCCGGCTGAAGTTAATTATCATGAAGCTAAGGCTTTCTGTAATTGGAAGGCTAAACAAACCGGCCTATCAATTCGCCTACCAAGTGAAGACGAGTGGTATCGAATTTATGACTTTGCTGAGGTTGAAGAGTTAAATGGTGAGCAAGCCAGTGCTAATTTGCACTTAGATCACGCGGCTTCTCCATGTCCGGTTAATCAGTTTGCTCATGGTGAATTATTTGATGTGATTGGTAATGTTTGGCAATGGACTGAAACAGCAATTTATCCGTTTGATGGCTTTAAAGTTCACCCGTTTTATGATGACTTCACCATGCCTACTTATGATGGCCAGCATAACCTGTTTAAAGGTGGCTCATGGATATCATGTGGCAATGAAAGCAGAAGAGCATCACGTTACGCCTTTAGGCGTCATTTTTTCCAGCATGCAGGCTTTCGTTATGTGATTGCCGATACCGAGGTAGAAACCGTGTCATCCAATTATGAAAATGACAAAATGTTGTCTGAATACGCCGAGTTCCACTATGGCGATCGTTATTTTGATGTAGATAACTTTCCTCAAGCTCTGGCGCAGTTAGCCATCGAAGCAATGGCTGACAAGCCAATGGGCAAGGCCTTAGATTTAGGTTGCGCTGTAGGCCGAGCAAGCTTTGAGTTAGCAAAATCTTTTGATGAAGTGACCGCAATCGATTTTTCTGCACGGCTGATTAATGTCGGTGTGCAACTACAGCAGCAAGGTGTTATTCGTTATAGCATTGCCGATGAAGGCGACTTAGTACTTTATAAGGAGCAACAGCTGGCACAAATGGACTTTGCAGACGTGGCCGATAAAGTTGAGTTTCTGCAAGGCGATGCCTGCAACTTGAAGTCATTATTTAGTGGTTATGATTTAGTGTTAGCCGCCAACTTGATTGATCGTTTATACAAGCCTGCTCTATTTTTAAAGACAGTTCATGAGCGTATCAATGCTGGTGGCATGCTGTTGATTGCTTCTCCATATACATGGTTAGAGGAGCATACAGATAAAGAAGATTGGTTGGGTGGTCTCAAAAAAGATGGAGAAAATTTCACGACATTAGATGGCTTGAAGGCGGTGTTAGGCGAACATTTTGAATTGAAAAAAGGACCGTTATCGGTGCCGTTTGTGATCCGTGAAACCAGTCGAAAATTTCAGCACACCTTATCTGAAGTCACTATTTGGGAACGTAAAGTGTGACCATTAATTTCGATCAAATCATCGATAGAGAACAGTCATCTAGCCTGAAATATGACGGTCGAAAAGGCTATTTTGGCAAGGAAGATGTTATTCCTTTATGGGTTGCAGACATGGATTTTGCTGCACCTGAAGAAGTGACAAAAGCATTAGTTGAGCGTGCACAGCATCCTATTTATGGCTATACACTTTACCCTGATAGTTTATTTGCAGCGATGCAAGATTGGTTCAAGCGGAGACATAACTGGCAGATCGAGCGTAAATCAATTGTTATGTGTCCAGGAGTCGTGCCATCACTGTATGCGGTTATTAAAGCGTTGACCGAACCCGGTGATAAAGTGGTTATCCAACCGCCGGTTTATCATCCTTTTTTCTCGACAGTGGATAAAAGTGACCGTGAATTGGTATTAAACCCATTGCAGTTAAATGATGGCGCCTATCAGATGGACTTGGCTCACTTTGAACAATGTGCGGCTGCAGGAGCTAAGTTACTTTTATTATGTTCACCGCATAATCCGGTAGGGCGCGTCTGGAGCAGAGATGAGCTGACAGACTTATTAGCGATTGCTGCAAAATATAATGTCACTATTGTGTCAGATGAAATTCATGCCGATTTAATTTTTCCAAATCAGAAACATACGCCGTTAGATTCTATCGCTAGTGATGTTGCGATCGTGACCACAATTTCTGCCAGTAAAAGTTTTAATATACCGGGCATGGGCTTATCGGCAATGGTGGTTAGTGATGCCAAACAACGGAAAGCGATTAAGAGTATATTTGAAAACTGGCATATCCATGCTGCAAATCCATTTAGCATTACCGCTTTTGAAGCGGCGTATCAGCATGGTGACAATTGGTTAGAGCAGTTAATGGTTTATCTTGAACAAACATATCAACAAGTCGTTGCCTTGTTTGAACAGCAATTGCCAAAGATTAAAGTGTTACCTTGCCAAGGTACCTATTTATTGTGGTTAGACTGTAAGGCGATGAATATGTCAGATGAACAGCTACGCCACTTTTTTATTGATGATGCCAAAGTAGGTATGAATCAAGGCGTGAGCTTTGGTGACGTCGGCAGCGGCTATATGCGGATGAATATTGCTGCACCGCGACCAGTGGTTATCGAAGCCTGTCACCGCATTATTACCGCTTATCAGCAGCGTTAGATATGACTGAACCGCAGCCATCAGCAGTATTGTTAAAGCCTATTGCGATTAGAGTTGTATTGTTCATCGCGGTAATGTGGTTAGTTAAAGCGATAGAGTTATTTTCGACAATAGATGTCAGCAGTTTTGGTGTTTACCCACGTGAGCCGATGGGCCTGCTGGGAGTAGTGTTTGCACCGATGATTCATAGCGGTTTTGAGCATTTATTTTCTAATACCTTAGCGATATTCATCTTGCTGACAGCCTTGTTTTATCAGTATCCGCGATCAGCTAAATATGTATTCGCAATTATCTATATTGGTTCAGGAATCGGTGTGTGGTTATTTGCACGTGAATCTTTTCATATTGGTGCGAGTGGTTTAACTCATGGGCTGATGTTTTTCTTGTTTTTAATCGGTGTTTTACGCCGTGATAAACCTGCGATGGCACTCGCGATGATGGTGTTTTTTCTTTATGGCAGCATGGTGTGGGGCATCTTGCCAACAGAAGAAAGAATCTCATTTGAATCCCACTTATTTGGTGCGGTGACAGGTATTATTTCGGCCATATTATTCAGGAATTATGATCCTAAGCCGATAGAGAAAAAGTACAGTTGGGAACAAGATGATGATGAGCAGGAAAATGACTTTCAAAGTAATGATAAACCGGATGAGATTAAGTAAGTCATTGAAAGCTTGAGTTTTATAGTGAATATTGTTTACTATTGGTTGCGACTTTACATTTGTTAACAATTGTTTTGATTAAAAATTAAATAGCTGTTTTATACAATAATTAAGTAATCGGAGAGTATATGGATATTACCGAGCAACATAGTTTTGCGATAAATCTAATGCAAAACATGGCCACCGCAACATTTGTACTTGATGCTGCTGGAAAAGTTATTATTTGGAACCATGCTTGTGAGCGTTTAACTGGAATAATGGCGGATGAAGTCATGGGGACCAATGAGTATTGGAAAGCCCTTTATTCTGAAAAGCGCATTTGTTTAGCTGACTTATTGGTACGCGGTTACCTGGATAATATCGAGAAGTGGTACGACTTTTTTGATATAGATTCTGATGATAACAATAGTTACAGCGCGGGCAATTGGTGTGATATGCCTCGCTTAGGTACAGATTTATATCTAAGGTTTGAAGTGGGTCCAATCTATGGCGCCGATGGAGAGCTGGTAGCCGTTGTGGAAACGCTACAGGATATGACTGAGCATAAAAATACTAAGACAGCGCTCGAAAAGCTGATCTTAGTAGATGAAATGACCAAACTTTCTAATCGCCGCTATTTTGATGAACGTCTTAATATCGAATGGAACCGAGCTAAACAACACCACCTTCCTATCTCCTTAATCATGGTTGATGTTGATTTCTTGAGTAAGTTCAATGACTCCTATGGGACTCGGCGTGGTGATGAGTGTCTAAAATCCATTGCTAAAACCTTGCGACAAAGTGTTTTTAGAGGCAGCGAAGTCGTTGCTAGGTATGGTGGTGAAGAGTTTTGTATTTTATTGCCAGGTATTGATACTGAGGGGGCTTATAGTGTCGCAGAACGGATTAGAGAAAATATCAGCGGCATGCAATTAGAACATGAAAGCAGCCATATTTCGGACTGGGTTACGGTTAGTAATGGAATGGGAACTATCCGACCAAGCTTTGATGATCAGACTTCACAGCTCATTTCACTTGCTGATGCCGCCCTTGAAAAAGCGAAAAATCAAGGCCGTAATCAAAGTGTAAAAGCAGTTGCATAAAATAAGCTTGTAAACTGTAAGGGATTTAGCGGTTATAATAGCTTTAAGGATCGTAGTCGCTACCAGAGTGACCCAATTGAAATGGTTTTTTACTGATAATGGAGCATGGAAAAATGTCTGATCAAGTAGGCAAGGCCGCAGGGATTTTATGGGAACACCTTAATTTGGAAGGTGAAACCAGTGTGAGCAAATTAATTAAGGCGACAGGCTTAGATAGTAAAACCGCACAACGTGCGATTGGTTGGTTGGCCAAAGAAGATAAGTTGATGGTGATAGTTAAAGGGCGAACTGAGATCGTAGCCCTGAAATAGAATTTAATAGCCCCTGTTAGTAACAACTAGCAGGGGCTTTTTTTAAATGAATTGGCTACTTTTTAGAATGTAAATGATGCCAGCAGTTAAAACTGGCCAAGCAATAACAGGGCTAAGTAGGTAATAAATCACTTTGTTTTCTGGTTTGAAGCCAACGCCATGAATAAAGCCAATCATTGCTCCCAGCATGAATAGGCTTAATAAACCATGTTCAACATGATTTTGGTCATTAGTTAGACTTTGTGGGAAAAACAAAACCAAGGTTGAAACAACAATGGCCAACAGTAACGAGATATAACGGCAATAAGCATTATTCATAATGTTAATTATCCATCTTATCCATATCTTCTTCGAGTTCTAACCACATTACATTAATAATACCAAACGAAACCGCTAATAATACCCCTAACATCCAAGCAAAATACCACATCACAATCCCCTAATAAGTTGTATGTTCGTTGTTACGAATAAATTGAGTGTCCAACCGCTGCCACATCTTCCGGTAGGTCCAAAAGCTGTAACAAAGAATGATCGGTACAAAGATCACTGCCACCCAGAACATGATTTTTAAGGTGAGCAAACTGGAGGTTGCATCCCATACTGTCAAACTACTATTTATTGCTTCACTTGAAGGCATGATGAATGGAAATAAAGAAAATCCTGCCGTTAAAATTATGCCAGTGATTGAAGTGCTACTAGCGATAAAGGCTAATACTGGCCTGCTTATTGAGCTGAATAAATAGACTAATAATGCACCGACCAAACCTGAAATAGGCGCGATCATCATCCATGGCCATGTTTGATAGTTAGTTAGCCAAGCACCTGCTTGCATGGATACCTGTTTAATATCAGGACTAAAGCTTTCACCCGCATCTGGCATGGCAGTAATGACATAGCCATCGATATATAAATAAAGACTGACACCTGCAAGTGCAAATAGGGTAAATAAGGCTAGTGCAGTGTATTTAGCTGCATTACGAGCTCGAAACTCTAAACCATCGACAGTACGAAGCTGCAACCAGGTGGCGCCATGCATGGTAAACATTGTGACGCTGATGATGCCGGCGAGTAATGAAAATGGATTTAATAATGCAACAAAACTACCGGTGTAATAGGGCCGCATAAAGTCATCAAAATGAAAAGGTACCCCTAAGAACAAGTTACCAAAAGCGACACCAAAAATAAGCGGCGGAACGGAACTACCGACAAATAATCCCCAATCCCAACTGTTTCTCCATTTAGGAGACTCAAGTTTGCTACGGTAATCAAACCCTACCGGCCGCAAAAATAAGGCAAACAAGGTAATCATCATGGCCAAATAGAAACCAGAAAAAGCCATGGCATAGACTAACGGCCAGGCAGCAAATAAAGCGCCACCGGCAGTGACTAACCAAGTTTGATTGCCTTCCCAGTGGGGACCAACAGAGTTCAGCATGATGCGACGTTCTTCGTCGGTATGGCCTATCAACGGCGATAATATGCCAACACCCATATCAAAACCATCTGTTAAGGCAAAGCAGATCAGCAACAAGCCAATGAGTGCCCACCAAATTAATTTAAGAGTTTCATAATCTAAAATCATTGTTAGCCTCCTTAATGGTTCTTTTCAAAGTGATATCGACCAGTATGTAGGCTACTTGGGCCGAGGCGAACGAAACGTATCATTAGGTACATCTCTAAAATAAACAGCAAAGTATAGAACACAACAAAGGCTATTAAGCTGTTAAATACCGACTCTACCGACACGCTGGAGGTGGAGAGATGAGTGGGCAAAATACCACTTATCGTCCATGGTTGGCGGCCAAATTCGGCCACAAACCAGCCCAGTTCTGCTGCAATCCAAGGTAGTGGTAACGCAAACAGACATATCCATAAAAACCAGCGCTTTTTATACTCTTGGCGCTTGGCACAGTGGTAGAAAGACAAGGCAAAAATAACCAACATGGCAAAGCCACACGCGACCATGATTCGGAAGCTCCAGAATAAAGGAGCAACGGTAGGAATCGTATCGCGAGCTGCTGATTTAACATCTGCATCACTGGCATCCACTACATTGTCAGTATATTTCTTCAGCAACAGTCCGTAACCGAGATCTTCTTTCACAGCGTCAAACTGTTGTTTTGTCTGCTCATCGGTTTGGCCATTTCTAAGCTGTTGTAATAAACCGTAGGCCACCATCCCGTTACGAATTTTCAGTTCATTTTCGGCAATGATATCGGTAATGCCCATAACCTCAGTATCAAATGAACGGGTGGCGATGATCCCCATGAGGTAAGGAATTTTGACGGCATAATCGGTTTCCATTGTTTCATCATTTGGCATGCCAAATAAGGTGAAGGCCGCTGGAGCTTCTTCGGTATGCCATTCGGCTTCAATCGCTGCTAATTTGGTTTTTTGTACATCACCTACTTCATAACCGCTTTCATCACCTAATAAAATGACTGAGCAAATTGATGCAAAGCCGAAGCCAGCTGCGATGGCAAAAGAACGGCGAGCAAAACCAACATCTCGATTGTTTAGTAGGAAATAAGCACTAATACTTAATACAAACATAGCACCGGTGACATAGCCGGCTGCCACAGTGTGGATAAACTTCACTTGTGCGACTGGGTTTAAAATAATTTCAGCAAAATTGGTCATCTCCATCCGCATCGTTTCATAGTTAAACTCTGCACCGACTGGGTTCTGCATCCAGGCATTGGCAATTAAAATCCACAACGCCGACATGTTTGAGCCTATGGCCACTAAGAAGGTGGCTAATAAATGTTGTTGTTTAGATAGCCTGTCCCAACCTAAGAAGAACATGCCGACAAAGGTGGATTCAAGCATAAAGGCCATCAGACCTTCAATGGCCAATGGCGCACCAAAGACATCACCAACATAGTGAGAGTAGTAGGCCCAGTTGGTACCAAACTGAAATTCCATCGTCAGGCCGGTGGTGACACCCAGTGCAAAGTTAATGCCGAATAACTTCCCCCAAAAGCGAGTCATATCTTTGTAAACTTGCTTACCGGTCATCACATAAACCGACTCCATGATGACCAATACCCAGGCTAAACCTAAGGTGAGGGGTACAAATAAAAAGTGGTATAGGGCGGTGATGGCAAATTGCAGGCGTGATATATCAACCAGCTCTTCAGTAATCATGGGGAGTCTCCTTGCTCAACATCACCAAGCAAAGCTTCGGCAACACTGTCGGTAGTAGGCGGGGTAGTATCGTTATCAAAAAAAGCGGACCAGATGAAATATAGCAGCACGAGTTTGACCAGCAAAATAAGAATAATTTCGCGTAGTAGAAGTTTGTCTGTACTTGAAGTCACCGTGAAACTAACGTCCTGTAAATATAACTAGCAGACATTCTGCCACTAATTTTAAGTTAAGCGTGAATTTATATGAAATATTGCACAATTAATTTAGTTGGTTATTGATGCGAGTGCTTCTATACTGCTAATCTTCGGGCACACATAATTAAGAATTGATTATAATGACAAATGCATACGACGCCTCTGCGATAGAGGTTTTAACAGGACTAGAACCGGTACAAAAACGTCCGGGTATGTATACAGAAACTTCGCGACCAAATCATTTGGCGCAAGAAGTCATTGATAATAGTGTTGATGAAGCCGTTGCCGGCCACGCAACTCAAATTCAAGTGACGCTGCATGCTGATAATTCGATAGAAGTGGTCGATAATGGCCGTGGTATGCCAGTGGACATGCATCCAGAAGAAGGTGTGCCAGGCGTTGAGGTGATACTAACTCGTTTACATGCTGGTGGTAAGTTTTCTAATAAAAACTATCAATTTTCCGGTGGTCTTCACGGTGTAGGTGTTTCAGTTGTTAATGCCTTATCAACACGTGTTGATGTCAGAATTCGCCGTGATGCGAAAGAATATTTAATCGCCTTTGAAAACGGCTTATTAGTTGAAGAATTAAAAGAAGTCGGCACGGTGGGTAAACGTAATTCGGGCACGAGTCTTCGTTTTTGGCCTGATGATAAATATTTTGATGCGCCTAAGTTCTTAGTTTCTCGCCTGCGTCATGTGTTGCGTGCCAAAGCGGTACTTTGCCCAGGTTTAGTCGTTATTTTTACTGATCGCAGTGGCACCGATAAAGTTGAAGATAAATGGTGTTATGACGATGGCCTGCAGTCTTACTTAGCATCATCAATGACCGACCAGCCTTGCGTACCAGCAACGCCTTTTGTGGGTCATATTGAAGGTGAAAACGAGCAAGTCGATTGGGCTTTAATGTGGCAACTTGAAAGTGGTGATGAAGTTACCGAAAGTTACGTCAACCTAATCCCGACTGCCCAGGGTGGAACTCATGTTAATGGTTTACGTTCAGGCTTATTAGAAGCCTTGCGTGAGTTTTGTGAGTTTCGAAGCTTGTTACCTCGCGGTGTCAAACTATCTCCAGAAGACATTTGGGAGCGGTGTAACTATGTCTTATCGGTGAAACTAGAAGACCCACAATTTTCAGGTCAAACCAAAGAACGCTTATCTTCGCGTCAATGTGCTCCGTTTGTTTCTAGTGCTGTTAAAGATGCGTTTAGCCTGTGGTTAAACCATCATGTTGAAGATGGTGAAAAGATTGCCGAGTTGGCAATCAGTAATGCTCAATCACGTTTAAAGCAAGCCAAAAAAGTAATACGCAAACGAGTGCAATCAGGGCCAGCTTTGCCGGGTAAATTATCTGATTGTTCATCACAAGATGTGACTCGCACCGAAGTCTTCTTAGTGGAAGGAGACTCTGCTGGTGGTAGTGCCAAGCAAGGTCGTGAACGTGAGTTCCAAGCGATCATGCCGTTGCGAGGTAAGATCTTAAATACTTGGGAAGTTGAATCAACCCAAGTATTAGCATCACAAGAAGTACATGATATTGCTGTTGCGATTGGTGTCGACCCGGGCTCCGATGATTTGTCAGGTTTACGCTACGGCAAGATCTGTATCCTAGCGGATGCCGATTCGGATGGTGCTCATATTGCCACTTTATTATGTGCTTTATTTGTACGTCACTTCCGGCCTTTAGTTGAAGCGGGCCATATCTGTGTCGCCATGCCACCGCTTTATCGTATTGATGTCGGTAAACAAGTATTTTATGCCTTGGATGATGAAGAGAGGCAGATGTACTTGGACAAGATTGTAAAAGAAAAAATTAAAGGTAAAGTCAGCACACAGCGTTTTAAAGGGCTGGGTGAAATGAACCCAATGCAGTTACGTGAAACCAGTATGGCGCCCGATACACGCAGGTTGATACGACTTACTCTTGCGGCTGAAGATGACACCATGCAGATGATGGATATGTTATTGGCTAAAAAGCGCTCAGCAGATCGCAAAGCGTGGTTAGAACAACAAGGCGATTTAGCAATCGTATGACATTAATAAAGAGACGGTTCGTATGAGCACTTTAGTGGATGATTTAGAGCAGCTTCCGGTCAGAGATTTTACTGAAAAAGCGTATTTGGATTATTCCATGTACGTGATTTTAGATCGCGCTTTGCCGCATGTTGGCGATGGTCTAAAACCAGTTCAACGCCGTATTGTTTATGCCATGTCGGAGTTAGGCTTAAGTGCCTTATCGAAACATAAAAAATCGGCACGTACTGTCGGTGACGTATTGGGTAAATACCATCCTCATGGCGACTCAGCTTGTTATGAAGCCATGGTATTAATGGCGCAACCATTTTCATATCGTTACCCATTAATTGATGGTCAGGGCAACTGGGGCTCGATGGATGATCCTAAGTCGTTCGCTGCGATGCGTTATACCGAATCACGACTGGCTCCTTATGCACAAAGTTTATTAGCTGAATTAGGCCAAGGCACGGTTGAGTGGACGCCAAACTTTGATGGCACGATGAAAGAACCATCATTATTGCCTGCTCGCTTACCTAATGTATTGCTTAATGGTGGTACCGGTATCGCGGTGGGTATGGCAACCGATATTCCGCCACATAACCTACGTGAAGTGGTCACTGCTTGCCTGCGACTGTTGAAAAAACCATCAACAACACTAAATGAATTATTAGAAGACATTCAAGGTCCTGATTTCCCAACTGGCGGTGAAATTGTCTCTTCGAAAGCAGAGCTATTAAAACTCTATACCACCGGTCATGGCAGCGTCCGTCAACGCGGTTGTTATACCGTTGAAGACGGTGAGCTGATTATCAATCAACTGCCTTACCAAGTATCTGGTGCCAAAGTGATTGAGCAAATTGCCAATCAGATGAGTAATAAAAAACTGCCGATGGTCGCGGATCTACGTGATGAGTCTGATCATGAACATCCGGTTCGTTTGGTGGTTATCCCTCGTTCCAACCGTATTGATTTAGATGCCTTGATGCTGCATTTATTTGCCACTACCGATCTAGAGCGTAGCTACCGCGTCAATATGAACATGATCGGGTTAGATGGCCGACCACAAGTTAAAAACTTACGTGACATGTTATTGGAATGGCTGGTTTATCGAACAGAAACTGTCCGTCGTCGTCTGCAGTATCGTTTGGATAAAATTCTCGATCGTATCCATGTATTGGAAGGTTTGTTAGTTGCCTATCTGAATATCGACGAAGTGATCGCCATTATTCGTACCGAAGATGAGCCAAAACCAGTACTGATGGAACGCTTTGGAGTCAGTGATCGCCAAGCAGAATCAATTTTAGAATTAAAATTACGCCACTTAGCTAAACTAGAAGAAATGAAGATCCAAGGCGAATTGGATGAGTTGGCTAAAGAGCGTAAATCAATTGAATTATTGCTTGGTTCAGAAGCACGATTAAAAACACTAATTCGTAAAGAGCTAACTGCTGATGCCAAAAAGTTTGGCGATGACCGTCGTTCAGTGATCGTACAACGTGAGTTAGCAAAAGCCTTAGATGAGTCTGAGTTATTACCAACCGAGCCACTCACGATTGTTTTATCTGAAAGTGGTTGGGTGCGCGCAGCTAAAGGTCATGATGTTGACCCGGAATCATTAAACTTCCGTACTGGTGATCGCTATGCCACCTCAGTTAAGGCTCGTAGCAATCAGCAGATTGTCTTTTTAGATACGACTGGACGAAGTTATTCCTTATCGGCGCATACCTTGCCATCGGCACGTGGCCAAGGTGAACCGTTGAGTGGTCGCTTGCAAACACCGGCAGATGCTCGTTTTGTTGCTGTGTTAGCTGGTGATTTGAATGAACCGTTATTACTGTCTAATTCTGCTGGTTATGGTTTTATTACTTGCTTGGCGAATTTATTGGCTAAAAACAAAGCCGGTAAAGCCGTCTTTAATCTACCAAAAGGAGCAGAAATCCTGCCGCCTATTTGGATTAATGATTTAGAAACAGAACAACTCGCTGTTGCAGCGGGGGACGGTCGTTTATTGGTGTTTGCTGTTAATGAAGTGCCTAACTTGAATAAAGGTAAGGGCGTACGTTTGATTAACATTCCACAAGCACGTTTTGCAGCGGAGCAAGAATGGTTACATTCGGTGACGTTAATTCCTGAAGTAAGCAGCGTGACTTTGCATGCGGGTAAGCGTCATTTAACGTTGAAGCCAGCTGATTTGGCTCATTATCAAGGTGAGCGTGGTAAGCGGGGGCATAAGTTGCCACGTGGATTGCAGAAGGTGAGTAAGGTAGAAGTGGCGGAGTAGGTGTTAATCGATCAGATTTCATACAAGGAAAGTCATGAAAAAGTTGTTGTTTGTTATTTTACTTGTTTTATCAGCTTGTGTTGAACAGCCTGTTAAAAATGATCCTACCGTTCACAAAACTCAATTAGAGTTGATTCCGCTTACAGTTGGTAATACATGGACCTATGTGGACAAATCAACAGGAAAACAGGTCAAGTCTTTAGTTGAAAAGTCACAAATTATAGATGGAGTTGAGTGGTTTAAGTATAACGAAGTAGGCGATTCCTTTTGGGTTAGAAATAGAGGACTAGAGCAGTTTGAAGCCATTGATTTTTTTAATGAAGACAAAATTCAATCGAGCATTGAAAATGAAGCTTTAGTGTTGACGACGTTGACGACTGAATATATGACTCCAGGAGTAATAAAAGCGACATCAAAACCATGCTCAATACCATTGAAAGTACCTGCGGGAGAATTTAATTGTCATATAATTCAGTTTGAGTTTGGTAATAATCAATTTTCAAAAAACTATTATGCTAAAGGTGTTGGCTTAATAAAAAATGAGTTCAAAGCAGATAATAAATATACGGAAATAGAATTGATTAACTATCAATTGAAATAAAAAATTTTTATTTCAATTAGAGTGTAGTTTAGCTTTCTACGAGTCAGGGTATTGCGTGGCCAATACCCTAACAACCCAAGGCCACCCCTTGTACTGGCCTGCGGCTTCACTGCGTTGCTCACTTTCATAGAGAGCCTGCGCAACTCGCTACGCTCAAACAGTGCTCGGCTTTAATCTCTATGAAACCTCCGCTACTCGTCAGAACAAAAGGGGAAAGGGACTGCCTCAAGGTTTTGCAGAGACTCATTTGCCCTTAATGCGAAGCCGCGCATCGCAAAGCAGTTTGGAACAAACTCGACGAGTGTCTGAGCGTAGCGAGTTTTCTCGTTGAGTCCAAACTGATTGAGAAGCGCAGGGAACCCGCAGGGCAAGCATGGGCTGCCCTTTTGTTTGGTTCGTTTATTTTGGGCAAACAAAATAAATGAACGCCTGCGGCAGCAAACAGCCCTTACTTACTATTCAGGCGAAAAGTGAGTTAACAAACGTCTATTAATCAAAAAATGAAAATCGTAATTTGTTATCCTATACCCGTAACACACCTTAGAAGATAACCATGCAGGATTTAGCCAACGATCAAATCACTGTTTCAATCGTCATGTTGAAGCAGGCCAGTACTCATCCTTGGGGAAGTGCCGTCTGGTCGTTGTTGGGCTTGCTGCCGGGGCTATCTGAGGCCGAGTTATCACTCGCGCAAGATAAAGGTGATATTCATTATTTCCCTGACTTTTCTGTGCAGTTACACCCCTTACACAGTGATAGTTATTACCATAACTTGATGTCGGGTAAACCTAAGATATATGTGATTTCACCTCAGGAAGAGGACACGCCTCAGCCATTTCTAGTTACGGTTGATTATGATGAAGCGGCTTCGTATATGGAAACGGGCGAGCAGATTTTTAATGCACCGTTGCCTAGTGCGTTATGTGATTGGGTTGAACAGTTTGTATTAACGCATTATCAACCTGAAAAACCGAAAAAGCGCCGTCGTAAAAAGTGGCATGATCAGGCTGAAAAGCGATGACGGTTGAAGACGATAAAGAACAAGGCTTTTTATCGCGATGGTCACGGCGAAAACTTCAGCCTGAACTCGATGAGCCGCTTGAGCTTGAAAGTGAAGCTGCTGCAGAAGTTGTCAGTGCTGAGCAAGTAGAGCCTAGTGATGAAGTTGACCAACAGGATTTACCAATCTGGCAGCAACAAGATGCTGATCCAGACTTAAAGAAACAGGCATTGAACGCTTTATTTAAACAGGCTGAGTTCAATGAACTGGATTATTTAAACGAATATGATGAAGACTACACCACGTTTCCAAAACTGGGCAATGTAGTCACGCAGGAAATGAAGCGCATGCTTAAGTTGGCTGAGGAAAAAACACGGCCAGAAAGTGATGTTGTAGAAGACAATAAATTGCTTGCTGAAGAAGACGGCATTTCACAGCAGCCAGAAAGTGATGAGGACAATAAGCTTGCATAACGCAGTACAACAAGCAGGTGCGGTTGAAGTATTACCAGTAGATCTGGTCGAGTTTAACTCGAAGGGTCGACTGTTGATTATTGCTACAGCAGAACAAATTAATTCAATGTTGCCTCAATTAGTTGGGCTGACTATGCATTGTATTTGCACTGATGACGGTGAGCTGATTGAACCTAGCCTGAAATTGGCTGATGAGCTAGTCAACATCACCGGTTGGTTGGGTGAGTTTACGGTTGAGTTATCGACATTAGAGTTAGTGGTTGATTTGGTATTAGATTTGTCAGCAAGCCCTGTTCTACAAACCAAGGTCTTACCTTTAGGTTACTTTGCACCGGGTAATGATGAGCAGGCTTTAGCTGAAACATTAGAGCAATTGCCAGATTTGATCGGCACCTTTGATAAACCTCGCTACTTTGATTACAAATCATCTATTTGTGCTCATTCCAGTCGTGGTGTTAAAGGCTGTCAGCAGTGTTTAGATGCTTGTCCTGCTGAAGCGATTAGTAGTGAAAATGAATTTGTATTAGTCAATCCTTCTTTATGCCAAGGTTGTGGTAGTTGTGTCACGGTATGTCCATCGGGTGCGATGAGTTATGCCTTGCCGACATTAGATGTCAGCATTAACCGATTGCGAGTGATGATGCAGACCTATTTAGGTTTAGCATCTAAGGCACCGCATATCTTGATTCACGACTTGGAAAAAGGTCAGTTCTTGCTTGATGCAATGCCTGAAGCTCTGGCTGCTGATGTTATTTTGTTTTCAATTGAAGAGATCGGTGCCTTAGGCATGCCATTTTGGTTGAACGCTTTGGCATATGGTGCGGCTGGTGTGACGGTTTGGGATGCCGGCAGTCATAGCGACCATGATTGGCTTGAGCTACAACAAGAAATTACTAAAACGAATCAGATGTTAGCCGGCTTGGAATATCCTGCACAGCTAGTGAATTGGTTTGCAGGCAGTGATATTAATCAGTTAGCAGAGTCTATTGCTGTAACAAATTCGGCACCTAAACTTGAGCCTGCTAGTTATGCGGGTCTTGATGATAAGCGTCGCATGATCAAATTAGCGATGACGCATCTACATCAACAAGCCAAATCAGCAGTGGCCGTATTAGATTTAGAAAGTAATGCCGCGTTTGGTGAGATTCAGATTAATACTTCAGCGTGTACTTTGTGCATGTCCTGTGTTTCGGTCTGTCCGGCTGGTGCTGTTTTAGATGGTGTTGATAAGCCGCAACTTAACTTTATTGAAGATCTGTGTGTGCAATGTGGCCTATGTGAACAAGCCTGCCCAGAAAATGCAATTGAGTTGAATGCTCGTTTTCTATTTGATAGTGAGGCAGTGCGTAAGCCGAGACGTTTACATGAAGAAGCTATTTTCAACTGTATTAGTTGTAACAAAGGTTTTGCTACTCAAAAAATGATCGATACGATGATGGATAAGCTGAAAGGCCACGCCATGTTTCAAGGTGATGCTTTGCAACGGTTGAAAATGTGTGAAGACTGTCGAGTAAAAGCAATGTTTAAAGATGGACAGGGACCTAAGTAATGGCTGATGAAAATATTTTATGGCGTGCCCAAACTTATGCATTGCTCGCTAGCTTATTAGTTCAACCACCGAGCAAAGAGTTGTTAGCAAATTTAGCTGCAATTGATGTGACCGAGCCTGACAGTCCTATGGGCACGCAATGGTCATTATTAGTTGCGGCAGCAGAACAGGCCGATGTTGATGCTATACATGATGAGTTTCAACGCTTATTTGTTGGAGTAACTCACGGCGAGTTAATGCCTTATGGCTCGTATTATCAAACCGGCTTTTTAATGGAAGAGCCGTTGGCGGTATTAAGAACAGATTTAGCTCGTTTAGGTTTGGAGCGACATGAAGAGAAAAATGAACCGGAAGATCATGCGGCGGCGGAATGCGATGTAATGCGATTGATCTTGATGGCTGAAGGCACACCGGTTGTCACTGCCGAAGATTTTTTCCAGCAGCATATTCAACCTTGGATGGAACAGTTTTTTGCTGATTTAGCCAAAGCAGAGAACGCAGCGTTTTATCGGATTATTGGTTCTTTTGCGCAGCGCTTTATTTCACTTGAAACGAAGTTGTTTAGTTAAGCAATTAATAGCCAAATATGCCACATGAATGAGCAGTAATGACGAATAATTCAGCCCGAAAATAGTATGAATGATTCTCATTAACAGTCCAGGTTAGAATAGCGTGATATAAAGTCTTTATACTGATCTATATATGATAAAATTCGCCTAAATTTTTATCACCTCGCTGACAATAAAGAGCCTTATTATTATGACAGCCAAATCACCATCAATTAATCGTCGCAACTTTCTTAATAAATTCACCTCTATAGTCGGTGGCAGTGCTGTAATTGCTGTTGCACCTTTTGTTCAGGCAGCACCTATTGTAGTGCCTGAAAAACAAGAGACTGTGGAGCTAAAAGAAAAGAAAGGTTATCAACGCACACAACATGTTGATACTTACTATCAACTAGCTGACTTTTAAACATAAGAACTACGATTTATGAAATTAACAAAACGAGAGTCTTCGTCACAAGGCAATCAGCAAGCAGGTATTAACCGCCGTAGCTTTTTAAGAGGCTCAGGTATCGCTGCCAGTGGTGCTGCATTTATGAGCTTATTGCCATCGGCAATGATTCAAAAAGCGAACGCTTCTGAGGCGGCACAACGCCAAACCTATGATGATGGCGAAATTAAGCAAGTCCGCAGTGTATGTAGTCATTGTAGTGTCGGTTGTGGTGTTGTTGCAGAAGTACAAAACGGTGTATGGACAGGTCAAGAACCTAGTTTTGAACATCCGTTTAACTTGGGTTCTCATTGTGCAAAAGGTGCATCATTACGTGAGCATGGTCACGGTGAGAAACGCTTAAAATACCCAATGAAAAAAGTAGCCGGTAAATGGCAACGAGTTTCATGGGAGCAAGCAATTGACGAAATTGGCGACCAAATGTTGTCAATTCGTGAACAATCAGGTCCAGATTCAGTCTATTGGTTAGGTTCTGCTAAGCACAGTAACGAACAAGCGTATTTATTCCGTAAGTTTGCTGCCTTATGGGGGTCAAACAATGTTGATCACCAAGCACGTATTTGTCACTCAACTACAGTAGCCGGTGTGGCAAACACTTGGGGTTATGGTGCGATGACTAATTCGTACAATGATATTCATAACTCAAAAGCTATATTTATTATTGGTGCTAACCCTGCTGAAGCACATCCGGTTTCTTTACAACATATTTTCCGTGCCAAAGAGAAGGGCGCGCCGATTATTGTTGTTGATCCACGTTTCACTCGGACAGCTGCTCACGCTGATCATCATATTAGTATCCGCCCAGGTACTGACGTACCGTTTGTTTGGGGTATGTTGTGGCATATTTTCAAAAATGGCTGGGAAGATAAAGAGTTCATCCATCAACGTGTTTACGGCATGGATGAGATTCGTGAAGAAGTGGCTAAATGGACACCAGAAGAAGTTGAACGTGTCTCAGGTGCCAAAGAAGCTGATGTATTAAAAGCGGCTAAAACAATGGCTGATCACCGTCCGGGTACTTTTATTTGGTGCATGGGTGGTACTCAACATACGATTGGTAATAATAATACTCGTGCTTACTGTATTTTCCAGCTGGCGCTAGGCAATATGGGTGTTTCCGGTGGCGGAACAAATATATTCCGTGGCCATGACAATGTACAAGGTGCGACTGATTTAGGTGTGTTATCACATACTTTACCTGGATATTACGGCCTGTCAGAAGGTGCTTGGAAACACTGGGCTAAAGTATGGGACTTGGATCTAGAGTGGATTAAAAACCGCTTTGATCAAACAGCCTATGAAGAAGCCGGTGGTAAACCTGTAAGCCCAATGTATACCAAAGGTATTCCTGTATCGCGTTGGATTGATGGCGTTTTAGAAAATAAAGACGATATTGACCAAAATGACACTATCAAGGCGATGGTGTTATGGGGACATGCTCCAAATAGTCAAACCCGTGGCCCTGAAATGAAAACGGCGATGGAAAAGTTAGATCTACTGGTTGTCGTTGATCCTTATCCATCTGCTTCTGCTGTTATGAATGATCGTCAAGATGGTATTTATTTATTACCAGCATGTACCCAGTTTGAAACCTATGGTTCTTTAAGTTCTTCAAACCGTTCTATGCAGTGGCGTCATCAAATTATTGAACCTTTGTTCGAATCTAAACCTGATCATGTGATCATGTATAAATTTGCCAAGAAATTTGGTTACGAAAATAAATTATGTAAGCACATTCAAGTCAATGGTGAAGAGCCGTTGATTGAAGATATTACTCGTGAATTTAATAAGGGCATGTGGACCATCGGTTATACCGGCCAAACGCCAGAACGGATGAAGTTACAGTCTGAGAATTTACACACCTTTAATAAAACGACCTTGAAAGCTGAAGGTGGCCCATGTGATGGTGAATATTATGGTCTGCCTTGGCCGTGTTGGGGCACGCCAGAAATGAAGCATCCTGGCACACCATTATTGTATGACACCAGCAAATCAGTTGCTGAAGGTGGTTTACCATTCCGTGCTCGTTTTGGTGTGGAACATGAGGGTGAAAACTTATTGGCCGAAGGTTCATTCACTGAGGGATCAGAGATTGAAGATGGCTACCCTGAATTTACCGGTGAAATGCTTAAGCAATTAGGCTGGTGGAATGATCTTACTGCTGAAGAAAAACAGGCAGCTGAAGGTAAAAACTGGAAAACAGATTTATCGGGTGGTATTCAACGTGTTGCTATTAAGCATGGTTGTGCACCGTTTGGTAACGCTAAAGCGCGTGCGATAGTTTGGCAGTTTCCTGATCCTGTACCTATTCACCGTGAAGCTTTATATACAAACCGTCGTGACTTGGTTGAAAAATATCCAACCTATCAAGATCGGAAGAGTTTCTATCGTCTACCTACTCGTTATGGTTCGATTCAAAAACAAGACTTTAGCCAAGAGTTTCCATTGATTATGACCAGTGGTCGTTTGGTTGAATATGAAGGTGGGGGTGAAGAAACCCGATCTAATCCATGGTTGGCTGAATTGCAGCAAGATATGTTTATTGAAATTAATCCGGCAGATGCAAATGATGTTGGCGTTAAACATGGTGAGCAAATTTGGGTGGATGGCCCAGAAGGTGGTTCCATCAAAGTAATGGCCTTTGTCACTCCTAGAGTGGAACGTGGAGTGGTGTTTATGCCATTCCATTTTGGTGGTCATTATCAAGGTAAAGATTTACTGGATAACTATCCAGAAGGTACTGCACCTTACGTTCGAGGGGAGTCGTGTAATACCGTCTTCACCTATGGTTATGATTCTGTGACTGCGATGCAAGAGACCAAAGTGTCCTTGTGCCGTGTTCGTGCCGTATAAGGGGTTTTTTTAAATGGCTCGTATGAAGTTTTTGTGTGATGCAGAGCGCTGCATTGAATGTAATGCATGTGTAACTGCGTGTAAAAATGAACATGAGGTGCCTTGGGGCATCAACCGCCGCCGTGTGGTTACATTAGATGATGGCCTACCAGGCGAGAAGTCTATTTCCGTTGCGTGTATGCATTGTAGTGATGCGCCATGTCAGGCGGTATGTCCGGTAGATTGTTTCTACACCACTGATGATGGTGTGGTTTTGCATGATAAAGATATCTGTATTGGTTGTGGTTATTGCTTTTATGCCTGCCCATTTGGTGCGCCGCAATATGCTCAAGATGGTGCTTTTGGCGCTCGTGGCAAAATGGACAAATGTACATTCTGTGCGGGTGGACCGGAAGAAGACCATTCTCATGAAGAGTTAGATAAATATGGTCGTAACCGTCTAGCCGAAGGTAAATTACCTTTATGTGCTGAGATGTGTTCTACCAAGTCATTGCTTGCTGGTGATGGTGATGTGGTTGCTGACTTATTCCGTAACCGTGTTGTACGCCGTGAAGGTCGACCAGAAGTTTGGGGCTGGAACACAGCTTATAAAGATTAATGATGAAATTATTAACTATTCTCGTTACGTTACTGTCACTGACTGCATGTTATGAAAGTGCTGAGGTGACTTTACATGAGCCGGGTGTTTATAAAGGTAAAACCGATAAACATGCTTTATCAGCAGAAGAGCGTGAACAAGTATTAAAAAAACGTTTCTTACATGTACAAACGGATCGATAGAATAAAATGGCCAATTCATTAAATAAACGCAAAAAAATGATGGCATGGACTGGATTGTTCATGTTGCTAGCGATCGTATTATTACCAATGACCGGTTATATTTCGACTGGCTTTGCGACGGCTGAAGAGCAACAAGTACAGGTTCAACAAACCAACCCTCGTGCAGATTACTGGCGTATGGTTCGTGATAATACTAATGGTTATTCTGCGGTGAAAGGTCGAGAGACCAATGAGCTTATCCAAGGCTCAGGTCAGAACTGGCGTCAACTCAGAAATGGACCGTTAGCTATTTTTGGCAGTGTCATTATTGGTTTTACTTTAGCGGTATTAGCCTTATTTTATATGTGGCGTGGCCGTGTTGAGTTAACACACCCGCGTACAGGAAAAACAGTACAGCGTTGGACCTTAAATGAACGTCGTATGCATTGGATTACGGCTGGTTTATTTGTTGTATTAGCCATTACTGGTTTGAGCTTGTTATATGGCCGTGCAGTATTAATTCCTGTATTTGGTCATGAAGGATTTTCTACTTATGCTGCGTTATCCAAATGGACTCATAACATTTTAGGTCCGGTATTTATGGTCGGCTTGTTTAGCATGATCATCAAATGGTTTGGTAATAACTACTTAAACAAAGTTGATTGGGAATGGTTTAAAGCTTACGGCGGAATGATTGGCGATAATCACCCTTCTGCAGAAAAGCTTAACGGTGGTGAGAAATTATGGTTCTGGACTTTAGCAACTGCCGGTGTCGCTTTATGTATCTCTGGTCTAGTGTTAGATTTCCCTAACTTTGATCAAGAACGTGAATTGATTCAACTGTCTCATTTAATTCATTTATTAACAGCAATTGTGTTAATTAGCTTTGCATTTGGTCATATCTATATCGGTACAGCCGGAACGGAAGGTGCTTTAGAAGGTATGGTTACCGGTCAAGTTGATACCGCCTGGGCTGAACAACACCATGACTTATGGTTTAAAGAGCTAGAAAAAAAGGGTGAAGTGAACGACCCTGAAAAATAATGTTTAACCAAGCTCGATTAAAATAATTCAACTTCGGATTGTTCGGTCGAGCTGGTTTCAAATTTCTCTTTCTCATGTGCCATCTGATCGACTAATTGAACTAATTCTAGACTGGCTGTTTCAGCCTTATTAAAGTGCTCAATGATTTTTTTGTGGCTGGTCGTTGATGTGAGCCAATCTTTATTTTTGATTTCGTCCGTTAATATATGCACATTTTCATGTAGCTGTTGGTGAGGAAAGGCGATGGCGTTATAGACGGGCAAGTGGCTATACGATTCACGACCTTCACCGCTGAAATACCATAAGCCAAACCGACACTCTTGATCGTTCTGAGCGATATTTTGGCCTTCTTCACTATTTAGGTCATTGACCTCGACCGCATGATACGTGTTCTGCATATAGACAACATGATCGACCTTGATTAATGCCGCATCACAGGTCACTTTGACTGAAGCAACTTGTTCATTAGTTGATTGAGCTAGCCGTGCAAACTCACCAAAACTTTGCTCAAAATCAGTAATAATGGCTTGTGATTCCATTGCTGAGCTAGTCATTGTTTTTGTGCTTGCTGACATATTGCTAGTGGCAGATGAAAAACGTTTAATGATCTCGGCAATATTATTGGCTGCTTCTTTGGTGCTTTCAGCAAGACCTTTTACTTCATCAGCTACGACAGCAAATCCTCGCCCATGCTCACCTGCTCTCGCAGCTTCAATGGCTGCATTTAAAGCCAACATATTAGTTTGTTCTGCAACACCTGTAATGATTTGAACCATATTAGATATTTCATTACTACTGGTAGCAAGATCGTCAGCATCTTGGCTTAAAATCGTAGAACGTTCAGAGACATAAGTGAGTTTATTTGCGACACTTTCCACTAATGGTTGGTTACTCATCGCCTTATCGACAGCTTGTTTAGATAACTCTTGCACATCGTCCATTTCATTTCTGATATGGGCAAGATCACGCTGATTATCAATGAGGTTTTTAAGTAAGTTGGTCGTTTTTAATTGCCCTAGTTCGGCAAACATTGAGTCGACTTGTCGTTGTTTATAAGCTTGCTCCATATCGGTTAATGATTTATCTATGCGTTGTAAGCCATACATAAACCGTCCGCCAAGCCCTGTAGGAAATGTACGACGGTAATATTTACCTTTACGCGCTAAGGCTAAAACAGCATCAACTTCTCTGATATAGGTTTCTACTTGATCAATTGCAGCATTGAGTTGGTGGACTAATGGGTTTAATGGATGCTCCCATGCAACGGTGGTTATTCTATTTTCAAGATTACCTTTACTAATTTGACGTGCTAATAACTGCAGTTTTTTGATGACAGGATCAGAGTTTAGTTCGGATTTATTTTGACTAGCGACGAGGACTGCGATGGTTATCGCTACTGAACTTAATGTTAATACTGGTGATGGGTAAAAATAACTAACGATTAATATGGAGAGTAATAATAAGCTATTTATCCACAGTGCTTTTCTAACGGTAAAAGGAACAAATAAATTCATTGTATCCTCCTTTATCTTGAACATCATCGTTCAAAATTTGCAGGGCAGTTTCAATGCCTAATGGATCTGTATTGCTAGCTTCTTCATTGAGCATGCGTTGGTATAACTCTTCGAAATAATTGACTCCAGATCTAGCAGGACAACGAGAAGCTGAGAAGTAGCCAATAACCTGACTGTCAATATTGAAGCTGGGAGTGATAGTGGCAAAACTCCAGAAATAGTTACCATTTTTTGTTAAGTGTTTTATAAAACCAAAAAATTCATCACCTTGTTTTAAGGTGTCTTGCATGAATAGATAGAAGCTTTGTGGCATGTCAGGATGCCGGATGATGTGGTGAGACTGACCTAATAACTCTTCTTCATAGTAGCCTGTGACTTCCATAAAGCTGTCATTACAGTACGTGATAACACCTTTGGTATTCGTTTTGGAAATGAGGAGAGTATTTTCCGGTAACTTTAGTTCTTTCGAGTTGGGCTTCACCATACAATTCACCTCACGGCATATTGGATTTTCTGGTTAGCAATTAACGGCTTATATTGTTATTTGACATTATATAGCTCAACTATACTCCTTTTTGGTTTACTTTTTTATCTTAGCTGGTGAATTTGAAATAGAGCAAAGTGAAAATATGGGTGATTAAATTTATGCATATTTAAGTAAAAAAGTATAAATTTAATGAAGTAAAAAGGAGGAAGTTAGCAAAATATTTGCGCAAACCAGTCTTTTAACTCGAGATGTACAGTAAAAGAAAAAACTAAACCTAGTTGAGTTTCACAAATTAATTAGAGTGGTAGTCATTCTATAAAAAGTATAACTTTCAGTGATGTATGCCATAATATTTGCTTATTCCGCACCAATTTAGTGTTTGAGTGGAAAAATGCGTATTTATTTGGTGCGAATGTTTCTCTTAGGCTCTGTTCGCATAAGCTCTGCTATTTAAACAAAAAAAGTTCTATAAACACTGTTTTTAGTAGACACAGTTATTTACTTCACAAGTTATTAATCACGTGTTAATTTTTATGAAATTTTAACTAAGTGTAATGCTAGCAACAGCATTTATATTGAGAGAGGCCGTTTCATGAGTGAGCAGCAAATTAGTGCTCGAAAACAAGGTAATAAATTAAAGTTACCTAGAGCTGTTGGAAAAGGTCGACAAGTTGATCCTAAAGCTTTGGCTGAAGTCCAAGCTTTATTAGGCGATGAACCTCGTCAAAAAGACTTATTAATTGAACATCTGCATAAGATTCAAGATGCATATCAACATATTTCAGCTCCTCACTTAGTAGCATTAGCTCGTGAGATGAAATTGTCTAAAGCAGAAGTATATGAAGTGGCGACTTTTTATCATCACTTTGATGTTATTAAAGAAAATGAAACACCACCACCGGCTTTAACCGTCCGAGTTTGTGAATCTCTGACCTGTGACATGATGGGTGCAGAAGGTTTAATTGATTCATTAGAAAACGGTATGGGCGATGATGTCCGTGTGCAACGTGTGCCTTGTATTGGCCGTTGTGACAAAGCGCCTGTCGCTGTGGTTGGAATGAATCCAATTGAGCATGCTGATGTTACTAAGGTTGAACAAGCTGTAGCAGCTAAAGATATCGAACCTGAAAAAATCACTCCAATTGAATTTGACGCCTATGTTGAAAAAGGTGGTTACGAAACTTACCGTGCTTGTATGAATGGTACATACAGTGTCGATAAAGTATTAGATTCGATGGATGACTCTGGTTTACGTGGTTTAGGTGGGGCTGGTTTCCCGGCTGGTCGTAAATGGCGAATTGTTCGTGATCAGCCCGATCCTAAATTAATGGCAGTTAATATTGATGAGGGCGAGCCAGGTACCTTTAAAGATAAATACTACCTTGATCGTGACCCACACTGTTTCCTTGAAGGCGCTTTGATTGCTGCTTGGGCTGTAGGCATTAATGAAATTTATATTTATCTACGTGATGAATATGCAGCTATCAGAGAATCATTAACAGTTGAGATCGCCAAGTTAAAAGCTAATCCTCCAGTTGATAACTTACCTACCATTCATTTACGTCGTGGTGCAGGTGCTTATATTTGTGGTGAAGAATCTGCCATGATTGAGTCAATTGAAGGTAAACGTGGCATGCCTCGATTGCGGCCACCGTTTGTGGCTCAAGTCGGGTTGTTTGGTCGCCCAACTTTAGAGCACAATATGGAGTCAGTATATTGGGTTCGCGATATTTTAGAAAAAGGACCACAATGTTTAACTGACCATGGTCGAAATGGTCGGGTTGGCTTACGTTCATTTTCTGTCAGTGGCCGTGTGAATAAACCGGGGGTGCATTTAGCGCCAGCGGGTATTAGCATGCAAGAGTTGATCGATGAATATTGTGGCGGCATGAATGAAGGCCATACGTTTTATGGTTACTTCCCTGGCGGCGCATCAGGCGGTATTTTACCAGCCTCAATGGGCAATATCCCCCTCGATTTTGATACCTTAAATGAATATGGCTGTTTCATCGGTTCCGCGGCGGTGGTGGTCTTTTCTGATCAAGATAAAGCACGTGATTTAGCGATTAATGCGATGAAATTCTTTGAAGAAGAGTCTTGTGGCCAATGTACGCCATGTCGTGTTGGTACTGCTAAAGCGGTTACCTTGATGGAAAAACCAACTTGGAATGAAAATTTACTGGAAGAGTTATCTGAAGTCATGATTGATGCATCAATTTGTGGTTTAGGGCAAGCAGCTCCTAACCCGGTTCGCTCAGTGATGAAGTACTTTCCTGAGGAGTTGAAATAATGGCTGCCAATCTTGAAAAAAACTCAGCAGAATTAGAGCAAACAGTGAACTTTACTTTAAATGGTGAAGCGCTTTCTGCAGGTACTGATGAAACGATTTTAGATGCTGCTAAACGTAGTGGCGTTGAGATTCCACACCTTTGTTATTCCGAGCGCGAAGGTTCAGATGGTAACTGTCGTGCTTGTGTAGTTGAAATTGATGGTGAACGGACCTTAGCGCCTTCATGTTGTCGTCAACCAACCGAAGGCATGAACATTCAATCGAATAGTGAGCGTGCTGTTAAATCTCAGAAGATGATCCTGGAGTTACTTAAATCTGATACTTCTGAACAGCCACATACCTTAAATTCTGAACTTGATTATTGGGCAGGAAAATTAGAGATAGGTTTACCTCGTTTTGAAGCTCGCCATCAGCCTGCCTGCGATCAATCACATCCAGGTATTACGGTGAATATGGATGCTTGTATTCAATGTACTCGTTGTTTACGTGCTTGTCGTGATGAGCAAAATAATGATGTTATTGGCCTAGCATCGCGTGGCCACCATACTAGTATCGTATTTGATCTAGATGATCCGATGGGCGAAAGTACCTGTGTGGCTTGTGGTGAATGTGTTGAAGCCTGTCCGACTGGAGCGTTAATGCCTGCCAATGATGTCGGCATGGTTGAACCAGATCGTAAAGTGGATTCAGGTTGTCCTTTCTGTGGTGTTGGTTGTCAAATGACTTACAACATTAAAGACGACAAGATCATTTATGTCGAAGGACGTGATGGCCCCGCTAATAAAGGTCGTTTATGTGTGAAAGGTCGTTATGGTTTTGACTATGTTCACCATCCACATCGCTTAACTAAACCATTAATTCGTCGTGATGATGCACCGAAATCAGCTGAATTTTCGATGGATCCAAATGATGTCGATAAAATTTTCCGTGAAGCGACTTGGGAAGAAGCCTTAGAGCTAGCAGCTAAAGGCTTTTCTAAAATTCGTGATAACGAAGGTCCCAATGCTTTAGCGGGGTTTGGTAGTGCTAAAGGCAGTAATGAAGAAGCCTATTTATTCCAAAAATTAGTCAGAACGGGCTTTAAAACGAATAACGTCGATCACTGTACACGTCTATGTCATGCCTCATCGGTTGTGGCTTTACTAGAATGTCTAGGTTCAGGTGCGGTATCAAATCCGGTTTCCGATGTTGATAAAGCGGAAGTCATCGTTATTATCGGTTCTAATCCAACGGTTAATCATCCAGTAGGCGCGACATGGATGAAAAATGCCATGCGTCGTGGTACGAAGTTAGTATTGATGGATCCGCGGTCAACAGACTTGTCACGTCAAGCTACTCATCACTTAGCTTTCAAGCCGGGTAGTGATGTACCCATGTTGAATGCGATGATGCACACCATTGTTGAAGAAAATTTGGTTGATCCTAAGTTTATTGCTGAGCGTACTGAAGGTTTTGATGCAATGAAAGAGCATCTTAAAGCGTATACGCCTGAAATGATGGAACCTATTTGTGGTGTTCCAGCTGAGACCTTAAAAGAAGTAGCACGTTTGTATGCAACCTCGAAAGGTTCGATGATCTTGTGGGGCATGGGGGTATCACAGCATGTGCACGGTACTGATAATGCACGTTGTTTGATTTCATTAGCGCTAATGACCGGCCAAATTGGCCGACCGGGCACAGGTTTACATCCATTACGTGGTCAAAATAATGTGCAGGGTGCATCAGATATGGGCTTAATCCCAATGGTGTTCCCAGATTACCAGCCGGTAACAGACGAAAAAGCACATGCATATTTTGAAGAGTTATGGGATTGTAAATTAGATAATAAACCGGGCTTAACGGTAGTTGAAATCATGGGGGCGATTCATGATGGTGACTTGAAAGGTCTATACGTAATGGGTGAGAATCCAGCGATGTCCGATCCTAATTCGACACATGCATGTCAGTCGATGGCTGAACTAGAGCATATGGTTGTACAAGATATTTTCCTAACGGAAACGGCTTATTTAGCTGATGTTGTATTGCCTGCGTCTGCTTATTCAGAAAAAACAGCTACATTTACCAACACTGATCGTTTAGTGCAATTAGGCCGTCAGGCGGTGCCACCACCGGGCGATGCTCGCCAAGATTTATGGATCATTCAAGAGTTAGCACGTCGTTTAGGTTTGGATTGGAACTACGCTGATTCTGCTGAGGTGTTTGAAGAAATTCGTAAAGCAGTACCGACCATGGCAGGTATGACATGGGAACGTCTCGAGACGGACGGTTCGATTGTTTACCCATGTTTAAATGAAGGTGATCCTGGTGAAGATGTGATCTTTACTGAAAAATTTGAACGTGACAATGGCCTAGGTAAATTTGTCCCTGCTGATATCGTACCGCCAGATGAGCGTCCTGATGCTGAGTATCCATTTGTATTGATCACGGGTCGAATGTTAGAGCATTGGCATACTGGTTCAATGACACGTCGTTCTAATGTATTGGATGCATTAGAGCCAGAAGCGGTGGCGACGATTAACCCAATTAGTTTGGATGAAATGGGCATTGAGCCAGGCCAGATGATTAGTTTATCTACTCGTCGCGGTTCTATTACGATGGTGGCTCGTGCTGATGAAGCGGTACCAACCGGTGCGGTCTTTATGGCTTTTTGTTATTACGAAGCGGCAGTCAATAAACTATCGAATGACGCATTGGATCCCTCTGCGAAAATTCCTGAGTTTAAATACTGTGCTGTGAAAATTACCCCGAGTGATGAGCAAATGCAGTTCCATAGTTATGGTGGTGGCCAGTCCAATAACGTGCTTGTCTAACGGTAACTAGCTAAAAAAGAAAGGGTATCAGTCTGATACCCTTTTTTTATGCATTCTTGTTAATATATGACGCGATAAATAGTAACGTAAGGTCGATAAGAGAAATAATGAGAATCCTGATAAGTAATGATGATGGTTATATGGCTGAGGGTATTAAATCTTTAGCTGAAGCATTATCAGGCTTAGGCGATATTACCGTGGTAGCACCGGATAGAAACCGGAGTGGGGCCAGTAATTCCCTAACATTAGAAAATCCCTTGCGTTTAAGTCAGCTTGATAACGGTGTTTACCGTGTTGAAGGCACACCAACGGATTGTGTACATTTAGCGATTACCGGTTTGTTAGAGCACGAACCAGACATGGTGGTATCAGGCATTAATGCCGGTGCTAATCTAGGTGATGACGTGTTGTATTCAGGCACGGTTGCAGCTGCAATGGAAGGGCGGTTTTTAGGTTTACCTGCCATCGCTATTTCATTAGTTGGTAGCGATGCTACTCATTATGAAACGGCTGCTTGGGCTGCGCAGAAACTAGTTAAGCGCCTGAAGAAATCTTCTTTGCCAGCAGATACCATTTTAAATGTGAATGTTCCTAATTTACCTATTAATGAGATTATTGGCTTTGAAAGTACTCGTTTGGGTCACCGCCATAAGGCTGAGCCGGTCGTTAAAGAGTTAGATCCTCGTGGCCGACCGATGTATTGGGTTGGACCTGCTGGTGAAGAAAATGATGCTGGTTTAGGCACTGACTTTGATGCTGTTCGCCGTGGCGCTATTTCTGTTACACCTTTGCAAATAGACTTAACACGCTACGATGCCATTGATGGTGTTGCTAATTGGTTACAAGGGGATATTGAGTGATAGCTCAACATCAAGGCATCGGTATGACATCACAGCGCACTCGTGATCGTTTGATTACTCGTTTGAAAGAACAGGGAATTCAGAATGCTGATGTATTGAATGTGATGCGTGAATTACCAAGGCATTTATTTGTTGATGAAGCTTTGGCTAGTCGCGCTTATGAAGATACCGCCTTACCTATCGGCCATGGTCAAACAATTTCTCAGCCGTTTATTGTGGCGAGAATGACAGAAGTATTATTGGCAGGCATACCGTCTAAGCAAAAGATTTTAGAAGTAGGCACTGGATCGGGTTATCAAACATCGGTGTTATCGCGTCTAGTTGACCGAGTATTTAGTGTCGAACGTATTTCACCATTACAAAACCAAGCTCGTGAACGTTTTTATCAACTGAAGCTGAATAATATAAAACTTAAACACAGTGATGGCAGCTGGGGCTGGGAAGACAATGCACCGTATGACGGTATTATTGTGACCTGTGCGCCTGAAGAAGTACCCGAATCATTATTATTACAGCTGGCTCCTAATGGCCGCTTAGTGATTCCAGTCGGCGGTAGCCACAAACAATCATTACGGGTTATTGACCGGAATGGTAATAGTTTTGAACAACAAGAACTTGATGCTGTTAGTTTTGTACCGTTATTGAGTGGCCAAATCTGATGTCATTGTTTTCGACGCTATATTTGCGAGTGTTGCAGTGGTCTAGACATAAATATGCCAGCTACTGGTTAGCCTTAGTCAGCTTTACCGAGTCGTCTTGTTTCTTAGTTCCACCTGATGTGATGTTGGCACCGATGACCTTAGCTAAACCTGAGAAAGCATGGTTTTATGCAGCGTTAACGACAATCAGCTCTGTACTGGGCGGGCTGTTAGGTTATTTCATCGGCATGTATGCTTTTCAATCGATTGAGCCATGGATCGTAGATTTGGGTTATATGCATGCTTATCAACAAGTTGAGATTTGGTTTGAACAGTGGGGATTTTGGGCCATATTTATCGCTGGTTTTACTCCTGTTCCCTATAAGATTTTTACTATTGCATCCGGTGTTGCAGGCATGGCATTACTGCCTTTTGTTGTTGGCTCTACAATTGCCCGAGGCCTACGATTTTTCTTAGTTGCCGGTTTAATGTATTGGGGCGGTGAACGCTTAGAAAAACAATTGTTAGCTTGGATTGATCGTATTGGTTATGCAGTGATTGCACTTCTTATTGCAGGTTATTTTATCTACGCTTAGTTATGAGATACCTATTGATATTGCTTATGTTGGCGTTGACTGCTTGTGGTGGTAGCCAAGCGGTAGCACCTGTAGGTAGCTATAAACCGTATAGCAAAAAGTCGAATAAACCGATTAAGGCGCCGACGGTTTATAACGTTAAAAAAGGCGATACTTTATTTTCAATTAGTTGGCGTTATGGCTATGACCATAAGACCTTAGCCAAAATTAATAAGATAAAATCTCCGTATACGATTTATGTCGGACAAAAACTTCGTTTTAAATCAAGCCAATCTAGCACTAGAAAAACAACGGTTAGCAAAAAAACGACGACGAAAAAATCAACGGTTAATAAACAAACACCAACCACATCATCAAATAAAAAACTAACTTGGCGTTGGCCAACGTCAGGCAAAATAATTTCGACCTATTCTAAAAGTGCCGCCGGCCGTAAAGGTATTGATATTGCTGGTCGTTCAGGACAAAAAATTGTTGCGGCGGCGGCTGGAAAAGTTGTCTATAGCGGTAATGGTTTACCTCGCTACGGTAATTTACTCATTATTAAGCATAATGATGTATATCTCAGCGCCTATGCCCACAATAAAACCTTGTTGGTCAAAGAGGGACAATTTGTGAAGTCAGGCCAGAAAATTGCCCTATTAGGTCGTAGCGGTACTCAAAGTAATCAATTGCATTTTGAAATCCGTCGTAATGGTAAACCTGTTGATCCGGTGCGATTTTTACCTAAAAAATAATAAAAGTTGATGGATAAGTTACAATAACGCGTTTTGTTGGCGATAGGCCAATAGTAGAAATCTAACATTAAGAGGAATTGGCGTTGGAATTAGGCGCAACAATGCAAAAAATCAAAGATCTTCGAGGTCGTAGCGACGATCTTAGGGGGTTCCTTTGACTATGATATTAAAGCTGAACAGCTCATTGAGGTTAGCCGAGAGTTAGAGTCTCCTGCAGTATGGGATGATCCGGAACGAGCTCAAAAGCTAGGCCAAGAGCGGGCAAGTTTAGAGCGGATCGTAACCACCTTAGCTTCGCATTCTGACACTTTGGATGAAGCCAAAGAGCTATTAGAAATGGCCGTTGAAGAAGACGACCAAGAAACATTTGATGTCGTCCAAGATGATTTGAATACGCTTGAGAAGGGCTTAGAAAAGCTAGAGTTTCAGCGTATGTTTTCAGGCAAGATGGATGCTAACCATGCCTATCTCGATATTCAATCGGGTTCGGGCGGTACTGAAGCACAAGACTGGGCCAATATGATCTTGCGTATGTATTTACGCTGGGGTGAGGCACAAGGTTTTAAGGTTGAATTGGTAGAAGCATCAGAAGGTGAAGTTGCAGGTATTAAAAGTGCCACGATTCGTTTTGAAGGTGAATATGCCTATGGTTTATTACGAACTGAAACGGGTGTTCATCGTCTGGTTCGTAAATCACCATTTGATTCTGGTGCTCGCCGACACACTTCATTTGCCTCGGTATTTGTTTATCCTGAAGTAGACGACACCATTGAAATTGAAATTAACAAAGCTGATTTGAGAATCGATACTTATCGCGCCAGTGGTGCCGGTGGTCAGCATGTTAATAAAACGGATTCTGCGATTCGAATTACGCACGTACCAACAAATACAGTAGTACAGTGTCAGAATCAGCGTTCACAGCATCAAAATAGAGATACGGCGATGAATTTGTTACGCGCCAAATTATATGAACTTGAGCTGTTGAAGCAAAATGAAGAAAAGCAATCAGCAGAAGAAGGCAAAGCTGATATTGGTTGGGGCAGTCAAATACGTTCTTACGTTTTAGACCAATCACGAATTAAAGATTTACGCACAAATGTTGAAACCGGTAATACTCAAGCAGTATTAGATGGTGATTTAGATTTATTTATTGAAGCATCCCTGAAATCAGGACTTTGAGAGAACAGATATGACTAATGAAATAGAACAAGACGAAAACCGACTTATTGCCCAACGCCGTGAAAAGCTAACTGAAATACGTGAGCAAGGTAACGCATTTCCTAATGACTTTCGTCGTAATGTAGTAAATGCTGAATTAGCTGCAGAGTATGAGAATGTTGATGCTGAACAATTAAAAGCTGAACCTCGTCGTGTGAAGATTGCTGGTCGTATGATGACAAAACGTGTAATGGGTAAAGCTAGCTTTGCCACAGTGCGTGATATGTCTGGTGATATGCAGTTGTATGTTAAACGTGATGATTTAGCTGAAGGTGTTTATGCTCAATTCAAACGCTGGGATCTAGGTGACATCATTGCTGCAGAAGGTGTGATGTTCCGCACTCAGAAAGGTGAGTTATCAGTATTAGTTGATGATATTCGTTTGTTAACAAAATCATTGCGTCCATTGCCAGAAAAATTCCACGGCTTATCAGATCAAGAAACACGTTACCGTCAACGTTATGTTGACTTGATCATGAATCAAGCTAGCCGCGATACCTTCATTATTCGTACTAAAGTCATTGATGGCATTCGTCGTTTCTTAATGGCTAAAGACTATTTAGAAGTTGAAACGCCGATGATGCAAGCCATTCCTGGTGGAGCAACAGCACGACCATTTACGACTTTCCATAATGCCTTAGACATGGATTTGTTCTTACGTATTGCGCCTGAACTTTACTTGAAACGTTTAGTTGTGGGTGGTTTTGAGCGCGTATTTGAAATCAATCGTAACTTCCGTAATGAAGGTTTATCAACCCGTCATAATCCTGAATTTACCATGGTTGAGTTCTATCAAGCCTATGCAGACTTTAACGACTTGATGGATTTAACTGAAGAGATGTTACGTACCGTGACACAAGATGTATTAGGTACGTCACAAGTAAATTACCAAGGTACAGATTTAGATTTTTCTAAACCATTCCACCGGATGTCAGTGAATGAATCTATTTTGCACTTCAACCCAGATTTGAAAGCGGAGCAGCTAGCTACGATTGAAGCGGCTCGAGCTGTTGCCGAAAACTTAGGTATTCCGTTAAAAGATAGTTATGGTTTAGGTAAGGTTCAAATTGAGATCTTTGAGAAAACAGTTGAACATCGTTTGATGGACCCTACTTTCATCACTGCTTATCCAACAGAAGTTTCACCCTTAGCACGTCGTAATGATGATGACCCGTTTGTCACTGACCGATTTGAGTTCTTCGTTGGTGGTCGTGAAATAGCCAATGGTTTCTCAGAGTTAAATGATGCTGAAGATCAAGCTGAGCGTTTCCAAGCACAAGTCGCTGATAAAGATGCTGGTGATGATGAAGCGATGCATTTTGATGCTGATTATATTCGTGCGTTGGAATACGGTATGCCGCCAACAGCAGGTGAGGGTATTGGTATTGATCGCTTAGTGATGTTATTAACTGATGCACCTTCTATTCGTGATGTATTGTTATTCCCACATATGAAACCAGAATAAGAATTTTCAATTCGATTTCATTTAAAAAGCCTGATGGATTTATTCATCAGGCTTTTTTTGTTTGAACGTCTTTTAAATAAAAAGCGTTCATTTATTTTGCGTGCCCAAAATAAACGAACCAAACAAAAGGGCAGCCCATGCTTGCCCTACGGGTTTCCTGTGCTTCGCAATCAGTTTGGGCTCAACGAGAAAACTCGCTCCGCTCAGACACTCGTCGAGCTCTCTCCAAACTGCTTTGCGATGCTCGGCTGCGCCTAAGGGCATTTGGAGTCTGAACTGCAGTTGTTTCATACCTAACTTGCCAAATGGAAAAGGTATTTAGTATAAGATTAAAAGTAGAAATATTATTTATTAGCATGGATGCAAGGTAAAAAGGCTATGGATGAAAAGACTTTTTTAGATAAACCAATATTTTCTTGGTTCATAACAATTTTAATATTTTATTCGGGTTTTTGTTTTTCGATAGAAACATTACCCGACTTGAGTGAGGGAACTATAAGGTTTCTTAAATATTCAGAAATTAGTGTTGTGCTTATATTTACCCTTGAGTACCTGATCAGGTTAACTCTTTCAAAGAAACGTTTAAAATTTGTATTTAGTTTCTACGGGATTATTGATCTGGTAGCAATCTTACCTTTTTACTTATCTTTTGCTGTTGATTTAAGAACCTTACGCTTTGTCAGAATGTTTCGTTTTTTGAGGTTACTGAAACTTGTAAGATATAACAAAGCATTAAAGCGCTTTTCAAAAGCCTTATTCCTTGCAAAGGAAGAGCTGATTATTTTTACATTTGCTAGTTTAGTTGTTTTGTATTTTTCGGCTGTTGGTATCTATCACTTTGAACATGCTGCTCAACCGGAGGTTTTTCGTTCTCTTTTCGATAGTCTTTGGTGGTCAGTAGCGACGTTAACTACTGTTGGTTATGGTGATATTTACCCTATTACGAATGGAGGCCGTTTTTTCACTTTTATTGTATTAATTATTGGCCTTGGCTTAGTAGCTGTTCCAACGGGGATAGTGGCATCTGCATTATCGGCTGTTAGGCGAGAGCAAGAGAAAAAAGAAAGTTAGCTTGAAACAAAAAAGGCGGTGATTAAACCGCCTTTTTTAAAGATTCAGAATTGAGATGCTTACATATTCTGGAATAAAGCTAATGCCTCAGCATATTCTTCACTGTCTTCGTCTAGCTCTTCAACACTCATATCAGTATCAATACCGAGCTTGGCAAAAGCAGGAACATTGCTCAAGCTGCCTGGTTCAGGTGCATGGTCAGTATTTGCGAGACTTTGTAATACCGCTACTTGCACGACATCGACTAAGTCAGGACCATTATGTCCATTGCGAACTAAATTAGTGTGTTCAGCTGGCACCGCTACTAACTCATCAGTAAATTTCCAGCTCTTCAGGATAGCTTCACCAATACGAGGGTGTAGGTTAGCAATGATATTATCGAGTACAGAACTATCTTGTAATAAAGCTGGACAGTCTTCTGCTTTCATTAATATAGGTAATACACCGATATTATGAATTAAGCCTGCTAACATTGCTTCATCAGTTTTAATGCCAGCTTGTTTGCTAGCTAAAACCTGACTACGCGCTGCAACATCCGTACTTTGTTGCCATAAGGCATGTAAGCGTTTTTCTAAGCGATTAGAAGTGGCTTGGAACATTTGTTCCATCACTAAACTAGTCACTAGATTACGAACCATTGTAAGGCCTAACCGTGACACTGCCATTTGTACACTTTCAACCGGAACTCGGCCACGATAAAGTGCGCTGTTGGCGACCTTTAATAGTCGCGCGGATAATGCAGCATCAGTGGTGATAATCTCGGCGAGATCTTTAGCTGTTACATCAGGATCATCGACAACATCTCTGACTTTTAAGGCGACCTCAGGTAAGGTAGGCAGAACTAATGTTCCATCTTCTAGCTCTGATAATATGTTGTTGTAGAAAGCTTCTTGTTCGACCATGTCTATTACTTTATATATAAATGAATTGAAGTGTGACTGATTTTCGGTTATTTTGCTTGGTTTGCCAACCGTTTTAACTAAATTATAGGTACTCAGTTGAACGAAGAATTCCCCAGAATTAAACGTCTCCCGCCCTACGTATTCAATATCGTTAACGATTTGAAGGCGCAAGCACGTGCGCGTGGAGAAGATATTATAGACTTTGGTATGGGAAATCCAGACCAACCCGCACCTGCCCATATTATTGATAAATTAACCGAAGCAGCGCAGCGGCCAGATACACATCGTTATTCCGTTTCGCGTGGTATTCCGCGCTTACGTAAGGCGGTATGTAATTGGTATAAGCGTAAGTTTGATGTTGAATTAGATCATGAAACTGAAACGATCGTTACGATCGGTTCAAAAGAAGGTCTTGCCCATTTAGCTTTAGCGACTGTTGGGCCCGGTGATGCGATTTTAGTGCCTAACCCGGCTTATCCTATCCATCCCTATGGCTTTGTCATTTCAGGCGCTGATATCCGTCATGTACCACTAGTTGCTGGTGGTGATTTTTTTGCTGAATTAGAAAAGTCAGTAAAAGATTCATGGCCAAAGCCAAAAATGCTGGTTTTAAACTTTCCAGGTAATCCAACAACACAATGTGTTGACCTAGAGTTTTTTGAACGCATTGTTGCCTTTGCTAAAGAGCATGAAATTTGGGTGGTCCATGATTTAGCTTATGGTGAAATCACCTTTGATGGCTATAAAGCCCCTTCTATTTTGCAAGTACCAGGAGCAAAAGATGTGGCGGTTGAATTTTATACCTTATCTAAAACATACAATATGCCAGGTTGGCGTGTAGGCTTTATGTCGGGTAACCCGACCCTCGTTGCTGCTTTAGCTCGAATGAAGTCGTACTTAGATTACGGTATGTTTACGCCGATTCAAGTCGCCGCGATTGCAGCCTTAGAAGGTCCGCAAGAATGTGTTGCTGAGATTGTTGAAACCTATAAAAGTCGTCGTGACGTTTTATGTGATGGTCTTAACGCGATTGGTTGGCAAGTTGAGAAGCCAAAAGCGACGATGTTTGTTTGGGCGAAAATCCCTGAACAATATCAAGAGATGGGCTCACTCGAGTTTACGAAAAAATTATTACAAGAAGCGAAAGTTGCGGTATCACCAGGCGTAGGTTTTGGTGAATATGGTGATGATCATGTTCGCTTTGGCTTAATTGAAAATGAACATCGAACACGTCAGGCGATTCGTGGAATCCGTGACATGCTTAAAAAAGATTCAGGAGTATAAAGTGCAATCAGTAAAAATTGGCGTTCTTGGTTTAGGTACTGTCGGTAGCGGTACAGTTAATGTACTTAGCCGTAACCTAAAAGAAATCACTCGTCGTGCTGGCCGTGATATTGAAGTTGCTCGTGCAGCAGATCGAAGTTTTGACAGTCCAAAAGGCTGTGAGACAGACGGTATAGCATTGACTACCGATGCACACGAGATTGTATCTGATCCTGAGATTCAAATCGTTGTTGAGTTAATCGGCGGAACGGGCATTGCTCGTGAGTTAGTTTTAGAAGCTTTATCGAATGGCAAGCATGTGGTTACAGCGAATAAAGCGTTGATCGCGATGCACGGCAATGAGTTGTTTGCAAAAGCTCAAGAAAAAGGCGTTACGATTGGTTTTGAAGCTGCTGTCGCTGGCGGTATTCCAATAATTAAAGCAATGCGTGAAGGTTTAGCTGCCAACAGCATTGAATGGTTAGCAGGCATCATTAACGGTACAGGTAACTTCATCCTGACAGAAATGCGTGACAAAGGCCGTGACTTTGCTGATGTATTAGCAGAAGCACAAGCCTTAGGTTATGCCGAAGCTGATCCTACCTTTGATGTTGAAGGCATTGATGCTGCACATAAATTAACTATCATGGCTTCAATCGCATTTGGTGTGCCGTTACAGTTTGATAAAGCGTATACCGAAGGCATTAGTGAAATTTCACAAGAAGATGTGAAATATGCTGCTGAATTAGGTTACCGAATCAAACACTTAGGTGTTGCGAAGAAGACCGATACAGGTATTGAACTACGTGTTCATCCAACGATGATTCCTGAACGTCGCTTAATTGCCAATGTAGATGGCGTGATGAATGCGGTATTAGTACAAGGCGATGCCGTTGGACCAACACTCTATTACGGTGCGGGTGCGGGTTCTGATGCAACGGCTTCTGCCGTAGTAGCGGATATCGTTGATATTGTACGTTCTTTAGATACCGACCCAGCAAACAGAGTGCCACACTTAGGCTTCCAAGATGATGCATTAATTGATACACCTATCTTGCCAGTGTCTGAAGTAACAACTTCATATTACTTACGTGTTCACACTGAAGATAAGCCGGGCGTATTGGCTGAAATTACTCGCATCATGGGTGAGCAAGGCATTAGTATTGAAGCTATTTTACAAAAAGAACCTGAAGAGCAAGGCGGGATTGTTCCTGTCATTATGCTGACACAACAAGTTGTTGAGAAAAAGATGGATGCCGCAATCGCACAAATCGAAGCACTAGCTAGTGTTAAAAATTCGGTGATGCGTATTCGTGTGGAATCTCTTGGTTAAGTTAAAATAGACATATTTTTAGCTTAAGCCAACATAAACAAATAATTTTAAAGGAACAATCATGCCATTTCGACCACGTTATACAGGCTTAATTGAACGTTACCGTGACCGCCTACCAGTGAGTGCGGACACTAAATTAATCAGTTTAGGTGAAGGTAATACACCGTTACTTAAATTAGACAACATCCCTGGTGTATTGGGCAAAGATGTTGAAATCTACGTCAAATACGAAGGTTTAAACCCAACGGGTTCATTCAAAGATCGTGGCATGACCATGGCGGTGACTAAAGCGGTTGAAGAAGGCAGTAAAGCGATTATCTGTGCTTCTACTGGTAATACTTCAGCAGCAGCAGCAGCTTATGCAGCACGTGCGGGTATCGCAGCATTTGTATTAATTCCTGATGGCAAAATTGCCTTAGGTAAATTAGCACAAGCGATGATGCACGGTGCTACTGTTATTCAAATCAAAGGTAACTTTGATGAAGGCATGCAGTTAGTTAAAGATGTTGCTGAACATGCGCCAGTAACGATTGTTAACTCAATTAACCCATACCGTTTGGAAGGTCAAAAAACAGCGGCATTTGAAATTGTAGAAGAATTATCAGTAGCACCTGACTTCCATTGCTTGCCTGTTGGTAACGCCGGTAACATCACTGCACATTGGATGGGTTACAGCGAATACTTCGACGAAGGAATTATTGATAAACGTCCTAAAATGGTAGGTTACCAAGCTGAAGGTAGTGCACCATTTATGCGTGGTGAAATGGTTGATAATCCAGAAACAGTGGCAACAGCGATTCGTATCGGTCATCCACAAAGTTGGGATAAAGCTTGGGCATTGCAAGAAGTCTCAAAAGGTTGGTTTGATGAGTGTAGTGATACGCAAATCTTGGCAGCACAAAAAATGTTGGCAGAATACGAAGGTATTTTCTGTGAGCCAGCATCTGCAACGTCATTAGCCGGCGCAATTAATGACATTAACAGCGGCAAAATTCCAGAAGGCAGCAAAATTGTTTGTACATTGACTGGTCATGGTTTGAAAGATCCAGACACCGCAATTCAACAAAGTACTGCACCAATGGTAACTGTTGATGCAACATTAGATGCTGTTCGTGATGCAATCTTGAGCAACATGGCAGACTAGTAATAAAGTAAAACAACAGCTCTCACCTTTTGGTGAGAGCTGACTTTAATTAGGAAAAGGTGACAGTTTGGACGCAACAGAGCAAGAAATAGCATCTGCAAAAGTGCCTCATGATATCTTTATCAGCAACCTGATTATGAATCATATTCTGTTGTTCACTGGCCTTGCGACCTTTGGTCAGTCTTATATGAAGTTTTTGGTATTAGTACCAATAATTTCAATTGTCACATTAAGTTATACGTTCTACCGTGCAGCTAAAGTCAAACGGGAAGACAGTGAATTTGTTTATATTCATTGGCAAATTGCTCGTCGTTGGAGTGTATTATTTACGCTAGCTTTAAGTTTATTAGCTACGGTTTCAACTTTAGGCTGGTTAGCTAATCAACACCTCGGTTTAATGAAAGAAGCGGTTTACGCAATGATTGGCGGACTCGGTATCTTGCCGACCTTAGTCACCGTATTAGTATTAATCGTGATTGAATCAGACTCATTACATCATGCACGTGTCGGCACATTACCTAAATGGGCGCAGCGTAAGTTTCTTGGGTTAGAAGACGACCTACAAGAAAGCTAAAGTCTCGTTATGAATAGCTCAATGTCCTGCTTGGATCGGTAGCGTTGCTGAAACATTTTTATCTTTGATAATAAATACTAAAAATGTAGCAGGCTCAATAGCACTCGCATTTTTTGAAACAGTATGAACATCATCTCGGCTTTCATGAAAAGTCTCGCCAGGTTTTAAAATAACTTCTTTACCTCCCTCAATCTGCATCACCACTGAACCTTCCAACATATACACAAAAACATCTGCATTATGTCGATGAGGCTTAGATGAACCGCCGGCTTCATAGCGAACGGTTAATACTAATGCTTCCTGATTATCGAGTGGTGTGAGGTTTTGTTGCATCAACATAGTTACAGCTGCTGCTGATGTTTGACCGGCAATGGCCAAGTTTAGAAAACTAGTAAATAAAAATAAGCTGATAGCCAATCCCATTTTCATTATCTCTCTCTCCTTCAAAATGTTGAAAACAGCATTATGGAAGAGCAAAGGAGAAAAGGATTGTAAATTTACGACACGAGTCTTGGTTCTAAGCTAGAAGGCCTTAACTAACTTATTTTAAGCCAAGCACCTGCTTTATTTCCTCTTGTTCAAGCTTATCTTTGTTAACAAAAACCACATTAGTATCTATATTGTTATCGACATTCTTGCCCTGCATAACCTGATGAACGGTATAAACACCTTGATAGCCCATATCAAATGGACGCTGCACCACAAAACCAAAGATCTGCTCCGTTTGTAATGCTTCAATCATATAGTCACTCGAATCAAAACCAATATGTGTGATCGAATTGCGTTCGTTAGTTGTTCCAAGTGCCGCTATGGTTGCCATCGTTGTGACTTCATTAGGAGTGAACACACCATCAAGCTGATCTGCAGAAGCAAAGATCTCAAAAGCCCGAGTTCTAGCATCACCAATCATCGTGCCTAAGTAGTCATCAATGGTTATCTCTAGACCACCTTTAACCGCTTCACTGATAAAGCCTCTTTCTCTTGAGGTGGTAGTGGGGATATTTTTATTGGAGCGTAATACGGCAACCTGGCCTTGACCATTAAGTGCCTTAACCATCTCTTTACCGGCTAATTGACCTGCACGAAAGTTATTTGTTTTTATAACACTGACACGATCACCACCAATATCACGATCAATGAATACTGTAGGAATACCTTGAGCCTTTAGGATTTCAACATCGTTTTTACGCTCCTTAGTATTGGGAGCCAAGACTAAGCCGGTACATTCTTTATCAATCATAAAGTTAATCAATGAGCGTTGGGCTTCTATATTAGATTCATCAACGGCACCACGCACATACACTGCCAGCCCTAACTCTTGTCCTGCTTGGCGTGCCCCTTTGCCAACATCAGCCCAAAAACCTTGACCACCGCCTGCGGTAATCACACCGATACATTGAGCTACAGCAAAAGGGCTAGCTATAATTAAAAGGCTAGCGAGCAGGAATAGTTTGAACAGTGAGTATTTGATTGTATTCATAGCAAACTCCACATGAATGTAAGTGAGGCTAAGCGTGATACATGTTGCCTTGTCGAGGTCATTAACAGTGAGGTAGATACAAGGATATGAACTATTTATGAGGCGAATAGTATTATTAAATACCTGATAGTAATGAATGGCAATAAATACTAGTTGAGGTGGCTAGTTATCGATAAAAAAATGGCGTGAGGACAAAGTGAATTGCGCGACTTACCGGATAATAATTAGTAATAGATTAGAAGGGATATGAGCTTTTTATTCAATTAAAATAAAGTCAGGATTTATTAATTGTTAGAGCTTTATAACAGCCAAGAACAAACCGGAAGTACTTACGCCAAACATCCAAAGCCATTTCCAGTTGTTTAGATAGAAAGAAACTAAAGAACGAGCTATATTTGCAGTCCAATGCCTCACATAGTAGCCACCAATTATGGCAATGCTAGAGTTGGGATCGTTTTCATATGTTGAATACTCTCCTTCATACCAGTTTATAATTTTATTTTTCAGGTCCATATTTACCTAATTTAGTATTTACGCGATTAAGGTTTAAATTGAGATTACTCACTAGAACAATCCAAGAACCTCACATTCAATACACCCTCAATGGCAGTAATTTCATCAACGACTGAATCAGGAATTTCTGCAGCAGTGTCGACTAAGGTATAGGCCACATCATGCAGTGATTTATTAAGCATATCCATAATGTTTATTTCAGCGTTGGCAATGGCATTGGTGATATCACTTAACAGGTGAGGTGAATTTTGATGGGCAATGGTTATACGAAATTGGTCAGGTACTTTGGCCATTTTTATAGTCGGAAAGTTAACGGCATTTTTAACGTTACCGTTTTCTAAATAATCTTTGATTTGATCGGCGACCATAATGGCACAGTTGTCTTCAGCTTCCATTGTTGATGCACCGAGATGAGGTAGGGCTATAACTTTGCTGTGATCTTTGAGTTTGTTGCTTGGAAAGTCACAGACATAAGTGTGTACCTTGCCACTATCTAAAGCTTCAATCACAGCGTCATCATCGACAATGCCTGAGCGGGAGAAGTTTAAGATGGTGACTTTGTCACGCATGTTGGCCAGTCTGGTTGCATTGATCATGTGTTTAGTACTTTCTACTAAGGGCACATGAAAGGTGACGAAGTCGCAGTGCAGCAGTAAGTCATCTACAGACGAGGCTTGTTCAACTTCGTGAGATAGCTGCCATGCTCCTTCAACGGTTATTTTGGGATCATAACCAATCACTCGCATACCTAGGGCAATAGCGGTGTTGGCTATTTTTATACCAATAGCACCTAAGCCAACAACGCCGATGGTTTTACCCGGCAATTCAAAACCAACAAAGTCTTGTTTTCCAGCTTCTACTTGCTGGGTGATTTCGACATCACTGCCTTCTAAATTACGAGCAAACTCCCAAGCAGGACAAATATTACGAGCACTGAGTAACATGCCTGTTAATACCAGCTCTTGCACCGCATGGGCATTAGCACCGGGAGCATTAAATACTGGAATACCTTTTTGGGTCATGGCATCAATAGGGATATTGTTAACGCCGGCGCCAGCACGACCAACTGCTTGCAGGGTCTCAGGAATGCTCCAATCATGCATTTTGAAAGAGCGAACCAGTACGGCATCGGGATGCTGAATCTCGGAGGCAATTTCATAAAACTCACGTGGCAGTCTATTTAGGCCAGTTACTGAAATATTATTAAGCGTTAACACTTTAAACATTTACTGCGTCCTCTGCGTTGTGTGCATGACCATCCAAGCACAATAAGGTGCTGGGACGTACTTGTGAGTGTCATACAGATGATTGTGACTGATTTTTGTATCTGGTGTTGGTGTTACCTTTTTAATCTGAACAGCTGAAAGCTTGGTCTCATTAATGGTTATGAGTTTTTGGCTGCAAAATCATTCATATAAGTGATTAATGCATCAACACCTTGCTCAGGCATCGCGTTGTAAATGCTGGCTCGCATACCACCCACGCTGCGGTGACCTTTAAGAGTTATTAGACCTGCTTGCTTAGCACCGGCTAAAAAGACGGCATCCAATGAAGCATCGTTAAGGGTAAATGGAATGTTCATCCAAGAGCGGTACTTTGGCGTAACCGGGTTAGCATAAAATCCTGATGTTTCAATGGCGTTATAAAGTTTGTCAGCCTTACGTTGATTAACTTCAGCCATCGCAGTCAGACCGCCAAGGTTTTTCAACCATTGGAAAACGAGACCGGCTAGATATAAAGAGTAAGTAGGCGGCGTGTTATACATAGAGTCATTATCAGCTTGAACTTTATAATCAAACATAGTGGGGGTGCCATCAATAACGTCACCGATAAAGTCATCGCGAACAATGACAATGCAAAGTCCTGCTGGGCCAATATTCTTTTGAGCCCCAGCATAAATGAGGGCAAATTTAGAGACATCGATTGGTCGGGATAAAATCGTTGAAGACAAGTCGACAACCAACGGTACATCACCGGTATCTGGAATAGCGTCAAATTCAACACCACCGATAGTTTCATTGGCAGTGTAATGAACATAAGCAGCATCAGGATTTAACTGCCATGTTTCTCTTTCAGGCACGGTGCAGAAGTTTGCATCTTCAGAGCTGGCAACGATGTTTACATCACAGTATTTTTTAGCTTCGGCAATGGCTTTCTTGGACCATTGGCCTGTGTTGAAATAATCAGCTGATTTTTTGCCACGTAATAAGTTCATCGGAATGGCTGCAAATTGGCTAGAAGCACCACCTTGTAGAAACAACACTTTGTAGTTGTCAGGGATTGCCATTACATCACGCAAGTTGGCTTCGGCTTGTTGGGCAATAGACATGAATTCTTTGCCACGGTGACTCATTTCCATCACGTTCATGCCTGAGCCATTCCAGTCCATAAACTCTTGTTGTGCTTGTTCTAATACTGCTTGAGGCAGCATGGCAGGACCAGCACTAAAATTGTATACGCGTGACATTAAACACTCCTAGTTGGATGAGCAAAATATCGATTGTAACAAATTGAAATATAAAGAGTGCTGTTAATAATTGGGCAATAAAAAACGGCTGATTAGTTGCGGTTTTTGCTATCAATTGACTCTGGATTATTTGAGTCGAGACAAGACTTTTTGACGCCACTCGGTTGATAATTGGCCGATTGTTTCTGCTTGTTGCATCACTTTGTCTGCACCAACAAATTGCTTATTAAAATAAGCTTTGAACAAGGTTTGTACAGATAATTGCTCTGGGTGAGCTAGGATTCGTTCAACTGTTTGGCCGGACTCAACTGTGCCTGCTTGGATGATTCGGAAATAAATACCAGTATGGGCATGCTCGATAAATAACTTTGGCATGGTAGGTAAGCCCATCACCATACCGAGTTTGAAGCAAGGTACACGAGGTTGGCTGATTTCGAGTATGCAGTCACCCAGTTGTAATTGATCGCCAATACATAAGCTGGCTTCATCAAGATCACTGATACTGAGGTTTTCACCGAATTGGCCGTAACTTAATTCAGGCTTATTTAACTCTTTACGCCAATAATCATAGTGATTGCTGGCAAAACCATAGACGGCTTTGTGTTCACCACCGTGGTTTTTCAAATCTGCTTGTTGGTCACCGTCGATCTGTGTGGCGCTGATCGTTACGCTGTCATTGACCGGTTGTTTAAATATGCCGGTTTTAACTAACTCACCGTTATATTCAATCTCTTTGGTTAAAGAGACGTTAACCGACTTTAATTGCATATTTTAGTGAGGTACTACGGAATGAATCACAATATTGTGTTCAAAATAAACAACAAACTCAGGGTAAGTCCAGTTTGAAATAGGCGGTTCACCAACGGCTGCAGTTTTGTGCTCTGGTTCACCAAACTTGTTGGCAACATTGGCTTTCGACATGCCGCGAGTCGGGCGTAATACACCTTGTTCAGTGTTGGCAACATCGTAGCGTGGATCAGCGATAGAGATGACTTCTGCTTGTGCTAACGGTGCGGCAAGTAACAATAAGGCACTAATAATTTTTAAGCTGTTGGTTAACATCGAATGATCCTTAGTTTGAATACGCTGACAGCATACTATTGTGGCAAAAATAGCTCAATGAGACTATTTAAGTAACGTTGTCCTTTTTCTGTCGGTTTAATGAAGTGAATGTCTCTTTCTAATAAACCTTCATGTTGAGCTTGTTCAAGTGCTTTATCGATATGTGAAATCGGCACGCCGGCATGTTGATAAAACAACGGAGTAGGAAAGCCATCTGTCAGACGCAAAGCATTGAGCATAAACTCAAAACCAATATCTTTTCGGCTGATTTTCTCATCACTAAGCAGCACTTTGTCAGTGCCTGCTGTATCGATAAAGGCTTGTGGTTGTTTTTGTTTGGAACGACGAGTGATGCTTTGTTGAGCAGCATCGCTGATCTTGCCATGTGCACCGGCACCGATGCCAAGGTAATCACCAAACTGCCAATAATTTAGATTATGTTGGCAGCGTTTGTTTTCCTTGGCATACGCTGAGACTTCATATTGTCGATAACCTGCCTCAGCCAACAATTGTTGGCTATCGTTCTGCCAATCAATAATTGGGTCTTCATCAGGTAAGGTGGGCGGCTGTTGATAGAACAAGGTATTGGGTTCTAATGTTAGCTGATAATAGGAAATATGCGTTGGCTCAAGCGCGATAGCTGTATTCACATCATGTGCCGCTTTGCTGGCGGTTTGATGGGGCAGGCCAAACATTAGGTCTAAATTGAAGTTTTCAAAGCCAACTTTATGGGCAGTTTCAACTGCCTTAATGGCTTGGCCTTTATCGTGGATGCGACCTAAAGCTTGTAGAGCCTGATCATCAAAGCTTTGAATACCGATAGATAAGCGATTAATGCCTAAGGCGAGGTAATCGGCGAACCGTTCTTGTTCAAAGGTTCCAGGATTAGCTTCCAAGGTGATTTCAGCTTGGCTACTTAACGGCAATAGTGCTCGTATTGCTGAAAATAAGCGATCGTAGGCTTCGGCTGAGAATAGGCTCGGCGTGCCGCCACCGATGAAAATACTCGTCACAGTACGTCCCCAGACTAAGGGCACTTCTTGTTCTAAATCTCGGATCAAGGCATCGATATAAGCATCTTCAGGGATTTGGTCTGGTGACTTATGAGAATTGAAATCACAATACGGACATTTGCGTACACACCATGGCACATGAATATATAAGCTGAGGGGCGGCAAGGCTGTGAAGTTATACATTATTGTGGCCACCAACCTGATTTCCATTCTGCAAGAGGCAAAATATGAGGCTCTACACCATTGTCTTCAAACCATGAATCAACGGCATAAGGCGTACCTGATTCTATTTCGATAATGGTTGCAGTGTTATGTGGAATATTACCAGTCATCACGCCTCTACCTATACGTGACGCTTCCTTATGCCATGTTAATAAACCTGCTTTGGATATCATCCGTAAATATACCGTGGTATTGGTGGCTTCATCGATGCAGTCCATTTGACCTTGAATACCTGACTTTGAGTCATTTTCACCACGATCATTATGCGTATTGGTTTGTTCGCCGGTATAGGTTTCAAGTAAGGCGACTGCTTGTTGTATTTGGCCGCGTTCGTGTTCAGCTGATATTGCTGGTGGGGCAAACAGGGCTTCAACATTTTGCCACTGAACATCGCTTAAGCTGGCAAAGGCAATTTCTCGGCAGGTTTTATGGCGGCAAATAGAATATAAACTAGGAGTGGGGTGACCGATGAATAACTTATATTTTTCTAGACTTTGCACACTATCTAGTTTGAAAATAGGCGCAATAGCTTGTTCAGATATAGGTCGTGATGAGCAGGCTGTCATCATGGATATCGCTAACAAAAGACAGTAATGAAAAAGTCTGTTATTGCTCATTTGACGAGAACTGTGCCATGAATTTCTGCAAGGCTTTGCCTCGGTGGCTAATCGCATGTTTTTGTTCTGGACTGAGTTCAGCAGAGCTACATTGTGTTTCATCAACCCAAAAAATAGGATCATAACCAAAGCCGCCGTCACCGATAGGAGCGGGCAAGATTCGTCCTTCCCAGCTAGCTTGACTGATTAACGGCGTTGGATCATTTTCATGTTCCATATAAACCAATAAACATTGGTAACGTGCAGTACGTTCTGCGTTAGGTTTATCTTGTAGCTGTTCTAATAACAGGTGTAAGTTGTCTTGGTCAGTGGCATCTGCGCCAGCAAAACGTGCCGAATAAATACCTGGTCTGCCTTGTAGGGCATCAACTTCAATACCTGAGTCATCAGCAATCGCAGGCAAGCCAGTATATTTGGCTGCATTACGAGCTTTGATGATGGCATTTTCAACAAATGTCAGGCCGGTTTCTTCGGCTTCAGGCACATCAAATTCAGACTGAGGCACGACTTCGATGTTCATTGTTGCAAATAATTGGGCAAACTCTTTGAGTTTGCCCTTATTGCCACTGGCTAAGACAATTTTTTTCATTATTGAGCTAAAGCTTCGCGTTGTTTAACCATTAGCTCGTCAATACCTTCTTTTGCCAAAGCTAACATTGCTGTTAATTCTTCAGGGTGGAAAGCATGACCTTCAGCTGTACCTTGTAATTCGATATAAGCACCAGCATCGTTCATCACCACGTTCATATCTGTTTCAGCATTTGAATCTTCGATGTAATCAAGATCTAGCACTGGCGTACCGTCGTAAATACCCACAGACACTGACGCTAATTGGCCATGTAAAGGACTTTTCTTAATTTTCTTTTGGGTAATTAAGTGGTTGATTGCATCTTGTAGAGCAACAAAAGCACCGGTGATAGATGCTGTACGGGTACCGCCATCAGCTTGAATAACATCACAATCAATAGTGATGCTGCGTTCGCCTAAACCCTTTAAATCAATCGCTGCACGTAAAGAGCGGCCAATCAAACGTTGGATTTCCATAGTACGACCACTTTGCTTGCCACGAGCTGCTTCACGCGCCATACGACTACCTGTTGAGCGCGGTAACATGCCGTATTCAGCAGTTACCCAACCTTCACCCTTGCCGCGAAGGAAGTTAGGAATGCGTTCTTCAACAGAAGCGGTACACAAAACTTTGGTATCACCAAACTCAACTAAAACTGAACCTTCAGCATGTTTTGTGTAGTTACGGGTGATTTTTACATTGCGTAATTCATTAGGTTGACGACCGCTTGGACGCATAGCTTCTTCCTTCATATATAAATAATCGCAACATTATACGTGGGTCTGAATAAATACAGATGCTTTTTAGTACTAGTTTTAGTTAAGATGTCTTTTTTAATGATTTTTAGGATTTTAAATTGACTCGAAGCATGACGGCATTTGCCCGCCAAGAACAGCAAACCGATCAAGGCAGTTTGACTTGGGAAATTCGCTCGGTAAATCATCGTTACCTTGAGGTGGCATTACGTTTGGAAGAAAGTTTTCGACCTTTAGAAATGAAGATCCGAAAAATGTTCACTGACAAATTGGGTCGAGGAAAAATTGATGCAGTATTGCGTTATAAAGCACCTGAACAACAACAGAGTTCTTTAGAAATAGATAAAGAGTTAGCTCAATCTGTTGTCAACAGTTGCGAACAAGTGGCCAGTTTTTCAGAACAGTCTGCACCTGTTGACCCATTAAGAGTACTGCAATGGCCAGGCGTCATTATTTCGGACTCACTTGATCAAAGTGCATTAAATAAAACGATTTTATCTTCATTAAAAGTTGCGATTGAAGAGTTGATTACCACTCGTGAAACGGAAGGTGCAGCGTTACAACAAATGATTGAGCAGCGGTGTGACGATATTAATACGATTGCTATTGATGTGCGTGAGCGTATGCCTGACATTTTAGCCCAACATCGCCAACGCTTAGCAGAGCGAGTTGCTGAACTAGCTGTGAACCTTGATGCTGAACGCTTAGAGCAAGAGATGGTGGTGTTAGCACAAAAAAGTGATGTTGCAGAAGAGTTAGATAGATTACAAAGCCATGTCATTGAAGTACAAAATGTATTGCAACGTGATGAGCCCGTTGGTCGTCGCTTAGACTTTTTGATGCAAGAACTGAATCGTGAAGCGAATACCTTGGCATCAAAATCAATTGATAGTGATACCACTCGCCACTCGGTCGATTTAAAAGTCTTGATTGAGCAAATGCGTGAACAGATCCAAAATATTGAATAATCTTAGCTGCGACAAATTAGAGGCAAAAAAAAGCCGTGATATTTATCACGGCTTTTTTGTATGAGTTTTGAGGGCTTTTTATGCAGTATAACGTTTACGTATACCTACTAATCCCATTAGAGCTGAGCCAAACAACCAAAGTGCTGCTGGCACTGGTACTTGTGAAATGGTATCTAAAGTGTAAATAGAAATATGAGAGATATCATGTTGTTTACTATCGTCAGTTATACCAACGGTATTAAATGTGCCTGTTCCATCAGTTGTGAAATCAAATAAGTAAGCAGCGAAGTTGTTAGTTGCCTTTAATACAATCACAAATGGGTTTGATATTGAAGCGGCTAATGATGAAAAATCCCAAGCTCCGCTACTAATATTTAGGTTACCAATGGCATCATTTTTAGCTAGTTGTGACCAGTTACCACTGAGCGACGTTCCATGTTCTGTATTAAATAGTGAATTGATATTAGCTGAGAAAGCAACACCGTTACCATCATTTCCTGCTTGATTGGTGCAGTAGATAGCAGAGGCAGGGCCTCCCGTTCCATTTGCTGTAACATCGGAGTTTGAGCATGTTCCGGGACCAACAGGACCTGCAGTTGCAGTGGACACATTAAATAATGTCATAACTGCAAATAGCAAAGATGTTGTTATTTTTGTTGTCATCGCTTACTCCTAAGTATTGGCTTTAGTGAAGCGTGACCCACTCCACATAATTCGACATATATAATATTAGCAGTGACCTAGGATGTCCATAGTACTTTAGTACTATATTTACATTAATTTCAATCATCTAACTTAATATTTGATTTAGGCTTGATTGTAATTAAATGTATGCATACCTTCGTGAAGTGTCTACTTTAATTACTTTTAGCTACATAGCCCTAAAGTTTGAAAACTCGGAACATCATAGATCTCAAATTTATTTGAAAAGGTTTTTATTTCTGCTTATAAATAGTTAGAAATTAAGCGTAGAATACGCGACACATAGAATATCGATTTCTATAAATCACGTAGTGTAAACAGCGAACAGGAATCAAATTAAAATGAGTGGAAGTCTCTTTATTGTTGCCGCGCCATCAGGGGCTGGAAAAACAAGTTTGGTAAACGCACTGGTTGCGAAGTATCAGCAAATTAAACTATCTGTTTCTCACACGACTCGCACGCCACGTGAGGGTGAAGTGGATGGCAAGGATTACTTCTTTGTTAGTCAGGAGCAGTTTGCGCAAATGCGCGATGCGGGTGATTTTTTGGAATCGGCGACTGTATTTGATAATTCTTATGGAACATCGAGTGCAGCAGTCATGTCTGAGTTGGAACGTGGCCATGATGTGATTTTGGAAATTGATTGGCAAGGGGCGCAACAGGTCAGAAAAAATCAGCCTGATTGCACTGGCATCTTTATCTTACCGCCATCTAAAGAGGCATTAGAGCACCGTTTACAAGGACGTGGTCAAGATGATGATGCAACCATTGCACGCCGGATGCGTGATGCTGAAAATGAAATGTCGCATTATGTTGAGTTTGATTATTTAATTATTAATGACGATTTTGAGTTGGCTTTGGATGAATTAAAGGCGATCATGACTGCAAGACGTCAGACATTAACAGTACAAAAACAAGTACAAGCAAATTTATTAGTAGAACTTCTGGCGTAAGTTCTGGTTATTTCGTAAAATTCATCGTTTTTTTTGGGGAAGAATATGGCACGTACAACAGTAGAAGATTGTTTAGAAAATGTAGATAACCGTTTTCAATTAGTTTTAGTGGCATCAAAACGTGCTCGTGAAATTGCTATGGGTGCTGATGCGATGGTGCCATTAGAAAATGATAAACCAACCGTTTTAGCTTTACGTGAAGTTGCTGAAGGCTTCATTGATGCAAGCATCTTAACTAAAACGAGTGCACGCGTTCATGCTGAAGAAAGTATTGTTGCAGAAGAAGAATTACAAGTAGGGAAGTAATATCCTTGAGTGCAAAACCAACGGTAGCTGATGAGCTGGTCCAAATCCAGCAATCCGAACCAAAGTTAGCCATTGATGATCTCTGTTTTGCTACATCAAACTATTTAGAGTCTAGTCAGGTTGATGATATTCGTCGCGCCTATTTCTATGCAGAACAGGCGCATGATGGTCAAATGCGGCGTTCAGGCGAACCTTATATCACTCACCCCTTAGCAGTTGCTCATGTGCTTGCCATTATGCATATGGATCATGAGTGCATCATGGCGGGCTTGCTGCATGATGTGATTGAAGATACTGAGATCTCACGTGAGCAGTTAGCTGCTGAATTTAGTGAAGAAGTGGCATTGTTGGTTGAGGGTGTGAGTAAGCTTGCTCAAGCGGCATTTGAAACTCGTCAGCATGCTCAAGCTGAAAATCTACGAAAAATGTTATTGGCGATGTCACAAGATATTCGAGTGATCATCGTCAAATTAGCAGACCGTCTCCACAATATGCGTACCTTGTTGCATTTACGACCTGATAAACGGCGTCGTATTGCCCATGAAACGCTCGATATTTATGCGCCGATAGCCCAACGTTTAGGTATGAACCTAATGCGTTGTGAGTTGGAAGATTTAGGTTTTCATGTACTTTACCCGATACGTTACCGTGTGCTAGCTGATGCTGTACGTAAGTCACGAGGTAATCGTAAGGAAGTGGTTAATCAAATCACAGCCTCCATTCTTAACCGGATGGAACAGGAAGGCATTAGCGCCGATATCCAAGGCCGCGAAAAGAACCTGTATAGCTTGTATAAGAAAATGGTCAGCAAGCAATTATCCTTTTCTGAAGTAATGGATATGTATGCGTTTCGCATTATCGTTGATGATGTGGATCAGTGTTACCGGATGTTGGGTGTGGCACATAACCTATACAAACCAGTGCAAGGCAAATTTAAAGACTATATTGCTATTCCAAAAGCGAATGGCTACCAATCATTGCATACCGTGTTATTTGGCCCTTATGGCTTACCGATTGAAGTGCAAGTTCGCTCACGAAATATGGACCAAATGGCAGAGGCGGGCGTTGCTGCACATTGGTTATATAAAACGGGTGAGAGTGAAGGTAGTAACCAAGCGCATCGACGTGCGCGACAATGGCTGCAAGGTATTTTAGAAATGCAAAAAGATTCTGGGGATTCAATTGAGTTCTTAGAAAACTTACGTATTGATCTATTCCCTGAAGAAATTTACGTGTTTACGCCAAAAGGTCAGATCATGTCCTTGCCGCGTGGCGCTACTACCGTTGATTTTGCCTATGCTGTCCACTCTGATGTTGGTAATGCTTGTGTGGCTGCCAAAGTGGGCCGACACCTCGTACCTTTAAGTACTCAGTTGGAAACGGGACAGTCAGTTGAGGTGATGACATCACCTTCTACTCATCCAAATCCATCGTGGTTGAATTTTGTGATCACGGCAAAAGCGCGATCCAATATTCGTCATTACCTGAAACAGTTGCGTAATGAAGAAGCGGTGATGCTTGGCCGACGATTATTAAATAAACATTTACATGCTTTCTCTACTCAAATTAAGGATATTCCACACCAGCGGGTCCATGATTTATTAGAAGAACTAGAGTTAGAAAGTATGGAACATCTATTAGATGATATTGGACTGGGTAACCGTTCAGCATTACTCATTGCTCAAAGAATGATTCAAGATGAAGTGTCTGCGGAGCTTGAACAGCAACCATTAATGATTGCCGGAACCGAAGGTATGGTGGTTAACTTTGGCCGTTGTTGTCATCCTATTCCTGGCGATTCTATCAATGGTTTTGTCAGCTCTGGTCGCGGAATCATTATTCATCAAGTCGGTTGTAAAACGACGATTAATTTACGTGATCAACAAGAAAAGTGGTTAGATGTGGCTTGGTCGCCAGACGTTAATCGCGAGTTTCCAGTTGATATTATTGTGCATGTGTTAAATCAACGTGGTGTATTGGCAACAATTGCTGTGGCCGTGTCAGAAACTGATTCGAATATTGATAATGTAATGGTTGATGAGCGAGAAAGTGAGTATTCCGATCTACGTCTCACCATTTCGGTGTTAAACCGCCAACATTTGGCTCGAGTTATTCGTCGCCTGCGTCATATTGATATGGTTGTACGCATTACCAGAGTCAACCAATAACCTTTATATATTGATTTTAATTTATCACCTATCACTAGGTGAACCTAACGGAGAGTAAAATGGCTCGCGAAATTATTCATACATCAAAAGCACCTGAAGCAATTGGTACTTATTCACAAGCAGTTAAAGTGGGTGACACAGTTTATTTATCGGGACAAATCCCTTTAGTGCCTGAAACAATGACGGTGATTGAAGGTGACTTTGGAACTCAAGTACGTCGTGTATTTGATAACTTATCAGCGGTTGCGGAAGCGGCGGGTGGTACATTGCAAGATATCGCAAAATTAAACATTTTCTTAACCGACTTAAGCTACTTCGGTACTGTTAATGAAATTATGGCCGAATATTTTGAGCAACCTTATCCAGCTCGCGCCGCTATTGGCGTGGCATCTTTACCCAAAGATGTACCGGTAGAAATGGATGCAGTTATGCATTTGGGCGAATAAGAATAGTTTAAGAAGATAGGTAACGGGCGGTGGTCGACAATTTAGTGTTATCACAGCCCGTTACAGCTTTAAAAGGCGTTGGTAGTAAAGTAGCTGAACGCCTTCACAAAATAGGCATACAACAAGTTCAAGATTTGTTGTTTCATTTGCCTCTTCGCTATCAAGATCGTACTCGCTTACACCCATTAGGTAGTGTTCGATTACACCAAGAATGCCTGATCGAAGGCACCGTTAAGCTCAGCCAAGTTAAATTTGGCCGCCGTCGTTCCTTGTTATGCCATATTGAAGATGGTACCGGCTCACTGGTATTACGCTTTTTTCACTTTTCCAAAACTCAGCAACAGCAACTCAGTCAAGGTGCACGTGTTCGCTGCTTTGGTGAACTACGCAATGGTCCGTCGTCATTAGAGATGGTTCACCCAGAATATAAGGTTATTGCAGCTGAAGGTTTTGTACCAGTAGAGACAGAGTTAACCCCGATCTATCCTACAACGGAAGGTTTGCATCAACTGAGTTTAAGGAAGTTATTAAAACAAGCATTGGCCTGTTTGGATAAGAGTAGTTTACCTGAATTACTCAGTGAGACTAATCGGCTACACCCAGTGGCTCATTATTCGCTGACTGATGCTATACGTTATGTCCATCAACCTCCCGTTGATGTTGATGTGCAGCAATTATTAGAACGTACCCATCCTACCCAACGTCGTTTAGCCTATGAGGAATTACTCGCTCATCAGGTGAGTATGCGTCAGTTACGACAACGAACACTGCAGCATAAAGCGCCGGTATTAAATGGCGTAGATGAGCATAGCCAACAGTTTTTACAACAACTGCCATTTCCGTTAACCAATGCACAACAACGCGTGATTGATGAAATCCTACTGGATATTACTCAAAACCAACCGATGCAGCGCTTAGTGCAAGGCGATGTGGGATCGGGTAAAACGGTAGTGGCTGCTATGGCAGTAGTTTCTGCGGTGTCGGCGGGTTATCAAGCGGTGATGATGGCACCGACGGAGTTGTTGGCGGAGCAACACTTACGCACTTTTAAGTCATGGCTGGAGCCGTTAGGTATTTCGGTAGGTTGGTGTGTTGGTAAGCAAACTGCAGCAGAAAGAAAGCAAACTTTAGCTGATTTAGAAAGTGGTGAAGTTCGTGTGGCGGTCGGCACTCATGCTTTATTTCAAGATGAAGTAGTCTTCAATAACTTAGGTTTGGTGGTGATTGATGAACAGCACCGGTTTGGTGTACACCAACGACTAGCGTTACGGGATAAAGGTAAAAATTTGGAGCTTGTTCCTCATCAATTAGTGATGACGGCAACACCGATACCTAGAACATTGGCTATGACGGCTTATGCCGATTTAAATGTATCGGTAATTGATGAGTTACCACCAGGCAGAAGTCCGGTTACGACTGTTGTTATTCCTGACGGTCGTCGTGATGATATCGTGGCTCGAGTGGCTGTGGCATGTCAGGAAAAACGCCAAGTTTATTGGGTTTGCACGCTGATTGAAGAGTCTGAGCATTTACAGTGTCAGGCTGCCGAAGATAGTACGGTCGAGTTGCAGCAAGCACTGCCTGATTTACGAATCGCTTTAGTCCATGGCCGGATGAAAGGCCATGAAAAAGAAGCGATCATGCAAGCGTTTAAAGCGGGTGATATTGATTTACTGGTGGCAACAACAGTTATCGAGGTTGGGGTAGATGTGCCTAATGCCAGCTTAATGGTCATTGAAAATTCAGAGCGTTTAGGTTTGGCACAATTACATCAATTAAGAGGCCGAGTCGGTCGTGGCAGTATTCAAAGTCACTGTGTGTTGATGTATCATTCGCCGCTCTCAGAAAAGGGCCAAGCACGTTTAAAATGTTTGCGTGAAACCAATGATGGTTTTGTCATTGCCCAACGTGATCTTGAGTTACGAGGTCCAGGTGAATTATTAGGCACCAGACAAACGGGCTTGCCGCAATTTCGAGTCGCCGACTTAGTCGAAGATCAAGACCTCGTTGCAGTAATGCAACCAGCTGCAGATAGCTTCTTGCAATCAACGCCGGAGAGGGCAGAGGACTTAATTACTCGTTGGTTTGGACATAGGATTGATTTTGGACAGGTATAACATGTTAAAAGAGATGGAAAAATGAAACATTGGCCCAGCTGGCATTGTGCTCAACGACGATTAGCCCCTTCACAACTGACTGCTTGGTTAACCGATACCGGCTCATTAACTCGCCGGTTACAGAAAGTGAGTGTGAATGGATTTTCAGTGCAATTATTAGGTAATCATTGGATTAAGCCGCTACCTGAAGAATGCATGAATTTAGGGATTCCGACCACGCAAATGGCTATGCAACGTGAAGTTCGATTGATGGACGGCGATAGTGCCAAAGTGTATGCCAGAACAATTATTCCTCTAGCTACTTATCAGGCGATGAAAAAGCGTTTCAGTGCCCTAGGAACTAAACCATTAGGTGAATTATTATTTACCGACCCAACGGTAAAACGAGATCCTATTGAAGTCGCACGTTTAACACCGGGTGAGTGGTTATATGAAATGGCTGTGTTAGAAGAGAATTATCGACCAGACGAATTATGGGCAAGACGATCTCGGTTTTATATAGGCGGCAAAGTTCTGCTGGTGAATGAGATATTTTTGCCGACTTTAGTGGGGAATGACTAATGGAATCTTGGCAGAAAAAAATAATGCCCTACGTGCAATTGATGCGCTTAGATCGGCCAATAGGTATTTTGTTATTACTTTGGCCAACCCTATCAGCACTGTGGCTTGCTGCAGAAGGCATGCCTGACCTCGATATCCTATTTATCTTTGTTATGGGTGTGATTGTGATGCGCTCAGCTGGTTGTGTGATTAATGATTATGCTGATCGAGATGTTGACGGCTTGATCGCACGTACCGTTAATAGGCCGTTAGCTACCGGTGCTTTACAACCAAAACATGCGCTGTTCACTTTCGCAGGCTTGTCATTACTGGCCTTTATCTTAGTTTTATTCTTGAATACGATGACGATTTTAATGTCGTTTGTTGCATTATTTTTAGCGGCTACTTATCCCTTCATGAAGCGCTATACCTTTCTACCACAAGTATATTTAGGCGCAGCGTTTGGTTGGGCAATCCCCATGGCTTTTACTGCCCAGACAGAAACAGTACCTGTTATTGCCTGGTTGTTATTTTTAGCAAATATTTTGTGGACAACGGCGTATGATACATATTATGCGATGGCTGATCGTGAAGATGATTTACTAGCTGGCGTGAAATCAACCGCTATATTATTCGGTGATGATGACCGAACAATAATCGGTATATTACAAGCTACCTATTTGCTTATAATCATTCTGATTGGCAATCAATTAGAAATGGACTTTGTTTATTATTTGGCAGTGGCAGCAACTGCAGGCCTATTTGTATATCAACAGAATTTGGTCAAGCAGCGACAACCGGCACAGTGCTTGCTTGCCTTCCTTAATAACAATTGGGTAGGTGCTGCATTATTTATAGGTATTGCCGTCCACTACGTATTAATTTGATACAGAAAACAAATTTACGAGGCCACCTGTGAGCGAAAATTTATATACCCGAAATATAGGGGAAGCATACGATATGGTTTTTCGCCAATGCGTAAGCTTGAATACTGAATTACATAAGTTAGTGCCACTAGCAAAGCAGATGCACTTATTGTCATCAAATGCAGTTAGTTCGGCGGCACGAGCAGGCAGTGAAGGTGATGCCTTTCGAGTATTAACGCAAGATATTCAATTGCTTGGTGATGATGTATCTCATTGCATCAATGATACTCAAAAAGTTATCAATGACATTGTGCAGCTGGCATCGAATCTAGCTAGATTATTCTCTGACTATATGACGTATAGAAATTTATTGGATCGGTTGGATGATAAGTCGACAAAAACATCACCTAAATACTTTGAACGAGGCCAGCGTTATGTGGTTGAAGAGATTCGCGATCATAATACGAAATTAAGTCGTAGTTTGGGGGCGTTAAAAAACTTATTGTCTCCGGTGGCAACCTTGGTTAAAAAAGGTGAATATCTTGCGGTATGCTCCTCAGTAGAAGCGGCGAGTGCAGGTGAGCATGGCGTTAGTTTTGAAGCAGTAGCTAACATGTTGAGAGAACTCGTTCGCCAACTCGGTACACAATCTTCCCGTCAGCACTCTTTATTAAGAGATTTAACAGACACTATGGAAAAACAACAATCAAACCAGAGGAACTTACTCTATGCGCGTTGAACAACTATATACAAAAAACAGCCATAGCTGGATGATGTTGGGGCAAGATCAAGAACGACGGTCAGAAGTCATCGATACCAACCAATATTTAATTCAAAACAACGATCGTGGTTTGTTACTTGATCCCGGTGGTGGTGAGATATTTTCAATAGTCGCTGCGGAGTTTTCTAAACACTTTGACTTAGCCAATGTTGAAGCAGTGTTTGTATCACACCAAGATCCTGATGTTATTTCATCATTAGCATTATGGAGCCAAACAAACCCTGACTTAATTGTTTATATGCCTAAGATTTGGGTTAACTTTATTGCTCATTTTGGTGTTAAGTCAGAAAATATTAGACCTATTCCTGATGAGGGTGGTTTGATTACTTTGGGCGGCCATGATTTAGAGGTTATCCCTGCTCATTACTTACATTCATCAGGTAACTTATCTCTTTACGATCCAAAAGCGAAAATTTTATTTTCAGGTGATGTTGGTTCGGCATTATTACCAGATGATTATTCTGATTCTTTTGTAACTGACTTTGAACAACATACCCAGTATATGGAATATTTCCACCGTCGTTGGATGCCATCAAATACGGCAAAAATGCGTTGGATAGCACAAGTTAGAAAACGTGATGTTGAGATGCTATGTCCTCAACATGGTGCTATTTTCAAAGGTGAAGATGTTGATAAATTCTTAAATTGGTTCGAGAACCTTGACTTAGGTTCTGGTTGGAGTGGCGTACGATAACTCATTAACCACACTCACCTTTTTCATGGGACAATGCGTCTATGAAGTTATGGATGAGAAATGGATTACTCATTGGCCTGCTTATGCAGGCCAATTTGTTTGCGGCAGATATCTATCGCAGTCAGGATGATGATGGCAATGTTACATTTTCTGATTTAGCGACAGTAAACTCACAACCAGTTATTACAGAAGTTCAGCCTTATCGTTACTTGCATTCGGTAGCGAAGGTTTATGATGGCGACACTATTGTTTTAGAAAATGGTGAGCGTGTTCGTTTATTAGGTATCAACACACCAGAGATTGAAAGTAGACTCAGGCAGGGCGAACAAGGTGGCCAACAAGCTAAGTTGTGGTTGCAAAAAAAACTACAACAGGGCCAAGTTTATCTTGAGTATGATCAACAGCAGCGCGATAAATATAAACGGTTATTAGCACATTGCTTTTTAGCTGATGATGAACATTTAAACTTGACCATCGTTGAGCAAGGCTTGGCAACGGTGACGATTATTCCTCCAAATTTACGTTATAGTGAGGAACTTATCTCAGCTCAAACTCAGGCGGAATTAGCTCAGCGTGGCATTTGGTCGCAAGCTAAAACAAAGCCTCGTTCAGTTCAACAGTTATCAAAAGCTAATTCGAAAGGTTGGCAACGTTACCTAGCCACAGCAAAAGAGATTAAATATGGCCGTAGTTATATACGATTAATCTTGTCGAAAAATATCGATCTTCGTATCGCTAAAGCCAATCTTCATTTATTTCCAGAGCTAGAAACATATTTGAATAAACCTCTTGAAGTCAGAGGTTGGGCATCACGGTCGAAACAGAAGTTTTCAATATTAATTCACCATCCTAGTGCCATTATTATTCGATAATCTGAACTTCAGTCTATATCGTTAGCTTTAGGCCAAAATTTTTGCATTTCAATAAACAAGAATGATGCTGACCAGGTAATCATCACCAGTCCAGTCAATGACTCCAAGCCAGTTAAAAAACGAATATGACCGGTCGGTACAATATCACCGAAACCTAAGGTGGTGTAACTGGTGAAAGAAAAATAACTGCAATCGAGTAGGCTCTGATTAAAGTTGCCACTTAAAGTGCCAAAGCCATCAACATTGATCATCAAGAAATAAGCAAAAGCAAACAGCCAGATTTCTATAATATGCGCCAATAAAATAATAAATACGCCACATAACACCCGCAGTCGAGGCTTAACCGGTAATAACGGTAGTTTTACAGCCAGGTTGTACAATAATTCATAATGAATAATAACGGTGAGGGTAATTAATAAACTATTGATAATAACGGTCAATAGCATAGTAATTAGTTGGCTTTATGGACTCTATTTCTGCCTGATACTTTAGCAACATAGACCGCTTGATCTGCTGCATGGATTAATTGGCTGCTGGAATAAACATCGGTGGTTTCATCTAAGGTGGCTAAGCCTACCGACATAGTGATATTGAGCGACACTGAAGGTGAGATCTGAAAGACGGTATTTGCGACTTTTTCACGAATTCGGTCAGCTAACTCTTTGGCATCATCACCTGTTGTATCTGCCAATAAGCAAACAAACTCTTCGCCGCCATAACGTGCAAGTACATCATTGGCCCGAATGGTATCATCAAGGATATGTGCCGTTTGCTTAAGTACGGCATCGCCAGCTTGATGGCCATGGTTATCATTGATCCGTTTGAAATGATCTAAGTCGATAAATAAACACGATAAAGGTGTTTTATTACGTTGAGCACGTTTGACTTCTTCTTCTACACGTTGATCAAAGAAACGACGATTATTAACACCAGTTAAAGGATCACGTAAGCCAACTTGTTTAATGTGTTCGTGCAATCGAGTATTTTCAATGCAGGCGGAAACCACCGCGGCAAGGTGTTGTAGAAACTGGGTACCGATATTGGCTTGAAACCTATCTGCTTTGCGGCTGCCTAGATTTAAGCTACCAATTAACTTGTTATGGCGAACCAAAGGCAATAATGCAACAGAGCGCAGGGTATCGTTATCTAGAAACAAATGCTGATGCTGGTGCAGTGAGAACTCTGACAGGCGAGGTTTACGTATGATGGTGAAATATTGATTAATAAACTGTAAGTTTTGTTGAAACAACAGTTTCTTTCGCCAAGGTGGCGGTGTTGTTTTAGAGTCAATTAAACGCTGAAATTCATACTCAGGATCATGTAGTAACAAGGTAACTTCAGTCAGTTGAAATTTTTCTTTATGTTGCTCAAGGATCAACGTGAGCAGTTCAAATAGATCTGAACAGTTGAGCAAACTCAATTCATATTGTTGAAAGTTGATCTGCTTACGTTCATTGTTTTTCGCAATTTGAATAAAGTTATCAAGCTGAGCTTGTAATTTCTCAACGTCTGGTGACATCAATTGACCTTGTGATCGCAAATGGTTGTCCATAGGCGCTAATCATGGCTTATTGTGCGTGCAATTGTCCATAGTTCAATTGTGATAACACCTTGTTGTCGTAATAATTTTACTGCAGCATTGGCGGTATGTCCTGTGGTCAGTACATCATCAATCAATGCAATATGATCAGGTAACTTACATGGCTTTAATGTAAATGCGTTACGAAGGTTACGCTTGCGCTGATCATAGGGCAAAGATATTTGTGGCGGGGTGTCACGATTTCTAATTAGATTGTACTTATCAGTAGGTATGGCTAGCTGATTTGATAGGTCTTTGGCTAATTCTAAAGATTGATTATAACCACGCTGTTTGAGGCGCTTTGGGTGTAAGGGAATAGGCATTAATAATTTTGGCAACGTTGATTGTTCAAGCTGCTCAACCATCAATGAGGAAAAAAAATCACTAAGATAAATGGAGTCGCGATATTTAAAGTCGCCAATCAGTCGATCAATAGGTGTTTGATAACTAAATAAACTAAACGTTTTATCTTGGTAATGACGATTATTTAAGCAATGACCACATGTAAGATTGGCGCTAATGGGCGTAGCACAACGTGGACAATGACTGCCCAGTACGGGCAATTCAGCGATACATTCATTGCACACTGGATGTATCGTGCAAGGGCTAGCACAGAGTAAACAAGGAACAGACAGCAGATTGCTGTATAATCGCGCTATTTGATGCGGCAAATTTGATAAAACATCCATTGTCATCAAGACTTAATCCATTTAAATCTATTGAAGTAACATCATGCCTGAAAATGAAGTAAATACCGACCAAATTATTCGTCAAGACTGGAAAGTTGAAGAGGTAGAAGCGCTGTTTGCATTGCCTTTTGCGGACTTAATGTATCGAGCGCAAACGGTTCATCGTGCAAACTTTGATCCTAATGCTGTTCAAATCAGTACCTTATTAAGTATTAAAACAGGCGGCTGCGCTGAAGATTGTGGTTACTGTCCACAAAGTGCGCATCATGAGTCAGCAGTTAAAGCTGAACCAATCATGCCTTTAGATAAAGTATTAGAAAGTGCTGCAGAAGCTAAGGATTCCGGTGCGAGTCGTTTTTGCATGGGTGCGGCATGGCGTAACTTGAAAGACCGTGATTTAGAGCGTGTTGTTGACATGGTTTCAGGCGTAAAAGATATGGGCCTAGAAACATGTGTGACCTTGGGTATGCTGGAAGAGCATCAAGCGAAACGCTTAAAAGAAGCCGGTTTAGATTATTACAATCATAACTTAGATACATCACCTGAATACTACGGCAACATTATTTCGACTCGCACATACCAAGATCGTTTAGATACTTTGAGTTATGTTCGTGATGCTGACATAAATGTCTGTAGTGGTGGCATCGTCGGCATGGGTGAAGAGCGTAAGGATCGCGCTGGTTTATTAATTAGCTTGGCAAATATGCCTAGTCAGCCAGAAAGTGTACCAATCAACTTATTAGTTCAAGTAGAAGGCACGCCATTAAATGGTATTGAAAACTTAGATGCTTTTGAGTTTGTTCGCACTATTGCCGTCACTCGAATCATCATGCCTAACTCATTTGTACGTTTGTCAGCTGGTCGTGAGTTCATGAGTGACGAGCTACAGTCGATGAGTTTCCTTGCTGGTGCTAACTCAATCTTTTACGGTGATAAACTACTAACGACTGATAACCCTGATACCAACCATGATCAGGAGTTATTTGAGCGTTTAGACATCAAACCGTTAGTAGAAAAACACTCTTCAGCGGCATAAGTGGCTAGTCTGCCTTGGAATAATGAGCTCGCCGCTGCTTTAACTGAGCGTAAAGCGGCGGGACGTTATCGTTGTCCTCGTATTCGCACTGGTCAGCAAGGCGTTAACATTGTTGTAGATGGTCGAAAAGTAGTGTCATTTTGCAGCAATGATTATTTAGGTCTCGCTGCAAACTCAGAAATTAGCCATGCATTTATTGCTGCAGCTGAACACGAAGGTGTCGGTAGTGGTGCTGCCCATTTATTAACAGGCCACAGTCGTTTTCATCAAGAGCTAGAGTTAGCCATTGCTGAGTTTACCGGCCAACAACGCGCCTTATTGTTCTCAACCGGTTACATGGCAAACCTAGCAGTCATTGATGGTCTGCTCGATCGTGGTGATACCGTTATCCAAGATAAGTTAAATCATGCATCGTTATTGGATGGTGGACGGATTAGTGCTGCTGAGCAACAGCGCTATCTTCATGCTGATATGTCAGCGTTAGAGCGTCGACTAGTCGCGAGTGATTCTGCACGAAAACTGATTGTCAGTGATGGTGTATTTAGTATGGATGGTGATATTGCACCGCTAGCTGAAATGATGAACCTAGCTAAGCAATACCAAGCCGGTGTATTTATTGATGATGCTCATGGCTTTGGCGTATTGGGCGAACAGGGCCAAGGCACAATTGCTCACTACCAACTAGAACAGAAACCTATCTTGATGGCTACTTTTGGTAAAGCATTTGGCACTGCCGGTGCCTTTGTTGCTGCTGATGAAGAGGTAATAGAAACCTTAATTCAACAAGCACGAAGTTATATTTATACCACTGCTCAACCTGCTGCGGTTGCAGCTGCTACTTTAACCAGTTTGAAATTAGTGCAACAACAAAGCTGGCGACGTGAAAAATTAGCAAGTTTGATTAAACAGTTTAGAACTGGCGCACAGCAATTAGGCTTGGACTTAATGCCATCAGATACACCGATTCAACCGATAGTTATTGGTGATGACAAACAAGCGGTTGCATTAGGCCAAACCCTAGAACAGCAAGGCTTATTGGTTGGTGTTATTCGGCCGCCGACAGTGCCTGCAGGCACGGCACGATTACGTATTACCTTATCGGCGAGTCACAGTGAGCAGCAGGTTAATCAACTGTTATCAGCATTAGAAGTCGCTCATGCACATTAATACCATAGGCCAAGGGCCTGACTTAGTCTTAATGCATGGCTGGAGTATGCAAAGTGCTGTCTGGCATGAGTTAGCCGAAGCTTTAGCACAGAATTTTACCCTGCACCTTGTTGATCTACCTGGTCATGGCCAAAGTTCATGGCAACCGGGGGATTTAGATTTACCGGTGGTATTAGCTAAAATGGCAGCATTACTGCCTGAGCAAGCTTATTATCTTGGTTGGTCATTAGGCGGCTTAATTAGTATTGCCTTCGCTGATCAATTTCCAGAGCGAGTTAATAAGCTGAGTTTAATTGCGGCTAGCCCACGATTTGTACAAGATGAAACATGGTCATGTGCAGTAGAGGCTCAAGTATTTGAACAGTTTGCAGCTAATTTAGCTGACAATCAGCAACAAACATTGCAGCGCTTTTTATTGCTACAAGCACGGGGCGCACAACAAAGCAGAGATACGATTCGGCAATTAACTGAGCAATTGGCAAATAGTACACCGCCAGTGACGGCAGCATTACAAGAAGGTTTAGCCTTATTAATTAATAGCGACCTGAGAAAAGAACTGGCAATGTTAGCGTGCCCATTGCAACTGATTGTCGGTGATCGAGATACATTAATTCCTGCTGCAGTCATTGCAGAGGTGCAACAATTAAAAGCGGGTGTTGATAGTGAAATCATTAAAGGTGCGGGTCATGCGCCGTTTATTTCACAACCTTTGGCCTGCCAGCAAGCGATAGAACGATTTATTAATGAGCATTAAATACACCCCAAACAAACATGATGTTGCCCAATCTTTTGCTGATGCTGCTCAGCAATATGATGATGTGGCGATATTGCAAAGGCAAACTGCCGATGAGTTATTAGAGCGCTTATCATTGGTCACTTTGCAACCGCAAACTATTTTAGATTTAGGTGCTGGCACGGGCCGAAATTTAAGCTTGTTAGCCCAGCATTATCCTGATGCCGAATTGATTGCTGTCGACATTGCTCCGGCTATGCTTAAGCAGGCTCAATACCGTTATAAGCAAGACTTAGGTTTAAAACGTTGGTTACCTGGTCAACATAAAGCTCGCTTCTTAGCGGGGGATGCGGAGTCATTGCCATTAGCTGATAATAGTGTCGATATGATCTATGCCAATCTGTCGTTGCAATGGTGTGAACCACAAAAATGTTTTGCTGAGATTCAACGCGTATTGCGCCCCGGTGGTTTAGTAAGTTTTACCACTTTAGGCCCAGATACCTTGCATGAGCTACGCCAAGCTTGGGCTGCGGTCGATGATTATCCTCATGTGAATATTTTTTATGATATGCATGATATTGGTGAGGCGATGATGAACAGTGGTTTGGCCGAACCGGTATTAGATGTAGAGCGGATGACCTTAACTTACGATACCGCCATGGCTTTGATGAAAGACTTAAAAGAGTTGGGTGCGCACAATGTAAATAGTGGCCGCCGTCGAGGTTTGACCGGTAAAGATGCCTTGCAAAAAATGATTGCCAGTTATGAGCAGTTTCGTCAGCAAGGGGTATTACCAGCCAGTTATGAAGTGGTATATGGCCATGCTTGGTGCGGTGAACCAGCACAGCAACAAACTAGTGATGGCACAATTAAAGTGCCAGTTAGTCAGATTTCACGGCGAACATCATCATAATGACCAGTCTATTTGTAACTGGCACTGATACCGAGGTGGGCAAAACCTTTATTAGCGTTGCTTTGATTGAGTTGTTCAAACAACAAGGTTTAAACGTTGCCGGCATGAAACCGATTGCCAGTGGTTGCGAGCAAACCCCAGCCGGCCTGCGTAATGAAGATGCTTTGGCGTTACAACAACATGCTAATGTTGAACTAGATTATGAGCTAATAAACCCCTATGCCTTTGCACCGGCAATTGCACCGCATATAGCAGCACAACAAGCAGTTACTGATATTGAGATCAATGTGCTCAAAACACATTATCAACAAATCCAAGCACAAGCTGATGTTGTCGTCGTGGAAGGGGCGGGTGGTTGGTTAGTGCCCTTGAATGAAGTAGATACCATGGCAGATTTAGCTAGATCGTTAAGTTTGCCGGTAGTGCTGGTGGTCGGCATTCGCTTAGGGTGTATTAATCATGCGTTGTTATCGGTTGAGGCTATTAAACAAACAGGTTTGAACTTACTGGGTTGGGTTGCTAATGATTTAGAAACGAGCCCACAAGCCAAAGCGATGATTGAAACGTTGGAGCAACATATTGCTGCGCCTTGTTTAGGTGTGGTGCCACAGTTAAATTCAAATCAATCTGCAAGCTCATTTTTAAGTTTAGCTAAATAAGTCGTCTTAGCTACGTTACTTAAGCTGTGCTTCGCTGATTTAGTTAGAATAGAACTATTATTCTAAATCGACGAGTACCATGAACCTTAATATCACCGATCCTGCCATCATGTTTTCTGGCATCTCCCTATTGTTTTTAGCTTATACCAACCGCTACTTAGCCTTAGCCAGTGTGATTCGCACCTTGAATAAAGATTTGCAAACACAGGATGAGACCAATCGAATCAGCCAGATTCAAAATTTAAACCTTCGTATTAAACTGATTAAATACATGCAGGCATTTGGTGTGTTGTCATTTTTATTCTGCGTATTTGCAATGATGATGCTGTTTTGGCAGCAACAGTTTTTTGGTGAAGTCTGTTTTGTGATTAGCTTGGTGATGATGGTGGTTTCATTACTCATTTCATTTGTTGAAATACTTAAGTCTGAACAATCACTGAAAATTGAGTTAGATCGAACTAAAGTGGCGAAGCTGAGGAAGAAATAAACGATGAAGTTTATTGCTGGCTTATTTGTTACGTTATTAAGCTTCTCAACGTGGTCAGCATTTGCTGACAGTCAAGTTAGTCAATACAAACAAGAGTTAATCGCGACTCTGCTTGAACAAACCAGCCGTGCCGAGCAGGATATTGGCCAGCAACTTATAGTCAGTTATTTACAACAAATTACTTCTGTCTTAAAGCAATCTCAACCTGAGCTGAGTCAAGTGACATTGCAACAAATTACAGCTATCGTTGAAATCGCAGTCAAACAACAAATTGGTGAGCAAGACAAGTTTAAAAACATGGTTTACCCGCTCTACGATCAGAATTTTACTGTTGATGAACTACAAAGCATTATTGAGTTTAATCAAACGAAGTTGGGTAAAAAACTACTTAATACCATGCCGATCATTAACAGTCATCACCAGTATGTTTTAGATGAACTTTCACTCGACCTAGCACCTGAAGTGAATGAACTTGTTTTAGACTTAATTAATTCAAAGTAGTTACTTTCAGCTGATTTTAACGTTCTGTGAGCAAAAAAGTGGTATTTCTTTGCCGAAAGTAATCGAAGTAAAAACACCCACAAATTTCTAACAAGATGTTTATTTTAAATAACCACACAAAGTTTGTGTGTTAGTATTACAAAGGTTTAATAATTGAATCACTATTAATAAATAATTTTGTAAGCCTATAATTTTGATTAAAAAAAATAACACGACGATTGATCAGTCACGAGAATTTGGAATCACTGAAAAGTTCTTCTCTATTACAGATAAAAGAGGAGTGATTTTATGTGGTAATGACGTTTTCATGCGGGTGTCGGATTATGAACCCATCGAAGTCCTCAATAAGCCACATAATGTTATTCGTCACCCAGATATGCCCCGTTGTATATTTGACTTATTTTGGCAATATTTGAATGAAGGCAAGGTGATTGGTGCTTATGTTAAAAACCTTGCAAAAGATGGTAAATATTATTGGGTTTATGCATTAGTTTCTTTATTAGACGAGCAATTCGTTTCAATAAGAATTAAGCCGAGTTCAGATATTTTCCCTGTAGTTGAAGCGTTGTATAAAGAACTATTACAGCATGAAAGTAGTTTTTCTGGCAGTCGTCATGATGCAATGAAGTCCTCAGGGGAGCTGTTAACCAAACGCTTAAATGAGTTGAACTTTTCTAGTTATGATGAGTTTTTTTATACCAGTTTACGCAGTGAATTAAAGTTACATAATACAGCGGTTCAAAAGGCTGATTTAGCTTCCAAGTTTTCAGATAATAAAGACCGATCATATGGAATAAGGCACCTTATCCGTGTATTTGATAACTTGGATAGGTTAACGGAATATGGGAAGGCGATAGAAGCTAAGCACACCTGCTTTTTGTCTTTAGAAAAAGAATTACATACCATTTCAACCAACACCAAATTTAGAGCATCTCGATTAGGGAGTGACGGTAAGCCTCTCGGTGTGCTCAGTGATGAAATATCTAGAGCCCGAACTGATATAGGCGCTGAATTTTCACGCTTAACAAAGGATATAAAAGCAATAAGTAACGCGGTAAATGGTGCAACGTTACACTCATGCTTGGGTTTGTTGCAGGTGCAAATGCAACAAGAATATAGCGATGCAATGACACATAGTGATGAAAGTGAAAAAGAGCAAATTGCTCATTATGGCCTCGCGTTTGTCGATATGAATAAAACGTTGCAAAGCGCTAGAGAGTCATCACTAAGAAGCTTCAAGAAAGAAATTAATGCATTATCAAATTCATTGAATGACTTTAGAGGGTTTATTTTATTTTTATCTAGAATGATTCAAGTCTTGGATTTTACTTATGTGACTGGACAATCATTAGCTGCATCTATTGGCAATGCCGCCGAAGTGAGTGAAATTTTATCTGGCTTGAAAGTTATTGCTAGTCGTTCATCAAAAGACTTAACTGAACTTAGAGGCTTAGTGTCTGAGGTAACATCGTTGGTTGAGTAGGGATGATAATGTATGGCTGTGAAGTAAGAAAATTTGATAAATAATGGGTCATAGATTCGATTTGAAAATTTGTTAGCAATTAAATGTGCTGGAGATTTATATTTAATTTCTTACATCATCTTTTCATTTGTTTAGCGACCAAAGCTTCAAGCACATTACCTGAATTATCTAATCCACCTATGACACCAGCATAATCCTCACTGGATTTGTTTTGGCTGAGTTTGAAATTACCGACTATATCGTTAATCTTAATTTCTATTCCGACGACTGCATCAAGAAGCTTGTCAGTAAATTCCTGCGGGGCATCTGAAACAGACCAGGGCCGCTCTTGTGATTTGTTTTCATGGAAGTCTGAAAGAGTTTCGAGAAGTTGCAGGAGCCACTTTTTTTCATGTTTGAACGATATCTGTCCCTTTACGTGAACCACAGAGTAATTCCAGGTGGGTACCACCTTGCCTGTTTCTTTTTTTGATGGGTAAAAGTTAGGACTGATATAGCTATTGGGGCCATTAAAAACGAGTAATACATCCTGACCATTGCTAGCCGTTTGCCAAAGATCATTGGCTTTAGCGATATGACTTTGTAGTACTACTTCACCAGAATCAGATTTATTGAGATGAAAAGGGGTATGACAAGCATCAAGCTGTCCAGCGTCTGATGTGATTAACGTAGCCAAGGGATAGTCAGTGATCAATTGGTACAAAGTATCTAAATTAGTTTCTTTGAACTTCGATGGAATGTGCATATTTATATAGTCACTCGGCAACGTAGTTAAATAGAGAGACATCATGAACGCCACACTGATTTTTTACAATGATATCAATGATGCCTTGGCTTACTTCTTAATTTAAGTTGGCCCCCCCCTTATTCTAGGGGTACCAATGAGATAATTGTTGATGCTAGAGTTGAAAAGTTTGAAGGGGTAAAACAAAACGAGAATTTTTAATTTTTATTTAACATTGAACGTATCTGAAACAATCTTGTGGAGATATATATGAATAAGAAAACTTGGCTACTTGGCGCTTTTTTAATGGGTATCTTTTCATCACCTGTCTATGCTGGAGATGAAAACTGTGAAATGCCACCGGGTATTGATGATGATGAATTTTATTGGATTCACTTTAGTAATGAATCCAAAATGTATAAATACAAAATTTTAGAGATTGAAGATTGCTGGGTAAAAATTTGGAAAAAAGCCGGAAACCCTTATTGGTACAGAATAGATAACATTATGGTTATGACCTCAGAACCTGAGGATGATTAATAACTCTGAACGTCCGTAAAGATGTAAGTGGCTTTATATTTTTTCTGGAAAAAATATTATTTCATCACCCTGTTGCCATTGCTTAAACTTAGGCATGATAGTGGCGAATAACTCAGACTCTATAAATTCGTTTAGCCATGTTTGAATTAATGGATAAGGGCTTTGATCAAACCAATGTTTATCTGCAAAGGCAAATTGACGGATAAACGGCAAAATAGCCATGTCGGCATAAGTAATTCGATCGGCAATTAAATAGCGATGCTGTTGTAGTTGTTGCTCTAATATTTGGAGCTGTTGTTCTGCTTGCTGGCGGTAATAGTCTTGACTGTGCTCAGGATAGCGATCGGCATATTTATAGCGATCGAGATAATATTTAAATTCACCATCATTATCGGCTATCAATTGTTGGCTAAGTTGTAACTGACTTTGACTGAGGCTTTGATACCAGTTTTCAGGATCGTTCTGGTTGAGTGCCCACAGCATAATATCTAAGCTTTCATCGATGAGGGTATTATCGTTGCTGATTAATACCGGCACGGTGGCTTTAGGGGAAATATCGAGCAGTTGTTGCGGTTTATCGCGTAATACAACTTCACGCAGTTCAACTGTTATTTGGCTATTAGCAATAGCCAGTCGTGCACGCATAGCATATGGGCAGCGACGAAAGCTGTATAAAGTAACGTTAGACATACAAGGTGTTATAAACGGCTTACCCCAAGTTGATTACTACTGTGGCGAATAATTTCAGCTTGGCGGTTTAAGATATGTTTGACCAATAGGCTGCGATCGACTTCACTCATATAGGTGAAGACAAGGCGCATGTAATAAGGGGCTTCAGCATTATCTGCATTTTCATCTTTAGTACAGGAAATAACATTGGCAACGGTGTGAATATAGGTACCGGTTGGTTGCAGTTCTATTTTGATTTCTACGGCTTCTTTGACATCAATATGTTGTGAAGCCATAAATGCGATACCGCCACCACTTAAATTAGCATCAACCAGTTGATTATCATCTGATTTGTTTTGTGAGCGTTGCACTGCATGGTTGATTAAGTTGATCTTTTCATCAAGTAAACGCAGTGCTCTGGCTATTTCACGATCATGTTGACTGATTTGGTCGGTTAGATGAGCAAAAGCCGTTTGCAGGGTTCTAAACTGACTTTTTTCCTGACTATTGGTGCTGTGCAATGGATCATTTAATGTCTGACTGAGCGTTTCAGCTTCACTGGCATTGACCGAGCGAAGCTCGACAAAAACAGAGTCGTTAATACGAAAATATTCACGGCGATCAGCTTGTGTTGAAACATTAGATACCATCTATAATCTCCAGATTATTGGCTATATCTGACAGCGTGAGCAAGGCATTAATGAATTGAACAGACATGGCCCGAAATAAAATTCGGGCCATGTCGATGTCAAACTAACGTCACGTTATCACTAAATTAAAAATCTAATCATTAATTATGCCAGATTTAGAGATGTTCGGAAGCAAAGTCTGCTAACCGTGAACGTTCGCCTCGTAATAAGGTGATATGACCGCCATGCTCCCAGTTTTTAAAGCGGTCAACAACATAGGTTAGCCCTGATGTTGTCTCACTTAAGTAGGGTGTATCGATCTGAGCGATATTACCTAAGCAGACAATCTTGCTGCCAGGCCCAGCACGAGTTATTAAGGTTTTCATTTGTTTAGAGGTTAAGTTTTGCGCTTCGTCGATAATGATAAAGCGATTTAAAAAAGTACGACCTCGCATAAAGTTGAGTGAGCGAATTTTAATACGACTTTGCAATAAGTCATTGGTGGCTTGTCGAGCCCAATCATCACCTACTTCTGTTTTATTGAGCACTTCAAGGTTATCCATCAATGCCCCCATCCATGGCGTCATTTTTTCTTCTTCTGTGCCAGGTAGGAAACCTATATCTTCACCGACAGGCACGGTAACCCGCGTCATGATTATTTCAATATACTGCTTGTGTTCAATGGTTTGAGTAAGTGCAGCTGCGAGGGTTAATAGTGTTTTACCTGTACCTGCTTGGCCCAGCAAGCTGACGAAGTCGACAGCGGGATCCATTAGTAAGTTTAAGGCAAAATTTTGTTCTCGGTTACGGGCGGTAATGCCCCAAATGGCATGATTGTCTTTTCGATAATCATGGACCAGTTCGATATCGGCTGCTCCCTCACTGGTTTTTCTGACCACGGCTTCGATGGCATGGCCTTCATCTGGAGAATAAACCAGTTGGTTACAATACCAATCTTTAACGACTTCTCCTTCTATTTGGTAGAAAGTGCGACCATCATTTGTCCACGATTCTAAACGATTGAGATCATCCCAAAAGTCAGCAGCAAGTTCTGTTGAACCGTGATAGAGCAAATCAACATCATCAAGTACTTTATCGTTGTAATAGTCTTCGGCATGTATGCCCATCACCGTTGCTTTAATGCGTAGGTTAATGTCTTTGGAAACAAGGGTGACGGTGGTGTCAGTACTAGATTTTTGTAGGCTAATGGCAATGGCTAAAATTGCATTGTCTGCTTGATGACCTGGCAGGTCTTTAGGCAGCTCATGTTCCATTTGAGTCGTTTGAAAAAACAAGCGGCCATTAGCGGGGGATTCATCTTCAATTCTAATATCAGGGAGGGGAATACCATGGGCGATAGCTTCACTGTCGCCAACTTTTAGCATTAATTCATCTAGAAAACGACTCACTTGCCGTACATTCTGTGACACTTCAGACAGGCCTTTTTTACCTCTATCTAACTCTTCTAATACGACCATTGGTATGAAAATGTCATGTTCATCAAACCGAAATATAGCAGTGGGGTCGTGCATTAGTACATTGGTATCCAATACAAATAAACGTTTTCCGGCGATGACTCTTTTGATCATAAGCGGTACTCCTTCGTTATTTACAAGATGTACAACTTGATTATGAGCCAACTTTCACTGTCTGAAAAGGGTGTTTTTACTAAGTTATTTAAGTCATCAAGATGACATGGTTGTTCTGGTATAATGTGCTGTTATTTTCTATACTTTTTCATAGTTAGGTGTGCCGATTTTGACTGCTTCAACCCATCAAATTAAACAGCTGTTACAACAACGTATTCTCATCTTAGATGGTGCGATGGGAACGATGATTCAAAGCTACCAGCTTGAAGAAGACGATTTCCGTGCCGAACGTTTTGCTGATCACCCTTGTGATGTCAAAGGCAACAACGATTTACTGTCGATCACCCAGCCGAAAATTATCAGTGATATTCATCGTGCTTACTTTGAAGCCGGTGCTGATATTGTTGAAACCAATACTTTTAACGGTACTTCGATTGCGATGGCCGATTATCAGATGGAAGATTTGGCCTATGAGCTAAACTTCGCATCAGCAAAAGTCGCCCGTGATGTAGCAGATGATATTACGGCTCAAAATCCGGATAAACCTCGTTTTGTAGCTGGGGTGTTAGGTCCCACCAATCGGACAGCGAGTATCTCACCTGATGTAAATAACCCGGGTTATCGAAATGTTACTTATGATGAATTGGTTGAAGCTTATCTAGTCGCTATTTCTGGTTTGGTTGATGGTGGAGCTGATTTCTTATTAGTCGAAACCATTTTTGATACCTTAAATGCTAAAGCCGCTTTGTTTGCTATCGAAAGTTATTTTGATGAGCACGGTGTGCATTTACCAGTAATGATTTCCGGCACAATTACGGATGCCAGTGGCCGTACTTTATCTGGCCAAACCGCAGAAGCATTTTGGAACTCTTTAGCGCATGTGGAACCGGTAAGTATCGGTTTGAACTGTGCTTTAGGTGCCGCTGAATTACGTCAGTATGTGGAAGAGTTATCCAGTGTGGTGACTTGCCACGTCAGTGCGCATCCTAATGCGGGATTGCCTAATGAATTTGGTGAATATGATGAATCACCTGAAGTTATGGCAGCTCAAATTAAAGAATGGGCAAACAGTGGCTTTTTAAATATTGTCGGTGGTTGTTGTGGTACTTCACCTGCACATATTAAAGCGATTGCTGATGCAGTAGCTGATGAGCAGCCGCGAAAGTTATTAGAAAACAAACATCATTGTCGATTAAGTGGTTTAGAGCCTTTTAACATTACGCCTGACAGCCTATATGTGAATGTCGGTGAACGTACTAACGTCACTGGTTCGGCACGCTTTGCACGCTTAATCAAAGAAGGTGATTACGACACCGCCTTAGATGTTGCACGCCAACAGGTTGAAAGTGGCGCGCCAATTATCGATATCAACATGGATGAAGGCATGTTGGATTCGGTTGAGGCTATGACGACCTTTTTGAATTTGATTGCTTCAGAACCTGATATTAGTCGGGTGCCAATCATGATCGATTCCTCGAAGTGGGAAGTGATCGAAGCCGGTCTGAAATGTGTGCAAGGTAAAGGTATCGTTAACTCGATCAGCATGAAGGAAGGTGTTGATAAGTTTATCGAGCAAGCCAAGTTAGTTCGTCGTTATGGTGCTGCTGTAATAGTGATGGCTTTTGATGAAGAGGGCCAAGCCGATACCCGTGAACGTAAACGTGAGATCTGTACGCGCTCTTATGAAATCCTGACTGAACAAGTTGGCTTTCCACCAGAAGATATTATCTTTGATCCGAATATCTTTGCGGTTGCCACCGGTATTGATGAGCATAATAACTATGCTGTTGATTTTATCGAAGCGGTGCAAGACATTAAGCAAAGCCTGCCACATGCCATGATCAGTGGTGGTGTTAGTAATGTGTCATTCTCATTCCGAGGCAATAACCCGTTACGTGAAGCGATCCATGCCGTGTTTCTTTACCATGCTATAAAAGCGGGTATGGATATGGGTATCGTTAATGCTGGCCAATTGGCTATCTATGATGATTTACCAACAGAGCTACGTGAGCACGTTGAAGATGTGATCCTTAACCGTCGTGATGATAGTACTGAACGTTTACTGGATATTGCCGAAAAATATCGTGCTGATGGCAGTCGTAGCGTCGAGAAAAAAGAAGACCTCGCTTGGCGTGAATGGCCAGTAGAAAAACGCCTAGAACATGCCTTAGTAAAAGGTGTGACTGACTATATTGAAGAAGATACTGAAGCAGTTCGACAAAATGCAGAGCGTCCGATACATGTAATTGAAGGTCCATTGATGGATGGCATGAACGTGGTCGGTGACTTGTTTGGTGCCGGTAAAATGTTCCTGCCGCAGGTAGTGAAATCTGCCCGAGTAATGAAAAAAGCCGTCGCTTATTTGATGCCTTATATTGAAGCTGAAAAAGGTGACGATGAAGCCGGGATCAGCAGTAACGGTAAGATCTTGATGGCCACCGTTAAAGGCGATGTTCATGATATTGGTAAAAATATCGTGGGTGTGGTGCTGCAATGTAATAACTTTGAGATTATTGATCTTGGGGTGATGGTCTCGGCTGCCACTATTTTAGAAACGGCTAAAAAAGAAAATGTCGATATTATCGGTTTATCTGGATTGATAACGCCGTCATTAGATGAAATGGTTCATGTTGCTAAAGAAATGGAACGTCTTGGTTTTGATATTCCATTAATGATTGGTGGTGCGACCACATCGTTGATTCATACTGCGGTGAAAATCGAACAAAACTATCATGGTTGTAGTGTTTACGTGAAAGATGCGTCACGGGCAGTGGGTGTGGCACAGAGCTTATTAAGTGATGACTTGCGTGATGACTTTGTAAGCAAAGTTAAAACTGATTATGCTGAAAAACGTGCCCGACATAAAGGTCGTAAGAGCAAGCGTCGTCAACTAACAATCGCAGATGCCCGTGCTAATAAAACCAAAATTGATTGGCCTGCATACACACCACCTGTACCTAAAAAACTGGGTTTAGAAATCTTTGAGGATTACCCTTTAGCAGAGCTGGTGGACCGTATCGATTGGACGCCATTTTTCCAATCATGGGAATTGGCCGGCAAGTACCCACGAATTTTACAAGATGAAGTGGTGGGTGAGCATGCTACCCATTTGTTTAATGATGCTAAGGTCATGTTAAAACAAATTGTTGATGAAAAATGGTTACAAGCCAAAGCAGTATTTGGTTTATTCCCTGCAAATAGCATTAACGATGATGATATTGAAGTGTATACCGATGATACGCGCTCTGAAGTACGTATGACTTTACGTAGCTTACGTCAACAAACGGAACGTCCACCTGGCCGTCCTAATGCAGCCTTAGCTGATTTCATCGCGCCTAAAGACAGTGGCGTAAAAGACTATATTGGTGCCTTTGCTGTCACTGCGGGTATTGGTATTGATGAACATGTTGATCGGTTTGAAGATGATCACGATGATTATCACAGCATTATGTTGAAAGCGTTGGCTGATCGCTTTGCTGAGGCCTTTGCTGAAGTAATGCATGAACGAGTCCGTAAAGAGTTCTGGGGTTATGTACCTGAAGAAAGCTTTGAAAATGAAGACTTGATCGATGAAAAATACCAAGGTATCCGTCCAGCCCCTGGTTATCCCGCTTGTCCAGACCATACTGAGAAAGGTTTATTATGGGAGCTAATTGACCCTGAAACTAATGCTGGCATGACCATTACCGAAAGTTTTGCGATGTTACCAACCGCTGCAGTAAGTGGCTTTTATTTCTCCCATCCTGAATCACGTTATTTTGGTTTGGGTAAAATAGATAAAGACCAAGTAGAAGATTACGCAGAGCGTAAAGGCTGGTCTATGGATGTAGCTGAACGCTGGTTATCACCAGCCTTATCTTATGATGGTGATGACTAATGAATGATGACATTATCGATTTGCAAACGCGTGTCGCCTTTCAAGATGATTTGATAGAAGAGTTAAACCAGGTCTTAACCAGTCAGCAGCAGCAAATTACTCGCTTGGAAATGTCGATGGGCGTGATGCGATCACAAATTCAAACCATGCAGTCATCACAAGCTGAAGACAATGGGGTGGAACCGCCACCGCCACATTATTAAAGATAGTCAGGATTTAATATGCAGCGCCAATGTGTCTTTATTGAAAGTGATGTTGATGACTGCCAACAGCAAGTAAAACAGCTATTAGCAACGTTTGAGAGCGATAAAATGCTCACAATTGCTAATACTGCCGATGTTACCCAGTCGATTATTAGCCATAAGCAAGCACAAACTCAGCTTGGTAAAGAATTTGATGTCATTGTTTTTGATGGCAGCATACATTTTTCTGCAGATAGTTTTGGTGCCATCGTTGGAACTCTAACAGCTGGCGGCATCTTGTTTGTCTTGTTATCAGCAAGCAGTAAGAGTCTTTGGCTGCAGCGTTTTAAACACATTGCTCAGCAATATGCTTTAGAACATGATGACTTTTATTATGTGCATCAGGGTGAGTCGTTACCAGCACTATCATTGTGTTCTCGAAATCAATTATTGCCTGCCCAACTAGATAAAACAGCTGATCAACAGCAGGCCGTTGAGGCGATATTAAAAGTCGTTCATGGCCATCGTCGCAGACCCTTAGTTATTTCATCTGATCGTGGTCGAGGCAAATCAGCTGCTTTAGGTATGGCTGCTGCCGAACTTTTATTACATGGTAAGCAACGACTGATAGTCACTGCGCCTAGCATGGCGACGGTTGATACTTTATTTGAGCATGCTGCCCGCTTACTTCCAACTGCTAAAGTTAGTGCCGGTCATATTGAACTGGAGCAGGCTGAAATAAAGTTTGTCGCGCCTGATCTGTTGTTGAACTCTGATCTGACCGCTGATTTATTATTGGTGGATGAAGCGGCTGCGATACCTAGCTCAATGTTGGAGAAGCTATTACATAAGTTTTCACGTATTGTATTTGCTACAACGTTGCATGGTTATGAAGGCACTGGCCGAGGCTTTGTCGTTCGCTTTCAACAAATACTCGACCAAGCAACACCTAATTGGCGAGCCTTACAGTTATCGACACCAATACGTTGGACTGAGAATGATCAGCTTGAAGCATTTAGTTTTGAAGCTTTATTATTAAATGCCAGTCCGGTAGCCGATGAGTTAGTTGCTGATGCAACAGTCGAAGCCTGTGAATTTGAACTCATTGATCGGCAGCAGTTACTTACTGATCCGCAAAGTCTGGCTGAGTTATTTGGATTAATGGTATTAGCCCATTACCGAACCCGACCTTCTGACTTGCAAATGATGTTAGATCGAGATGATGTCTCTGTTGTAGTGATGCGTTATCAAGGACACATTGTTGCCAGTAGTTGGTTGATTAAGGAAGGCGAGTTAGAGCAGGAGCTTGCTGAGCAGGTTTACGCGGGAAACCGTCGCCTTAAAGGTCATTTATTACCTCAATCCTTATTGGCTCATGTAGGTATTCCGAATGCGGGTGGCTTACGTTATCAACGTATTATTCGACTTGCTGTTCATCCGGCTATACAAAACCGTGGCATAGGCCAAGCGTTATTACTTAAGATCGAACAGCAATTAAAGCAAGATGAGTGTGACGTGTTGGGAGCGAGTTTTGCAGTTAGCCGTGAGTTAATTAAGTTTTGGCATAAGGCCGGATTTACACCAAGCAAATTTGGCATGCATCAAGATGATGTCAGTGGCAGTCATGCGGTGATGATGTTGCGTGCAAGCTCCAGCCAAGGTCATGATTTAATTCATGACGCATCACAACGTTTTGCTGAACAATGGACCTATATATTGCCACGTGATCTTAAAGAAGTTGATAGCGCGTTATTAATTGAACTCTCGCAGGGTTTATCGTCATTACCACGATTGTTATCGCATACGGAACAACAAGAAATTTTGGCATTTGCTCATCAACAGCGAGGTTTGGAGTTTTCTCAATACAGCTTAATGCATTGGCTGCGAGAACAAATTACACAAGCGACTTTTTTACAGATAGAGCCGCAACAGCAAGCGCTGTGTTTTAAAGCTATCTTGCAACAGCAATCATGGCCACAACTGTGTGAGAAATTGCCTTATACAGGAAAAAAACAGGCTTTAGCAGCACTGCGTGAAGCGGTGAGGAATTTACTGGAGCTTAATAAACTTCCCGACGGAAAATAATATTATCCGAGCCTTTGAATAAACCAAAGCTAGCTCGGCCTTGAGCCTCATCATCATAACCACCGTCATTATCATAATCACCTAGTAGCCAATCATAGTTCGCTGAAAGCTGGCTACGAATATCAATATAACCTTGATTATCTTCGCCCGGTGCAGAGAAGGTGAGGGTGGCTTGCCCTGAGTTTAAAGCGTTCAAACTTGCCGTACTGCTACCATTATTAACCGTCATCGTCGTTGTTCCCGACTGCCAACTACCTGCAGAAGTATCGGTATTAGCTAATTGAAAATGACTGGCCAAATTTAAAGTCGTACATTGATCTGCACTGTTGCTTTGCCAGTTTGCACCGTTAAAGTACTCAGTCTGAATTTGTACAGGCAACGGTATTAACTCTGAGCCGTGGACATTAGTGATTGAGAATCGACCAAAGCGTATTGGTTCGCCACTAGGTTGTAAAGAGATCGGTAAGTCTTGTGTTTGCACGCCATCATCATCATTAATTGCAGTGAACTCAAGCTTAACTGCATTGCTAAATGGTGCGATTTTACTATTACTAATATGACGATATGTGTAGCTATCATTACCAAATGCAAAGCTCAAGCTGCCATCAGCGTTATCAGTTAATGAGGCAGGAGAAACGGACATTTCCAGCAGTACTAAGTTACCATCTACACCGGTTTGCAATGCATCTGTTGTTGGTTGCGTAAACCGAAAGTCACTGGCAACTAATTTTACAAAGTCACCGGTGTAGTTCTGAGTTATCACGGCTGTATCAGCAGCGTTATAAGCACTGATAGTCAGTGTTGGGTTAGTTGTGTAATTAAAGCTCTGGCCACTATAGCTAAATGTGCCACAGGCATAATCAGAAAATGCACCGTCATCGGAAGCGGTAACTTCAAAGTGGTCAGGATAAAAACGGCCGATATTGTCACTGGCAGCCGTATTAATCGATTCGCCAAAATAAATAGGCGGGTTAAGATCAAAGGTAAATACACCCACTTCGGAAACACTTTGACTGACGGTATGAATACCATTATCAGAAGTCGTAAAGTTTATACTGGCATTGGAAAGTGAACCTAAGTTGCCAGCTGAAGGTGCAATCAAAGAATGATCTAGGCCAATACTTGCTAATTCAAAATTAGCTGTCACAGGGTTATTACTGTAGTCACTGTCATCATTATCAACCCAGCAAGCGGCTTTGATATCCAGATCAAATGATTCTCCTGCTTTTTTAAATATGCTGCAGCTAGCATCGCCTGCACTGCAATCAGCACTATTGTCAGTGCTGTAAATAGCGAGTGCGACAGGTTTGCTAACAAAAGTGTCATTGCCAGCGATGGTTAAGTTACCGTCAGTTGTGGTCAGAGTATGGCTTGCATCTAACTGTAACTGTCCTGCATCATCATATTGCACCGTGAAAGAGGCTTCGCCATTAATATCAAATTCAAGATCAACACTACTACCAGGGGAGGATTTATCTATAGTATTGCCTGAGATGGCGACTGATTTAGTTCCAGTTGATGGCAGTAAATAGGTAGACCAAAAGTTAACTGATTGTGTACCGGTTAATGCTCCGACACATTGGTCGGTGATATTACTTTTTCTGACAGCTTGAATTGTCACGTCAGCTGATGTTTTACAAGCTGTTAAAGTGGGTACATCAAAAATAAAGCCGGTTTCAGCAAAGTTAATGGTGCAACTCGGATCAGCATTGTCACCATTAAAGCACTGCAGAGCACCAGTGGGGCTGACCGTAGTAGCAGCGATATCAACAACGACATCTTCAACACTAGTATGTTGTAATTCTAATGATGCAGAACCTGATGAAATGGTGACAGGATTATTTTCCCAGCCAGTTGCAGGCTCTAAGGTGACATCGACACTTTCAGTATAAAGTGAACTGCAATCAGCATTAGCACAGGCTTTGACAGTGACGATAGAAGGTAGGCAGGTTAAGCCATTTGCAGAGTAGGATAGCTCAAAGTGATCAAGAGCTGCGTCACAAGTGCCTAAAATAGCATTGACTGCTGTTTTATCAGCCTCAGTAAAGGTGAGAGAGAAGTCTTCTTTTTTGACTTCAATGCTACCGTTACCGGTGATCATTAATCCATGAAAGTCTATGTTTTCCTTATCGAATCGAATACCTCCAGCATCAGGTCCATATAAAAGACCGGTGAAATCTACGTTTTCTTTTTGAGCTCTGAAGGTAGCGCCAGAATGTAGGTAAACAATAAAGTCATCAACATTTCCATCTTTATTGATATTGATATCTTCTTTATCGATATCAAATGATGAGCCAATGTGAATGATGACGGGGGAGCTGGTGATATTGAGGTTGGTTTTTTCTTTGCTTAGACTTAGCTTCCTAATGTAATACGTACCCGCTGCAAAGTTGATTTCAGACTCTTCTTTTTGAGTATTTAACTCATCAATATGGAAGGGGCCACCACCTGTAAACGTTATCGATGATTTATTTTTAGTTTGAATTTTGTCATAAAACATTTCTGAACTTGAGTTAATAGAAATATCAGAATTGGATATTTCGTCATTTGTTGCCGTATTTGTTGGAAAACTGCTTGGGTTGAGTGCAGGTAAACTTGGATTGGCATTGGTCGTGATATTGCCTGTATTATCAATAGCAACATCGGGAGAGTAATTGCCAGAACTTACTGTTTGACCATTTACTGTGATGTTATGTGCCAAATTGATTGATGTTGCACCATATAAACTATAGTCACCAGATACAAAATTACATGCTGCAGGATCTGGAGTGCTTTCATTTGTACAAGCATGAGTCTCGGTCATCAATGATTGAATTTGTGCTTGAGTTAATGCTTCTGTGAATATTTGTACTTCGTCGATATTACCTTTGAATGGAGCAAAATTAACGCCTTCTAGAGAAGCGTTTGATTCACTACCTATCGTTGTGACTCCAGAGTCTGATGGCCATGTTCCACTATATGCACTTGCATCACTGGCAACTAATACTCCATCAACGTAAATAAATCGACGCTTTGAACCCGCATCATGAACAATTGAAACAAAATACCAGCCATCATTTTGTGGCAAGACTACACTTGAGGTATCTAAAGATATAGGAGTGACTGAACGTGAATAAAACCGTAAATATCCAGGACTAGGTTCATTTAAACTAAGTGCAAATCCACTAGTATCATCGTCAGCTATGATTCGACCTCGCGAGTGTTTGGTCGATTGAACCCAAGCAGTGAATGAAAAGCTGCCTGTTAAATTTTGAAAGTTATCAAGTGCGACGTAATCGTTAACACCATCAAAACTAGCATAACCACAGGTACCTGGATCGCCAATAATAGCGGGTGATGAATCAATAGCAATCACTCCATTGATCCCTGTAGCGTTATTATTGTTACCCGAGCTATCTATTACTTCACCTAGAGTTCCATCCCAACTATCTTCATCGAAATGTAAATTGATTATAGGCTCAGGCCTTGATTCAAGGCCAACAACATCTTCCCAGCTTGTACCATAAATAATTCTATCAATAATCACTGAGTCTGTACTTTCTAAATATACAGAGCGAAAGCCGATGTGAGTGAAATTTTTTATCGCAGAAGCAGCTGATGATGTGCTGGTAGAAGAAGCTGGCTCGTTTTCCAGTGTAGAGGGGTTAACCCAAAGTTCGGCTCGATCGTATGGGCTTGATTCATTGCCGGTTTTCCATAACTTCATGACTAAAAAATAGGTTTGACCAGAGGTTAAATTGGTAGCATATTTTTCTTTACCAGATTTAGTTCGAGTAAAAAAATCAGCTGTGCCACTACCGCCTCCTTGGTTCATTTTAATGCCAAAATTGGGTGCTTTTGTATAAGTAGAGCTTTCTATCCAGTTAGCTAAAAAATCATTATTATTCTGACTGCCATTGAACTGAATTAGCATGCTTGCATAGATTACGGTGTCGTCATATGACTGTGATAATGTACGTTTTGCAGCTTCATTATGGTTTTTATCTATTTTAATTGCTCTATCACCACCTGAAATGGTATTGCTAGCAGAGTCTGTATAACTAAGAGGAGAGGATGAAACATCAATTATTTGTGCTTGGGAACTGGAACTTCCTGCTTGCCAAGCAGCAGCCCAACCAGAGCCACTATTGTTTCCTGTTATATTTCCTGTGGAATAGTCTTCAAAGCTATCAGCAGCAATAATTTCAGCATGTGAAATTGCTGAAAATAAGACTAACGACATCAGTAAGCTAATACTTACGAATAGCTGAGTCATAGTAATTTTCAGTGTACTTTGTCTAATCATGAACAATGGTCTCTAATTGGCGTGATATATAATCGATTTGACCATAAGTTCCATACTCACTTGATGCGTTGATCTGAAATACCGTTGTCATTATGCCATTCTCATCATAGCTACCTAGTTCTAAGCAGCTTACAGTTGTGACAAAGTTCTCAATATTCGGAGATAAAATCGTCGTAGCATTACAACTTCCAGAACCATTAATAATTCTCTCGACTCCCCATTCCATTCCAGCACTAGCAGCTTGGTAAGCGCGAGCACTTTGCAATGTTAATAAGCTGGTCTGACGTTGTGCACTGGTGACATTGAGTAAGTACTTGCCTAACAGGCTAACAATAACCAAAACAAAGATAGCACCGATTAAGGTGATGCCTTTTTGATAAATCATGGCTGATTGTCCACATGCACTTGATGGACTAAACGTACAGATTCATTCGCATCGTCTGTCAAACTCAGTTCAATAGTGACTAAACCTGCACGGCTACTTGAACCTGAACTGTAACTAAACTGACAGCTAGCGAGGTAATTGGCTTGAATAGCAGCACCTTCGCTGGGAGGTGTTGGTTGTGTTGCTTGAATATCATAGTTTTGATATCGAACTAACGTACGGTCTTTTCTTGCGCTTGGATCCGTATCGCAACGGTATGTTATGGGTGTATCAATAATAAAAAAACGTTGTTGTGGTGAGGCTAATGGAAATTGCTTAGCAGTGAACGCAAGAGAGTCTACTGTAGAGGCATTGCTGACAACAGATGAATTACTGCCAACATAGGCATTGGCTCCTGATGCGTCAACAGGGTAGACAACGAGTCGATCTTCTCCCGCAGTGACTTGAGCAAAGTTTTGCAGCGAACCCAGTACATCAAAACTGGTATCAGTGGCAGTGAAGTCTAAAGTGTCACCATTAATAGCACCACTGGCATCAGTGTAATATTGGGCTCGGTAACGACCACCATCAACGATATGTAATAGCTCCAATGATTGACCGTCTGAAGAAACACGTATGCTATTTGGTAAGGCGCGACGAATATCACGTTGCATGCGTCGTAACGCTGATTCAGCAGCATCTGTTAATGTGGCACGTCGAGTACTATCGATATAAGAATTGATAGGCAAAGTCAGAATAGACGTTGTCATCGCAGCTAAAATGCCACCGATGACAATAACGATGATCATTTCAATGAGAGTAAAGCCGTGTTGAGTCCTATATTTACTCATTAATAGTTTGCTCGATAACCGGTTAAGCTAATGGTATCTGTTCCTGCTCTGGCTACAGATACCGTTACGGCTTTCAAGGTAACGCCTGAAATAGTTGCATCGTTGATAGTGACATTCACTTGATAATCTTCAAGGCCGTTTATTGCATTGCCATGTTGATCAACTGCTCCAGAATCACTCCAGTTATCATAATCTTCAACATTATCAAATAATGAGCGATTTTCACTACCTTCATCAATACTGTCCGGATCGGTGATAGGGAGTAATAAAATTTCTTCCAAATAAGATTCAGTAATGGCAACAGCTTGTTGTTGAACCATCGGATCAGCCGTGTGTCTTGACGATAAACTGACGACACTTAATATACCGGTTAAAGCGATGCTAATGATCACGATAGTGATGATTAACTCAACTAAGGTCGCACCTTGTTGCTTAACCATTTTATGAGCTACTGTCATAACTAAAACCTGTTTCAGCAATGATGGATAATTGGCGATTGCCAATAATGATGGTGTTATTCGCTTCTGCTTGGCCGAGGGCATTAAACGTCGTACTGTTATTAGCTGCGGTGATGACAACATTGGCTTGTGAGCCTACGTAGCCTTGATCTGGATCGGCAGGATGTTTGACTGCGAGTTCGTTGCTAAAACTATCACTGCCACAGCTATCTTCGTGCAGCACTTGGTAACGACTATTATCGAAAGTAACTCTTATTTTACAACCGGTAGCGACAGCCAGTTTCTGACTATATCGAACTGCATTGAGGGTATCGTCAAATAACGCACGTTCATCAAAGCTAGCTCGGCCAAAAAATCGGGGTAAGGCAATGGTCGAAACAATGGATATTAGCACTAACACCATAATTAACTCGGTGAGTGTGAATCCCTTATTGTTTGGAATTTGTTTTGCTTGATAATTCATTTTTTAATTATAAGCCCTCTTAAGATTGGTGACTTATAAGTAAAAAGCCTCGATATATCGAGGCTTTTTTAATATCAAGTGTATCTAGTTAGCAGCTTGTTTTAGCTGGTAAAGCAGAGTAGGTTGGGCTCGCGTTAACCGCGGCATTATTATAAGTGAAAGTACACGAGGTTTTACCTACAATAGATAATACACCAGTGGCTGTATCATAGTTATAGTCGGTGGTGGATATGCCTGCTAGGTTAGCAATGCTTGCTCGGACAGGATAACCGTTAGCATAAGTTACACTGACACCTTCGATTGTTGCTGCTGCAGTTGAATCTATCAACCACTTAGCATGAGCAATAGAAGCGGCTGATTTAAAGGCGCCTTGAGCTGCTTGTAATGAAGCATAACGCGCATCTGCCTGTAGGTTTGCAAATTTAGGTAATGCTGTTGCAGCAAGAATACCTAAAATAACAATAACCATTACTAATTCAATAAGCGTAAAACCTTGTTGCTTTTTCATTCTTAAATCCTTAAAAAATCTTTAACTTTTGGCTTAACAATTCGATCTAGCGACCAAATGCGGCTCCAGCGAGATCCCACATTGGTAAGAACACACCTAGTGCTAAGATTAACACCATCACGCCAATCACAGCAATCATTATAGGCTCGATAGCACTACTTAATTGCTTGGTATCGTAGTCGACTTCACGCTCATAAAAATTAGCTACTTCATCGAGCATGTCATCAACAGCACCAGTATCTTCACCCACTGAGATCATCTGCAATACTAACGGTGTAAATAGGTTGCTGGCGATGGCTGTTTGTGTGAGCGATTCACCATGTTCTAAGCCATCTCGCATGGCTAAAATTCGACTTTCAATAAAACTATTATCTACTGCTTTACTAACAATGACTAGGGTTTGGGTAATCGGTACGCCGGCTCGAAAAGCCATTGAAAAAGCACGAGAAAAGCGAGATAAAGTGGCTCGTTCGATAATGCTGCCTACCAGTGGAATCTTTAACTTATAACGGCCCCATTGATATTGGCCTTTTTCTGTTTTGAGATAGTTCTTAGTTGAAAAAGCACCAATAACTATGGCGATAACAATATAGTGCCAATAGTTGATGCTAAATTCGGAGGTGGTCATTAATATTTGTGTTGCCCAAGGTAAGTCACTGCCAAAGCTTGCAAAGACATTGGCAAAGGCAGGGATAACAAATAAATTAATGATGCCAACAGCTATTGCCATGGCGACAAATACAAACACCGGATAACGAGTTGCGGCTTTAATTCGGTCGCTGGTTTCTTTATCAATTTCTAAATATTGATGAATTTGTAAAAAGGCTTGGTCTAGTTGACCGGTGTTTTCACCAATATTGACCATGCTGGCAAATAACGGAGAAAAAATACGTGGATGTTGCTGCATGGCGCCCGCTAAGGGATGGCCACTTTCTAAGTCATTGGCGATGCTGTCTATAGCATTAGCCATGCCTTTGTGTGTCATATGGGCTTTTAAGCCGCGCAATGCCGGTAGGATCGAGATGCCTGCTTTTAATAAGGTTGCCATTTGACGGCTGAACATTAATAAATCATTGATATCCGGTGGGCGATTGAATAATGATTCAGTCAGGTTTTCAACAACGTCAGCTTGTTTGACTTCAAGCTCGTGAATATCGATAGGCGTGATGCCGGTATTGATTAGGTGGGTTGCCGTTTCACTGCTGGAAGCTGCCTCAAGCTGGCCATTGACAGCTTCACCCTGTTGATTACGACCTTTGTATTCATAGATTGCCATGATTATTCAGCAATGCTGTTGTTTGCTGATATAGGCTCTTTTACATCGAGATCACCGGCAATACGTAATACTTCATCGAGGGTAGTAATACCTTGCTTGGCTAGCTCTAGTGCATTTTCAGTTAAGCTGATAAAGCCGGTTTGTTGCTTAGCCAATGTTGAAAATTGCACGCTATCGTTGTGATGTAAGCTGGCTGCTAATTCTGGTGTCATCACTAACAGTTCATAAATACCAATTCGGCCTTTATAACCGGTGTTATTGCATTGGTTGCAACCTTGATGACGATAGAACTCGGGCCAACTAGCCTGCGGGCCGTTGATTTGTTCTAGTAGTAATTTATCGGTTTGGTCTAATTCGTGAGTTGTTTTACAGTCTAGGCATAAGCGACGTACTAAACGTTGCGCCAATACTGCTTGTAATGAAGAGGCAACTAAAAATGCTTCGGCGCCCATGTCAATTAACCGACTGATGGTACTGACTGCATTATTAGTATGTAGTGTTGAAAAGACTAAATGTCCCGTCATCGCTGCACGTAACCCAATTTCCACCGTTTCTTGATCACGCATTTCACCGATGAGAATAACATCAGGATCTTGACGTAAGGCTGTGCGTAAAACAGATGGAAATGTTAAACCTATTTTTTCGTGGATTTGAACTTGGTTGATGCGTGGTAATTGATATTCAACCGGGTCTTCAGCTGTAATTATCTTACTGGCCGGAGAGTTAATTTCATTAAGCGCTGCATACAAGGTCGTTGTTTTACCACTACCGGTTGGACCGGTTACGAGGATTAAACCATGCGGCTTTTTGATCAGGCTTTGTAGTGGTTGCAAAATATTGGCTGGGATGCCGAGTTTGGCAAAGTTTAATAAACCTTGTGAATGATCAAGTAAACGCATAACAACCGATTCACCATGCACCATAGGCATGGTAGATACACGAACATCGATGCTTTTATTTTTCACTTTAATATTAAAGCGACCATCTTGCGGTAGCCGCTTTTCAGAGATATTTAAGCCAGCCATCAGTTTCAAGCGTGATGTTAAGGCTGTTGCGATTCTTGTTTCATCAACGATTTGTTCTTGTAGTACACCATCAATACGTTGGCGTATCCGTAATACATTACTATCAGGTTCAATATGAATATCTGAAGCTTTAATACCAACCGCATCTTCAAAAATGGCTTGTAATAATTTTACTACCGGCGCATCAGCACTGGAAGTTGTTTCTGTTAAGGCGGTGAGGTCAAAATCTGTCTCAGATAATTGAACATCTAAAACTTCTGCTAATGAATCAATTTCGTCGGTTTTACGATAGCCAGTTTCAAGCTGATGTAATAAATCACTTTCACTGATAGCTGCTAGGTCAACGGGTGATTTTAAAACCTTAATAAGTTCATCATAGGCATAAATATCCGTTGGATCAGCCATACCAACTAGAATTCGGCCATGTTCTTCTTTTAAAGCAACGGCTCTAAAGCGACGAGCATGTATTTCAGGTAATTTTTTTAAAACCTCACGGTCAATCGGATATTGCTTTAACTCAAGGTAGGGGATTTTGAGTTGTTTTGATAGTAGTGTGAGTAATTGGGATTCTTTAATAAAACCAAGATCAATTAAGGTTTTACCGAGTTTACGACGGGTTTTTTTCTGCTCAGTTAAAGCGGATGTTAATTGGGTTTCGGAGATGACTTTATTTTCAATTAATAAGTCACCAATACGAATTCGTTTTCTCAGTTCCATGAAGGCAGTGGTTCCGTCGTTTAGACAATAGTGTGAATTCTGTCACATCATGACATTGGATGCGAGTTGAAGTTACTGTTGTTGCAAGTAAATTTTACCATCGCTTTGCTGCTCGATGTCTATTGCTGTTAGAGATTGGCCGGAACATGGGCCTGCAATGCAGTGGCCATCATCTAAATTAAACAAGGCGCCGTGAGTTGAGCATTGGATATGGGTGCCCTCTAACGATAAAAACTCGTCAGGTTGCCAATTAAGAGGGATGCCCAAATGTGGACAACTATTAATGTAACCACGAATTGTATCTTGCTGTTTTAATAGTAATAACTCAACAGGGCCCTGGTTGGTGACAACATTAAAACTGCGAGTTGTATCGTTAGAAATTTCACTTTCATGACATAAAAAATAATTAGCCATCGACGTCAAGAGCATCTCCTCGTTATTTAGTAATTAAATCTACAAAACCTAATTGACCACATTTTTTTCCGGCCAAATGACAAGCTTGTTCTACGGCTTGGCTAAGGTTTTGTTGTTGCAATAAAGCTGAGATCAAAGCTGCATTGAAGGTATCTCCGGCACCTAAAGTATCAATTACCTTTTCTGGAGGGCAGGCTTGATGATGAATAATATCACCATTAGTTAATGCCCAAGCTCCTTGCTTCCCCCAAGTGCAAGTGGCATTTAGGTGGTTTGGTAGTGATGCTAACAGTGCTTGGGCTGAGTTATAACCGACCGTGGTAGCATAGTGTTGGGAAAACATAAGCAGTTGTGGCAGCTGAAATAGTGACTCTATATCAGGTCGTGATTTTTCAATCTCAAGTGAACAAGCAATATTAGGATGATGTTGCTTTAACCAGGTCAGCATCTGGGCTGTCTCAGCAATGTTACGACCTTCAAAATGTATCCAGTCATACTGTTGGTGATTAATTTTAACAAAGTCAGCAAAACTAAACTCGGGACAATCTCGGTGATGAACGATAGTTCTGCTACCGGTTTCTACACTATGGCTGATATAGGAAGTAGGCATTTTTCCTTCAGACAGAATAGTACATGGTCGAGTATCAATCTTAAATTGCTCTAGATCATGTTGAATCGTTTTAGCATCAGGTTCGTTGATGAGTACGCCAGCCCAGCTACATTGATGACCTAGTTGACTTAGCACCGCTAAGGTATTGGTTGCATTGCCACCACGTGCTTTGCGTTGTGAAACGACACGAATTTCATCATCTTCATTCGGATACTTTTCAACCGTATTGATGATATCTAAGGTTGCAATGCCAATTGCTAATATTTTAGCCATTTGAGTTGGGGGGGAGTGTTTGCATAGATATAAAAAAAACAGCCCTCTATGTTAAGAGGGCTGTGGATAAAACTTAGATTGAGTCGAAAATTGCACCGACTGCAGTGGTGATTGAGTCGATATCACCTGTGCCTGCAATTGAATGTAATTTTGATTGAGCTTGGTAATAACCAATTAAGGGTGCTGTTTGTTCTTGATAAACTTTTAAGCGGTTACCAATAGTTTCTTCATTATCATCAGCACGTTGGAATAACTCACCATTACAACTGTCACACTGACCTGCTGTTTTTGACGGTGATAAATGTACGTTGTAAATAGCACCACAGTCTTTACAAGTACGGCGGCCGGTTAAGCGTTGCATTAACTCTTCAAAAGCGACATCTAATAGCACGACACCTTGTAGTGGCTGGCCCATTTCTTTTAACATTGAGTCTAAGGCTTCTGCCTGAGCGATGTTGCGAGGGAAACCATCAAGAATATAGCCATTCTTAGCATCAGCATCGGCGATACGTTCGCGAATTAAACCAATAACAATCTCGTCAGATACTAATGCACCAGCATCCATCGCTGTTTTTGCTTTTTTACCTAGCTCTGAACCAGCACTGACCGCAGCACGTAATAAATCACCAGTAGAAACTTGTGGAATATCATACTTTTTAGCTAAAACAACGCCTTGTGTGCCTTTACCTGAGCCTGGTGCGCCTAATAATACTGTTCTCATGAATTGCCTCTTTCGAAATTTTAATCGATTAAATGTTAAGTAATTACGTTAATAAGCTGACTAGTTCGTCTAACTGAACGGCTAGTTCTTGTAATATGTCTGGAACCACATTGACATCCAAACCTAATAATTCCCATGCTTCAGGATCCAGCGGCGGAACATGGGTATCACCACTATGTCCAAACTGAGCTGAGCTGACCAGAATGTCGGCAACGTGTACAACTGCGACTTCTAACGGAAAATTAACAGACTCGGAAGGTGTGTGGTGACATTTGACCACTTCTTCCAATGAATTGGGTAAGCGCCAAGCTCTGACTAAAGCTTGACCGACATCAGTATGATCAAAACCGAGAATACGTTGTTCGGCTTTGTAAATGACCTCATGACCAAACTCAGCACTATTAATAGCTTCTCTTGCTAGCTCTGGCACTGATTGATAGATCACTAACGAACCAATATTTTGTAATAAGCCTGAAATAAAAAAACGCTCAGTTGCACGTTGGCCACAGGCTTTAGCTAAATATTTGGCGGCAATGGCACTAGCAAGGCTATGTCGCCAAAATTCAGACATATTGATCAGTGAGGTAGGAATGCCTTTAAAGGCATCAATCACTGCAGTAGCCAGTACTAAATGAGTAAGCTCGCGTGTACCTATAATGGTGATGGCACGTGAAATAGTACTGATTTGTGAAGGGAAGCCATAAAAAGGACTGTTCACCACTTTGAGTAGTCGAGTTACCAGTGCAGGATCAGTATTAATAACTTCACTAATATCATCTGCTGAACTATTAGGGTCTTTGATTAAACCATCAAGTTGAGCATAGGTACTTGGTGGTGAAACTAACTCAAGTGATTTATTAACCAGTGATTCAGGGGTAAGCGCCATAATGTCTACTCAGCTTCTGTCGGAGAGGTAAGTTTGAAGTCATAAAGGACTTTCATTAAAGGATGAGATAAATCGGTGTAACGAAATAACTCATCACGCTCAGCAATTTCTTGTTCAGACATTTCCTGAAAAGTATTATCGTCTGCCATTTCAGCGTACTCCTAAGGTCGTTGATTGCAGCATCATTTGACTCAAGCTTGCACCTAATTTACCTGCAAAACGGTCAAGGTAATTAGGGCGGGGAGTGTAATCAATAATATCTTCTGCACCAATGATGTCACGAGCAACATGACTGCTACTTGCTAAACCATCTACCAAGCCTAAAGGTAAGGCTTGTTCGCCTGACCATACCAGTCCTGTGAACAATTTAGGATCGTCGCTCAGCTTGTTGCCACGTCCTGATTTAACAACATCAATAAATTGTTGGTGGATGTTATCAAGCATTAAACTAACGTGATCAACATCTGCTTGTTGGACGGGTAAAAATGGGTCAAGAAAACCTTTGTGTTCACCAGCTGTTAGTAGGCGACGTTCAACACCTAGTTTTTCCATGGTGCCAGTGAAGCCAAAGCTATCCATGCGGACACCAATAGAACCTACAATACTGGCTTTATCTGCATAAATTTCATCAGCAGCAGCGGCAATATAATAACCACCAGAAGCACAGATATCTTGAATAACGGCATAAACTGGAAAGTCAGGACGGGTCGCTCGCAACCGTTTGATCTCATCATTAATCACGCCGGCTTGCACAGGGCTACCACCGGGAGTATTTAATCTTAAAATGAGTCCTTTGGCAGTGTCACTTTCAAATGCCTTCCGAATACCGGTGACGATAGTGTCAGCATTGGCTTCTGCATCAGCAGCAATCACGCCTTGAATTTCAACTAGAGCAGTGTGTTCCATTTTTGAGACTGCTGACTCGCCTGATGGCAGCATTAATATCATTGCTGCAATAAGGTAGAGCAGAATGAAACCTTTAAATACATAACCCCAACGACGGCTATTGCGTTGTTCTTTTAAAGCGGCGAATGCAAGATCTTCAATCATTTTTCGTTCCCATGAACTTGAAGACTGTGAGTTATCCTTATTTGCATTAGGCGGAAAGTCACCAAACGTGGCCATTTCAGTTCCCTGTAGTTATTAAGTGTCGGTTTATGATAGCAAAGGCCAGATTACAAGTTATTTAGCCATTGTTCAACATGATGTAGATCGGCAACGATTGCTTTGGGTTCACAAGCTTGTAATCTATCGATATCGTGAGCACCTTGGCTAACGGCTAAACTATCAGCCCCGGCATTGTGTGCCATTTGCAAATCAAACTCGGTATCACCGATCATCAGTGTTTGTTGTTTTTCTACACCGAAATAGTCGATTAATTCTTCAAGCATTTGTGGGTGGGGCTTAGAGTGACACTCGTCGGCACAACGTGTGGCATGAAAAAACTCACCTAAGCCAGTTGCCTGTAAAACTTTATCTAAGCCGCGGCGACTTTTTCCTGTTGCGACAGCCAGTAAAAATTCTTGTTCAGCCAGTTGTTGGACTATTTCACGGGCATTATCAAATAACGGCGAGTCATGCGGGCTGTGTAACCATATTTCGCGATACTTGTCCGCCAGTGTAGATATAAACCTAGGGCTTGCTTCGGCAGGGTACATTGTCATTACCGCTTCATTTAAACCTAGGCCGATAATATGTTTGATCGAATTATCTTCTAAAGGAGGCAATTTCAGTTCAGCGATAGCGGCTTGCATGCAGTTGACGATATGACCGGTAGAGTCCATCAAGGTGCCGTCCCAATCAAATACGATCAGTTGATAAGACATTAGCTTTGCCCCCGAAGTTTAGTCAGCACATTTTCTAAGCTTGTAGGTAAGGGGGCTATAAGTTCGATATCTTGTTCTGTGGTCGGGTGGTTTATACCCAGTTTCCACGAATGTAGAAATAAACGCTTGAGGCCAAACTTTTTCATGTCTCGATTAAAGTTTCGCTGGCCATATTTATCATCGCCGGCTAATGGGTGATTGATAAAACCTGAATGAACCCGTATTTGATGAGTACGACCGGTATATAAAATAACTTCAGTGAGTTGAGCTTGGGGAAACTTCTCACGGGCAATGAAGGTTGTTTTGGCATATTTACCTTCAGCATCAACTCGAACCATGCGTTCACCTGATGAGACAGTATTTTTTTGGAGTGGTTGTTCAACTAATCTCTCGCCATCGTTCCAGCTCCCCTTAACTAAAGTAAGGTAACGTTTGTTGATATCGTGATTAATCATTTGCTTTTGCAAGTTGAGTAAGGCTTCACGACTTTTAGCTAATAATAAAACACCTGAAGTATCACGATCTAGACGGTGAACGAGTTCAAGGTAGGGTAATTCAGAACGAATGATACGTAAGGCTTCGATAACACCTTGTTTAACATTAGTGCCCGCGTGAACCGCTAAACCGGGCGGTTTGTTAAGTACCAATAAATCATCATCTTCCAACAAAACACTGTCATTTAATTGTTGGGTCATTGAATGACTAACGGTGGTTATTTCGGACTTTTCTGCTGTCCGCAACGGAGGAACTCGAATGTTATCGCCTTCCTGAATGCGGTAAGTTTGTTTGATGCGTCCTTTATTGACTCGTACTTCACCTTTTCTAATCGCACGATAAATTCGACTTTTTGGTACGCCTTTTTCAAGCGTCAGTAAGAAGTTATCAATCCGTTGGCCAGCTTGCGCAGCACTAATATCTAGGAATTGGACTTGAGGAGTGGTTGATTGCTTAGATGTCATAGGATGTTCAAGTTTTTTGTTGCTGATAAATCAACAGACTGTTATATTTGAAAGTTGGTCTAATAAGAATTGCGGTCAGTATACCGGCTTTTGCCTTGTTCGGCCTGAAAAGCTAGAGTTTGCTCCCTGAATTATAGAGGTTGATGCGGCTAACAAATAAGTATTTACGTGACATGACGTTGGACACGGGTTCGACGTTGAGAATTGGGGCTCAAGATGAGCCGAGATGAAAAAATAAGTGGTTCCTATATCCAGGATGCGCAAAACAAGCAGAAAAATATATACCGGGAATAGGGCGACAACCAAAATTTAGTGCTTAATAAATTGTAGGTGTCAGGCAGCTTTAAAATAACTATAAAGCGCCGATATAAATAAAATCGCAGAATATTATTGCGATAGAAGTGGTTCATAAATTTTACTGAATAATTATAGAGGTAAAACCACAGCTCAAGATGAGCGCTAGTGTAGCAGTGACAAACACATAGCCAAGACTACGATTATTAGCAGTGTCGTTCTGTTAACGCCACAATACGGTGGTGGTGTATAAACCCAAAATCGGGTTGTACTGGATATGCGAGCCTCAAACAGAGGTTAATGCATGAAACGAATTTTGATTAATGCAATTCATGATGAAGAATTGCGAGTAGCAATGGTTGATGGGCAACGCCTATTTGACTTAGATATTGATACACCGACTAGAGAGCAAAAAAAAGGCAATATTTATAAAGGTAAAATCACCCGAGTAGAGCCTAGTTTAGAAGCTGTTTTTGTTGATTATGGCTCTGAACGACAAGGTTTTTTGTCGCTAAAAGAGATTTCAAAAAGCTATTTTAAAGAGCTTTCTGGTGAGTCTAACGGCCGAATTAATGTTCAAGATGTGCTGACTGTCGGTCAAGAGCTTATTGTTCAAATAGAAAAAGAAGAGCGTGGCAACAAAGGCGCCGCGTTAACAACTTTTATCAGCCTTGCTGGTCGTTATTTGGTGTTAATGCCTAATAGCCCTCGTGCTGGTGGTATTTCACGACGTATTGAAGGTGATGAGCGTGCTGAGCTGCAAGAAGCTTTACGTTCATTAGAAGTGCCTGAAGGCATGGGCATGATTGTTCGTACTGCCGGTGTGGGTAAGCAGGCGGAAGAGTTGCAGTGGGATCTTGAGTACTTAGTCCAACTATGGACTGCGATAGATAAAGCGACTAAAGAGCGTGCTGCACCATTCTTGGTTTATCAAGAAAGTAATATCATTATCCGAGCTTTACGTGATTATTTACGTAAGGATATCGGAGAGATCCTTGTAGATTCGCCTGAAGTTTATCAAACAGGCTATGATTTCATGCGCATGGTGATGCCGCATGAGTTAAGTAAATTTAAGCTTTATCAAGATAAAGTGCCACTATTTACCCGCTATCAAATTGAAAGCCAAATTGAAACGGCATTCCGCCATGAAGTTCGCCTGCCATCAGGTGGTTCATTAGTTATTGATCCTACTGAAGCGTTGATATCTATTGACGTGAACTCGGCGCGAGCTAATAAAGGTGGGGATATTGAAGAAACAGCCTTTAATACTAACCTTGAAGCAGCCGAAGAAATTTCACGTCAATTACGGATACGTGATCTAGGTGGTCTGGTTGTTATCGATTTCATTGATATGGGGCCAAGCCGTCATCAACGTGATGTAGAAAACCGCTTACGTGAACATTTAAAAGTCGATCGTGCTCGAGTGCAAGTAGGTCGTATCTCACGCTTTGGTTTATTAGAAATGTCACGCCAACGTATTCGTCCGTCACTGGGTGATGCACATCAAGAAGTGTGTCCTCGTTGTGCTGGTTTAGGTCATGTTCGAGGCGTACAGTCTCTTGGCTTAGCCGTATTACGATTGATCGAGGAAGAAGCGAATAAGGATAATATTAGTCAATTGGTAGTGCAGTTGCCGGTAGCCGTTGCTACTTTCATGTTAAATGAAAAGCGTGCCCAATTAGATGTTATCGAACGTCGTCATAATGTTAAATTGTTATTAATTCCAAACCCACACTTGGAAACACCTCATTATGAAATTGAACGTCTTCGTGACGGTAGCGAGCGCTCTGAAGTAAGCCATCATCTGATGGTTACCCCTGAAGCTGAAGTTCCGGAAGCTTTAAAAGATAAACCGGCTACAGAACAGCCTGCAGTGACAGGTGTTTCACCTGCTGCACCGGCGCCAGATGTATCTAAACCTAAGGAAGAAAAGGTAGAAGCACCTAAGCCTAATCTATTAAAACGATTATTAAATGTCTTAACGGGTAAATCAGCAGATAGTGAAGCTGAAGTAAAAGTTGAAGAAGAAAAAACGGAAGAAAAACCAAAACGTGAGCAAAACCGTCGCCCACGTAACCGTAATAATAATCGTCGTGGTCCACGTACTCGTCGTCCTGAAAATGCGACTAATGATTCTCAGGATTCGACAGTAACTGATAACGCTAAAGCTAAGCCTGAAGCCAATAAAAGTAATGAAGCCGCATCAACAGATAGTGGTGATGAAAACAAAGGCCGCAACCAAGCAAGACGTTCGCGTCGAGGTGGCCGTCGTCGTCGTCCTCGCACTGACACTGACAATGCAAATACAAACGCAAATGCAGAAGGTTATGCAGGAAATAAAGCGGTACCAGAAAAGAAAGTAGTTGAAGGCAATGCAGTAGCTGCCGCTGCTCCTGAAGTAGATGGGAACTCTGTAGCTTCTGATAAATCGGTAAAAGAAGTGGATGGCAATAAGCCTGAAACTAAAGCTCCGCGTAAGCCTAGAGCTAATTCAGGGCCACGCCGTCGCCGTCAGCCAGCTAAAGATCGTGCTGATAAGCAAACTACAGTAGATAAAAAAGCGACTTCGTCAGATAATGCTGATAACAAAAGTGAAAAAGCCACTCCTAAAAAGGTAGAGCCAAAAGCGGATGTCAGCGAATAATAGCTACACAAAACAACACCTGTTGACCTTAATCGGTCAGCAGGTTGTTTACCAGAACCAACAATGTGAAATCATTGAATTATTGGATGATTGCGAGTTTGTTTTACAGGTATTGGAAGATGATACCAATATTCAAGCGACCCAATACGGTGAAGGCCACAGGACAGTACCGGTAACCTATGTATTACCGGTGTTTGACGGTGAAGGTGATTTGCATACCGAACTGGTAGCTGCTGGTTTAAATGTTCTGTTAGCTAAGTAATTTACGTACTGCAACTAAATCATCTGCTGTATCAACACCATGACCTGAGCTTATTTCTGCGGCGGTTAAGTGAATTTTCTTTCCGTAAAACATTGCACGTAACTGCTCTAATGATTCTTCTTTCTCTAAGATACAGGGTGCTAGTTCAGAGTAGTGTTTAAGAAAACTGGCGCGATACGCATATAAGCCGATATGTCGAAAATGAGGCAGCTCAGGTGGTAACGATGAGTCTCGGTTGAAGTGCTCACGCATCCAGGGAATAGGTGCACGGCTAAAATAGAGTGCATAACCATCATTATCCATCACCGCTTTTACAACATTGGGATCGAAGATCTGTTTCTCTTGGCTGATTTGGCTATAAAGAGTTGAGATATCTGCATCTTGATGTTGCTCTAAATCTAATGCAACTTGGTTAATTAACTCTGCAGGTAGGCAAGGTTCATCACCTTGCACGTTAACGATAATGTCATCGTTAGCAAACTCACGTGTGATTGCAACCTCTGCCAATCGATCGGTGCCTGAAGGATGCTCAGCTTGAGTCATGCAGACATCAGCACCAAAGCTCTTTGCCGCTTGCTCGATGCGAACGTCATCTGTTGCAATAATAATCTCGCTTGCTGAACTTTCTTGTGCTCGTTCGAACACATGTTGAATCATTGGTTTTCCTGCAATATCTAGCAAAGGCTTACCGGGCAAGCGGCTAGAGTTATAACGAGCTGGGATGACAATTTTAAAAGACATTTATTGTTCTTCTGTATTATCGAGTGAGCGGGCTTCATCTGTAAGCATGACAGGAATATCATCACGAATCGGGTAAGCCAGTCGGCATTGAGGACAGCTTAATTCCTGTTGAGACTTGTCGTAGTCTAAATTGCCTTTACAGCTCGGGCAGGCCAGTATGTCTAGTAATGCTTTATCCATTAGTGTTAATTCCTGCTATTTTTTGAATAATTAATTGGCCCAACCTGTTATCAACAGTTGCATTGACAGGAAGGTACCACATGTTTTGTTTAGCAAAGTCGGTGCATTTTACCGCATCTTTTTCTGTCATGAGTATCTGATGATCATCACCGAAGTTTAAATCACTGCTTTTAAATGCATGGTGATCATCAAATGGATGAGCAATGATAGTTAACTTACTTTGTTGCAGGCTGTCAAAAAATCGACCTGGATTACCAATGCCAGCCACTGCATGCAGCTGCTCAGACTGAAAACTAGTAATAGGACGACTGATAGTTGGATCTGCTAGATTAATTGCTTGAGCAGGGTGCAAGGTCATATTAAACGCTTGTTTATCGCTATGACCGTTACTAACTATAAAGTCTACGGCAAACAGTCGTGAAACAGGCTCTCGTAACGGTCCTGCCGGCAAACAATATTGATTACCAAACTGACGTTGACTATCAACGATAACAATTTCAAGATCACGCGCCAAAGCATAATGCTGCAATCCATCATCTGAAATGATGATGTCACAGTCATGTTGCGCTAATAAAAAGTTGGCGGCTTCGACTCGCTTAGGAGATACCACCACCGGACAAGAGGCTTGTCTAGCAATAATAATGGGTTCATCACCAACTATGGTTGGCTCGCTATTGGCATTGACTGCAATAGGGTACTGTTCAGATTGACCACCGTAACCACGACTAATAACACCGGGCTTATAGCCGGCAAGTTGTAATTGTTTCGCTAGCCAAATGACAAAGGGAGTCTTGCCTGTACCACCAACACTGATATTGCCAACAATGAGAACTGGCACAGCAAGCTTAGACTGTTTGAAAATGCCATGTTGATAGGCGATTTTTCGCAGTGTGGTGATTAAGCGGAATAAGCCAGAAATTGGCGATAAAGCCCAGCGTAGAGGATGCTTTTTATACCAGGTATTTATCAGCCAGTTCATGGTGATATGAGTTATTTTTCTTGAAACTGTAAGCGGTGCAACTCAGCATAATGATGGCCTTGGGCAATCAATTCACTATGAGTGCCTGCTTCAACAATTTCTCCGGCATGCATGACGATAATTTGATCTGCTTTTTCGATAGTAGATAAACGATGGGCAATCACCAGTGTGGTGCGTTGTTTCATCAAGGTCTCTAATGCCGCTTGGATATGACGTTCTGCTTCGGTATCTAATGAAGCAGTGGCTTCATCAAGTACTAAAATAGGAGCATCACGTAACAAGGCTCGGGCAATAGCGATACGTTGACGCTGACCACCAGAAAGTAATACACCATTTTGACCGACTTCTGTCGCTAGGCCATCGGGTAACTGCTCTATAAATTCCCAAGCATGAGCCGCTTTAGCTGCAGCTATAATTTGCTCATTACTTACATGCTGTTTTTGACCATAGGCAATGTTGTTAGCGATAGTGTCATTAAATAAGATGACTTGTTGATTCACCAAAGATAACTGGTTGCGTAAATCAGCTAATTTGAGTTCATTGATATCAACGCCATCAATAGCAATTTGTCCTGAAGATAAATTATAAAACCGAGCTAATAAGCTAACCAGTGTTGTTTTACCACTGCCAGAGTGACCGACAAAGGCGATGGTCTGACCGGGTTGTACAGTAAAAGAGATATCGTTCAGAATTTGGCCAGCATCACTGTTATAACTAAAACGAACATTCTTATATTCAATTAAACCTTGTGCACGCGCTAAGCTCGCTTTACCTGAATCGCGTTCAGGCGTTCGATCGAGCAAAGTGAAAATACTATCGGCAGCGGCGATACCACCTTGCAATTTAGCATTGACTTTGGTCAAGCGTTTTAGCGGTGTCAAAATCATAAACATCGCGGTAATAAACGAAATAAAGCTACCCGGCGTGATGGTATCCAATACTTCGGGCATAGAAGCTAAATAGATAACTACCGATAAACCTAAAACTGAAATCAATTGAATAATGGGCTGACTGATGGCATCGGTAGTCAAACGTTTCATCCGTTGACGGCGATTTGTTTGATTCACTCTATCAAAGCGAGCAATCTCATAGTCTTGGCCGCCAAATGTTTTGACTTCACGGTGACCTTCAATAACTTCGGTACTGATATGACTAACATCGCCCATTGAGTCTTGAATGACTTTACTGATCTTACGGAAGCGTGAGCTGATTTTATAAATCACTAAGGAAATAACGGGTACGGTGAATAATATAATTAATGACAGCATGCCACTGAGGTAGACCATCCAAGCTAGCAAGGCGATAATCGTTAAGCTATCGCGAATGATGGTGAGAATGGCATCAGTAGCAGCACTGGCAACTTGTTCAACATCATAAAGTAACTTAGACATTAACTGGCCTGAGTTATTGCGATCAAAAAACTCTGAAGGTAAGTGAACCAATCGTTCAAACATCTCTGTTCGCAAGTTCATAATGATATTGCGAGCAATCCAGCCTAGACCGTAAGTCGTTAAAAAATTAGCTACACCACGCACGATAAATAAAGCGATTAACCATAACGGCATCATTTTAATAATGTCTGGATCACGGTCAATAAAGCTGCCATCCATTAACGGCTTCATCAGCGCTGCTAAACCTGCTTCGGTGGAAGCAAATACCAGCATGGCTACAATTGAAACAACAAAGGCGAACCAGTATGGGCGAACGTAAGTTAGTAAACGTTTATAGAGTTGTTTAGCATCCATCGTCTGAACAGGTGAACTCATTATTTCTCAGTCATTTTTTGGCGGGTAGCCAGTGTTAATCGGGTATAGCCTAGTTGCTGAGCTGTATCCATTGCAGTAACAATATTTTGATATTCAGCATTGGCATCGGCACTGATGATGATATGTGGATCTTCGTTTTCACCGGCAATACGTTTTAATACGATAGCTAAATTTTCACGACTATTATCACTCAGTGCTGTGTCGTTAATGGTGAAGATACCATCAGCATTAATAATAATATCGATAGGAGTTTCTTGTTCGACCATTGCTTCGCCAGTTGCTTCAGGCAAATCGACTTTTAAAGAGCTTTCGCGAATAAAGCTAGTTGAAACCATGAAAAACAATAGCAGCAGAAAAACAACGTCAATCATTGGCGTTAGGTTAACGTCAGGTTGTTCCTCTTTAGGTGCTGAGAGCTTCATTTAGCTTGTTCCTCATCAGGATCATAGTCACGCTCTCCGTGCAGCAGTTCAATGAGTTTTAATGCTTGCTCTTCCATATCAACCACAAGCTGGCTGATCTTGCCACGAAAGAAGCGATAGAAAATAAGACTTGGAATAGCGATAACTAAGCCCGCTGCAGTAGTAATAAGTGCTTCAGAAATACCGCCGGCCAAAGTTTCAGGGTTACCGACACCTTCAGTGGTGATCACTGCAAATACTTTGATCATGCCGATAACGGTACCTAATAAGCCCAATAAAGGCGTAATCGCAGCAATGGTACCCAGGGTATTGAGATTGCGTTCTAAAGATAAGGTGACATGGCGACCGATATCTTCGATACCTTCTTTGGTGATGTCACGAGTGCAAGTTCGATTGATTAAACCGGCGGCTAATATTTGGCCTAATGGCGAATCTTTTTGTAGGGCCGCAATACGGTTTTTATCCACTTGGTCATAACGTAACCATTGCCAAATCTGTGTCATCAGTTCTGGTGGAGCAATACGTTTGCTTTGCAGGCTCCAAAACCGTTCTGCAATAATGGCGATAGCAATAACAGAGCACAGAAATAATGGCAGCATTAATAAGCCACCCGCTTTAAAAATTTCCAACATGATGTTACGTTCTCTTATTACTGATAAACAGCGCTAATGATACGTTAAAAATGGCTTAGTCAGTAGTGTCTACTGTCCAAATATTATGTCGATGATGCCGCCAACTTAATGGGGCTGAAATTTGCTGTTGACCGAATTGATACTGAATGGCGCCATGATGAGCGGTATCAAGCATTACAATCTGTTTAGAATGATATCGACCGATGACGTGCTGATTGGGAAAGTGATAACGGTTGTTATAGCCAACCGGAAATAACACGGTGTCAGGAGAGACGAGTGAAATAAAAGAGTTGCTGGATGAGGTGTTACTACCATGATGTGGTGCGACTAATATTGTCGATTTTAAATTATGACCATAACGAGCAATTAATAACTGTTCAGCGTGCTGTTCGATGTCACCAGTAAATAGAACACTGCCAGCTTGATTGGCAATACGTAAAACACACGATAAGTTGTTATCACTCCCGAGGTCTAACTCTAGCGGATGCAGCATAGTGAAGCTTACCTCATCCCATTGCCATGACTGACCTGCCCGGCAATGTTCTGCACCGGTTAACTTATCTACATCACTAGATAAAACTGTTTTAATGTTGATGGCATTGAGCAACGCCTGAGCTCCGCCAATATGATCATTATCGCCATGGCTAATGATCAAGGTATCTATATTGGTAATTCCTTGGGCTTGTAAAAATGGCTTCACAATGGCGCTGCCAGTATCAAAATTTTCACTGTACTTAGGGCCAGCATCAAATACCAAGGTATGATTTTTAGTTTGAATCACGCTGGCTAAACCTTGGCCAACATCTAATAAGATAAACCAAAACTCACCTTTATTAGGTTTATCGGGAACATATAGTAATAAAGGTAGCAAAGTGACTACGCCGAGATATTTTGTTGGAAAACCTTTGGGAGCTAACAATAATAGAATGCCTAAGCTGATAGGGAGACTATAAATTAGTGGCAGCTGCACGGATGACCATGTTGAAAAGGGCAGTGATGTCACAAAACTTAACCACAACCAAAAATAAGTTAGACCTTGATCAACCATCAACAGTAACAGTACGCCAATAGGTTCAAACAGCCATAACATGATGCTTGCCAATAACGCTAAAGGAACAATTATTAAGCTGACATAAGGCACGGCAATCAGGTTAGAAAGTGGTGAAATGAGTGATGTTTGTGAGAAAAATACAAGCAATAATGGCGTTAAACCTAAGGCAATAAGAAAGTGAATCTTAGCCCATTGCCAACGAGGTTTAGGATGGCGGTATTGGCTGGTATATAAAATGATGGCCACGGCTGTGAATGAGAGCCATAAACCGGGCGCTAATACGGCAAGTGGATCCCATATAAGAATTACTATTAGGCTAATCGCGAGGCTTGCAGATATTGCAGCGGGACGTTTGCACAATAAGGCAATCATCACCATGCTAACCATGATTAAGGCGCGTTCAGTAGGAATAGAAAACCCGGCTAAAGCAGCATAAAACAACGCAAATAAAAACCCGCCCAGCGCAGCAATATATTTTGCAGGAATAAGTAGTAAGTTATTAGCACGTAAACACCATAACCAATAACAGCTAAAAAAACCGATGGCGGCAGCTAAACCGATATGTAAACCCGAAATGGCCAGTAAATGACTGGTGCCAGACAGCCTTAATAATTGCCATTGTTGTTTGCTGATATTGTGTCTGGTACCGGTTGTTAAACCTTCAATAACTCCCAGGTTACTACTGTCAGATAAATGCTGGTTTAACCGGCCATTGACGGATTGTCGAAGGCGATTAATAGAAAAGTCTGGGCTCACGGCTAAACGGATATTTTTATCATTACTTCGAATATAGCCGGTTGCACCAATGCCACGTTGAAATAGCCAAGATTCATAATCAAACCCCGCTGGATTTTTCATGCCATAAGGTAGTTTTAGCCTAACCATGATCTGCCAACGCTCAGCGGCTTCTATTGATAGAGGATGAGGTCGGTACCAATTAAGTAATATTTTGTTTGGCAGTTGAATGTTGGGCTGTTGATCGGGGCGAAATTCAAAGCGAACATGTTGCGAGTGATACTCGGGAATGGTGCTGACGGTGCCGGTAATCACGATGTCTTTACCTTGGAGTTCGACGGGTAAGCGATCGCTTATCACTATATATGCTTGATAATAAGACCAGCTAAAACCGATAAATAGCCAAATCAACCAGCGATGCTTGCTGAATAAAACAACAATAGCTGTCGCTAAAACCAGCCAAAGCCACTGACTATCAGGTAAACTAGGCAGTTGATAAAGTAATAAACAACCTAATAGAAATGAAATGGCAGATTTAATCATATATCCCTATACTGTCGGCCGACTTAGTAAGTAAGAGACACAATGCCTCGTAAACTCCTCAAGCGTTTCATGCCCGATCATAAAGCAATGCAACAACACCCGCACTTGCAAAAATTTGGTCAGCGATTAACCGAACCCAAACTATGGCACCTTAACCGGAAAGCAATCGCTGGTGGGGCGGCCTTAGGTTTATTTATTGGTTTTATGCCGATCTTCGGACAGATGTTTTTGGCTGCAGCATTAGCGATCTTTTTTCGAGTTAACCTGCCATTTGCAATAGGTACTGTCTGGATCAGTAACCCTTTAACTGTGGCACCGATGCTGTTCTTTTCCTATAAATTAGGCGCTTGGCTACTACAAATACCGGTAGGGCAACATGGATTTGCCGTCAGCTGGCAGTGGTTTAGCAGTGAATTTCTGACTATTTGGCAGCCATTGCTGTTAGGTAGCTTTATTCTCGGTGTCATCGCAGCGATCGCTGGGGTATTAGTTGTTAGATTAATTTGGCGCTTAATTGTGATACGAAACTGGTTACAACGTCGCCACAAAAAGAAGTAGCAACTTAACTGCTTAACTGACCATCAATTAAAGTTAACGTGCGATCCATCTGCGCGGCAAGCTCTGAATCATGGGTGACAATAATTAATGCCGTACCAAGTGATTCATTGAGTTCCAAAATTAAATCAAAAATAGACTGAGCAGTACGATGATCTAAATTGCCTGTTGGCTCGTCAGCTAATAAGCAGGCTGGTTTAGTGATTAATGCACGCGCTAATGCAGCACGTTGCCGCTCACCACCTGATAATTCACTGGGTTTGTGAATCAAGCGATGGCCTAAGCCTACTTTAGTGAGTAACTCTTCAGCTTCAAGCCGTGCTTGTTTTGGTGTTGTACCACCGATAAGTAATGGCATGGCCACATTTTCTACTGCAGAAAATTCCGGCAATAAGTGATGAAACTGATAAACAAAGCCTAAGCTTTGATTACGTAGCCGACTCAACGCATTAACCGACAGTTGGTTGATATCTTGGCCCTGTACCTTGATATGACCGGTAGTTGGGTTATCAAGTCCACCTAGCAGATGTAATAAGGTACTTTTACCAGAGCCTGAACTGCCCACTATTGCTAAGCGATCCCCTTTCTTTACTGTGAGGTTAATGTCACTTAAAACATGGGTTTCAAGATCGCCATCGGCATAATATTTTGCTAAATGCTGACATTCAATAATAGGGTGACTAGTCATAACGTAAGGCCTCAGCAGGTTTTACTTTGGCGGCACGCCAAGAAGGATAAAGCGTCGATAATAAAGACAAGGCAAATGAGGTAATGGCGATGACGGTGACATCATCCCAATGTAGATCAGAAGGCAAACTACTAATGTAATAAACATCAGCCGGTAAAAACTGGTAGCCCAAAAACTGCTCTAAAGAAGCAATAATGGTTTCAACATTTAATGCTAAAGCAACGCCAGAGAGCACACCCAATAAGGTACCAAATAGGCCAATCATTGTACCCTGAACCATAAATACGGCCATGATGTCACGAGGCTTCATACCTAAGGTACGTAAAATAGCGATATCTGCTTGTTTATCAGTCACCATCATGATCAAAGTGGATACGATATTAAAGGCAGCCACAGCTACAATCAGTAATAAAATGACAAACATGACTGTTTTTTCGGTTTTTAAGGCACGGAAAAAGTTAGCGTGTTGGTAGGTCCAGTCGGCCGCCTTATAAGTAGTTGGTAAGGTGGCTAATAATTCTTGAGTAATGCGTGGCGCTTGATAAACATCATCAAGCTTCAAGCGTAAACCGGTTACTTTGCCGGGAATACGGAATAGTTTGGCTGCATCTTCAATATTCATGACAGCTAAAGCACTGTCATATTCATACATGCCAATTTCAAATATGCCGACCACATTTAAGCGTTTAATTCGAGGAATAACGCCAGCAGGTGTTGGCGTAACATGAGGTGTGATTAAGGTGATTTTATCGCCGGTACTGACGCGCATGGCAATAGCTAAGTCTTTACCTAAAATAATGCCAAAGCTACCCGGTGTTAAGGCATCAAACTGACCTTGAACAACTTTGTCACCAATCGTTGAAACTCTGCCTTCCAGCTGTGGATCCACCCCACGAATTAACGTGCCTCGGACTCGACTGGCTTGGCTTAACATAGCCTGACCTTCCACAAACGGTGCCGAGTCAACCACATTGGGTTTATCAACAATGAGTGATTGCAATGCTTGCCAGTCTTTCAGGGTGCCGTCATAGCCGGTGACAAAGGCATGTGAAGTCATACCTAGAATGCGTTCGCGTAACTCTTTTTCAAAGCCATTCATCACTGACAAGACAGTGATTAAAGCCATTACCCCTAGGGCAACTCCAAACATTGAAGTTAACGAGATAAATGAAATAAAGTGATTACGGCGTTTAGCGCGTGTATAGCGCAAGCCGATGTAGATACTTAGCGGTTTAAACATAGTTTAATTCTAGGTAGGAGTGAGCCCCACACATGAGTGTGGGGCGAAATAGTTATTTTGCTGCGTAAACAGTTTTAGTGCCGCTTTCGCTACCAAGTAGCAATACATCAGCAGGACGCATAGCAAATAAGCCATTAGTTACAACACCAACAATGTTGTTCAGTGTTTTCTCTAATGCAATTGGCTCCATGATTTCCCAACCATGCACATCAAGAATCACGTTGCTGTTATCTGTGATAAAACCATCACGGTAAACAGGTTGGCCACCTAATTTGACGATTTCACGAGCAACGTAGCTGCGAGCCATTGGTACAACTTCAACAGGAAGTGGGAAGTCACCTAAAACATCAACTAATTTGCTTTCATCGGCGATACATACAAATTTATCACTGGCTGCAGCAATAATTTTTTCACGTGTTAATGCACCACCACCACCTTTAACTAGTTTTAAGTTATGGTCAGCTTCATCTGCACCATCAACATAAACAGCGATTTCACCAACACCGTTTAAATCTAATACTGGGATACCGTGTTCTTTTAAACGTTTTTCAGAAACGATAGAGCTAGAAACTGCGCCTTCGATGCGACCTTTAATTGAAGCTAAAGCATCAATAAAGTGATTAACTGTTGAGCCTGTACCAACACCCACTACGCCATCAGTATCAATATGTTCTAACGCAGCCCAAGCAGCTTGTTTTTTCATTTCATCAGCAGTCATTGCATCATCCTTCTAAATTTTCAGTTATATAAATTAACCGCTAATTATAGAGATAAATCATTGGCAATGGTAACGTAAGCGCTATATTGATAAATTTGATAATGATTTGAGTAGTCATGCTGACTGATTATGTAGAAAAAATTCTAAAAGCGCGGGTTTATGATGTTGCCATCGAAACACCGCTAGACGTGATGCCTCGCCTGTCTGAGCGATTAGCCAATACCTTATTGTTGAAACGTGAAGATTTGCAGCCGGTATTTTCGTTCAAGTTACGTGGTGCTTATAACCGGATGCAGCACTTGACTGCCGATGAGCGATTAAAAGGTGTAGTGGCTGCATCAGCGGGTAATCATGCACAAGGAGTTGCCTTAGCCGCCAAAAAAATGGGGGTGTCATCATTAATTGTGATGCCTAAAACGACACCAGCGATTAAAGTTGAAGCGGTTAAATCATTTGGTGCAGATATTAAATTACACGGCAATAGTTATGACGAAGCCTGTAGTTATGCCTTAGATATAGCTAAACAGCAGGGGCGAACCTTTATTCATCCCTATGATGATCCTGAAGTGATTGCCGGCCAAGGCACTATTGCCATGGAAATCTTACGCCAGCACTCGGGGCCGATTCATTCAGTATTTGTACCTGTTGGTGGTGGTGGTTTGATCGCGGGTGTCTCTGCTTATATCAAAGCCTTTTGGCCAGAAATTAAAGTTATCGGAGTAGAGCCGGTTGATGCTGCTTGTTTAAAAGCAGCATTAGAACAAAATGAGCGAGTTGTTTTAGAACAGGTGGGACTATTTGCTGATGGCACTGCGGTACGTCAAATTGGTGAGGAACCTTTTCGCATTGCCCGTGAAACCGTCGATGAAGTAATTACAGTTGATAGTGATGAACTGTGTGCAGCAATGATGGATATCTTCGATGATACTCGTTCTATTGCTGAACCATCAGGCGCCTTAGCGGTAGCTGGCGCTAAAAAATACATCGCTAGAGAACAGCTGCAAGATGAAAATATCGTGGTCATTGATAGCGGTGCCAATATTAACTTTGATCGTTTACGTCATGTTGCTGAGCGAGCAGAGTTAGGTGAACGACGTGAAGTCTTATTTGCTACAAAAATCGATGAAAAGCCGGGTAGTTTCCAGAAGTTTTGTCAAATATTAGGCCAACGTGGCGTGACTGAGTTTAATTACCGGTATGCCGATAATAAGGAAGCGCATGTCTTTGTCGGCTTACGGGTTAATGGTGGTGATGAAGAAAGAACCACAGTATTTAACAGCCTAGACGAAGCGAATTATCAGTGGGTTGATTTCAGTGATAATGAAATGGCTAAGCTGCATGTTCGTTATATGGTCGGTGGTCATGCAACCCAAGTAGACAATGAGCAGCTGTTTAGATTTGAATTTCCAGAACGTCCCGGCGCTTTATTACGCTTCCTAACCCGCTTGGGCCAACGGTGGAATATCAGCCTATTTCACTACCGAAACCATGGTGCAGCTTATGGGCGGGTGTTAATTGGTGTGCAAGTGATGGATGATGAACAAGATGAATTTCAAGGCTTCTTAGATGCCTTAGGTTATGTTTATTGGCAAGAGACCGATAACCCTGCCTATGATTTGTTTTTAAAATAAAGTGATACAAAAGCAGTAGCAAAGTAAGAAGTACAATTTAGTTAGTAGCCAACATGGGGATGATTAGGATGGATCAGCTTTCAGTAGCCTTTAGTGAATTTGTGATGGTCGGACTGCAAATAATGGCCGCATTATTTATTTTTGCGATAGGTTTGTTAATTTTGTGGGTGATCGTCTCCTATGTATTAGACGTCACGCAAACTCAGCAAGCGATACGTCGTAACTATCCGGTTATCGGCCGGTTTCGTTATGTTTTTGAACACTTAGGTGAGTTTTTCCGTCAATACTTCTTTGCTATGGATCGCGAAGAGTTACCGTTTAATCGGGCACAGCGTTCTTGGGTTTACCGAGCAGCAAAAAATGTCGATAGCACCGTTGCTTTTGGCTCAACCGATAATATTCATGGTTCTGGTCGAACTATTTTTGTTAACTGTACCTTTCCAACTTTAGGTGAAGATGCTGTACCGCCACAGCCGGTTACTATCGGTACACGCTGTAAGCATCCTTATACCACTGCATCCATCTTTAATATTTCAGGTATGAGCTTTGGTGCTCTATCTAAGCCGGCCATTCAAGCCTTATCTGCTGGAGCAAAAGAAGCGGGTTGTTGGATGAATACCGGCGAAGGTGGTTTATCGCCATACCACCTTGAAGGTGGTGCTGACATTGTATTTCAGATTGGTACCGCCAAAAATGGTGTTCGTGACCTAGAAGGCAACTTGAGTGACGAAAAACTCGTTGAAGTAGCGGCCCATCCAGCTGTAAAAATGTTTGAAATTAAAATGAGTCAAGGTGCTAAGCCCGGTAAGGGCGGCATGTTACCAGGTGAAAAAGTCACTGCTGAAATTGCTGCCATTCGCGGTATTCATATCGGTGAAAATGCGTTTAGTCCTAACCGTCATGTTGATATCAGTAGTTTTGACGATTTACTCGATATGATTAACCGTATTCGTAATGTCACGGGTAAACCGGTTGGTTTCAAAATGGTAGTCGGTGCACCAGAACAAATAGATGATTTGTTTAATGCCGTTATCAAGCGTGATATCGAATCAGCACCTGACTTCATTACTGTAGATGGTGCTGAAGGCGGTACGGGTGCAGCACCGATGGCGTTAATTGATTCAGTGGGTATGTCATTGCGTGAAAGCTTGCCAATTATGGTTGATAAGCTTAAACAATATGGCTTGCGTGATCGCATCAAAATTGTTGCTTCAGGTAAGTTAGTAACCCCATCAGCTGTGGCGTGGGCTTTGTGTGCCGGTGCTGATTTTATTGTTTCGGCACGTGGTTTTATGTTTTCACTGGGATGTATTCAAGCTTTGCAGTGTAATAAAAATACCTGTCCTACCGGCATAACGACCCATGATGCTAAATTGCAGCGTGGTTTGCACCCTATGGCTAAATCAGTGCGGGTGACCAGTTATGTCAATAATATGGTCAATGAAGTGGGTATTATTGCCCATTCCTGTGGTGTAACAAGTCCACGAGAATTGAACCGTAGTCATGCTCGAATTGTTACAGGTAATGGTCGAACCATTGGTTTAAATGAGTTATTTCCGGAGGCTGAAACTAAGCCATAAAGGAGTAAATAATGGCAATAAGTACCAGTGTATTGTTGTTAGCTTCGATGTTGTTACTGGCTTTATTATTAAAGCCACTAGCTCAAAAATTTCATCTTCCATTTGGAGGCTTATTAGTCGCGACGGGTTTTATAGGTAGTGAAATAATTGTAGGCCTAGGTCATGATACTGGGATTCGCTACGACTCTTTTCATGACTTGATTTTGATAGTCTTTTTACCGCTACTGATTTTTGAAGCCGCTTTTAAAATTGATGCGGGTTTATTACTAAAACACCTGTTTGTTATCTTATTTTTCGCTATTCCTGTGATGTTGTTATCAACCTTTGTTGCTGCAGTGATGATTTACTACGGTATTGGTCATCCTAGCGGCTTTCCTTGGATAGCGGCATTATTATGTGGCGCATTATTAGCGGCGACTGATCCGGTTTCAGTGATTGAAATGATGCGTAAGCTCGGTGCTCCCGAGCGATTGTGCATGTTATTAGATGGCGAAGCGCTGTTTAATGATGCAACAGCAATCGTGACCTTTAGTATCTTTCTCTATATCGCTCAACATCCACTAGAAAATATCGCTATTGCAGATGTAATCTCTCGGTTTGGCGTCGTCTTTTTTGGCGGCATTGTCATCGGCCTGTTTATCGGTTTAGGCTTTTTGTTCTTATCCAGACTATTAAATGACTATATTCAACAAGCTATTGTGACCCTGGTTGCTGCGTATTTTTCTTATATTTTGGCCGAGCAATGGCTGCATGTATCCGGTGTGATGGCGGTATTAGTAACCGGTTTAGTTTTAGGCCGAGTGATACACCACGATTTCCAAGATCATGATAAACGTAGTTTTGTTGATGATTTTTGGACATTCAACGTTTATGTCGCCGAGTCATTGATGTTTTTATTGATGGGCGTAACCATTACGGCTGCCATGTTTACAGACAATTGGTTAGCGATGCTGATTGGCATAGTTGCGGTATTGATTGCCAGAGTTATCGGTGTATTTGGCGGGGCTCGCTTGGTATCAACATTACCGTTGGTAGAGCCAATTTCCGTAGGCTACCAAAAAGTCATGTTTGTTGGCGGCTTACGCGGCGCCGTGACCTTGGCTTTAGCGTTGGCATTGCCATTAGAACTTGATTATTGGTGGACCGTGCAATCCATTGCATTTGGTGTGGTGTTATTCACTTTGTTTGTACAAGCGCCGATATTGCCAAGCCTCCTTAAGAAAGAAGGCTTGCAAGGCAAAGAATAATTAAGGTTGCTCTGCTTCTAGCTCAATAGTGCCACTAATGTTAACCGTGACTTTATTACTACCGGCAGCCACTGCTGGTGGAACAGAACGTGCGCTATCAGCCGCCATCATCATGCTTCTTTCCATCACTGGTCGTGGTGTTGAATGATTACCGTCGACGTTGATATGTACTAATTTATAGTGCTTGCGATCAAACTGTTCAGCAATTAACACTGCTTTTGATCTGAAATTGGCAATTGCGGTTTTGGTAAGTTCTTTCTTGGTTTGAGCAAGACGTTGATCCGATACTTTAAAAGTCATAGATTGAACACGAGCAAGCTGATTAACTTCACTCACTAATTGACTGAGCTGATCAAAATCCTGACTTGTTAACTTAATATGTTGGCTGACCTGCCAGCCATTGATTTTGCCACCTTTATATTGCGGTTGACTGTTATAACGAGTGGTATGACTGTCTACTGTTTTATATGATTTAGCTTTTGCTAAAACTTGAGCCATTTTTTTGTTCACGCGGTCAGCTAATTCAGCCGCTTTATGACCATTTTCTTGCACGACCAACATAGCGACTAAAAGATCGTTATCGACTTCAACCGCCGCCGTAGCAGACAGACTGATTTGATTGTAATTATGGTCATGGCCATCAGCAGCTACTGTGGTAGAGAAAAATGAAAATAAAACAATCGACGTGAGCGTAGCAACAAGTTTCATCATGAATCCTTTTTGATAGTAAGAGACGTTGAAATATCTGACCTCAGAATAATGCAATTAGTTTTAATATAAAACAAGGAGAGTTATTGGTATAAAGAACTAGGTACTTTTGTAGACTGAAAAATAAAGGACAACTTATGCTATATTGTTGATATGGATAATAAATCTGTGTTTTCAAACGCGCCAGCGATTAATTACACGACTGCCTTAGGCATCATCCTAAGCATCGGCTTATTGTATTTTATTAGTTCGTTCACAGCGAATGGCTCTAATAGCTTCATTAATTATCCTGGCCTGATTATAGTTGCCGGCGGCACACTCGCTGCTGTTTTCCTCAGTTATTCCTTGCACGACATCAAACAAGCCATTAAGTCGTTCCGGCTGATCTTTTTATACGAAAGCCTCAACCCTCAACAAGAAGCGGATGAAATTATTGCGGTGTCAAAAATGTGGTTTAAGCACGACACCAAAGGCATCGAGGATGTTATTGATAACATCAATAACCCCTATCTAAAAACCAGTTTTCAACTGATTGTCGACAATACGCCGTTAGATGATATTTTGGCTTTATTACGCTGGCGTATTCTGAGAATGCGAGCAAAAGAAAAAGCCGAAGCCAATATTTTTCACAGCATGGCTGCCTTTTCGCCCGCTTTTGGCATGTTAGGCACCTTGGTTGGTTTAATTAGCATGTTGCAATTAATGGATATGAAAGATCTCACGGTCATCATGCCCAATATGGCGGTTGCTCTTACCACTACATTTTATGGCTTGATGTTGGCCAATCTAGTGTTTAATCCGATTGCCATTAAATTAGAACGACGCACCGAACAACGAGTGATGATCATGGGCATGGTGATGGAAGGGGTAACCTTAATCGCCGATGGCCGCAGCCCTGCCTTCATTGATGTCACCCTAAATTCATTTATTGCTCAATATGATAATGAGTTGAAACAATCAATGTTGCTTCAGCCGGATGATGAATAAAAACGCTCGTAAACGCACTCATTCAGCACTATTTAGTGACGAAATATTTATGTCCAACGATAGGCCGCCAGTGCAAAGCTGGTTGCTGACTTATATTGATGTATTTGTATTGATCGTGATGATCTTTGTCATCTTAGTGGCGTTGAGTGATTTTAAAACGGTGACTCCGGCTATACAAATTGGCAATACAGAGCAACAACAGCTGTTGCTTGAGCAAGAGGTGACAACAGAGCCAACACCAGATATTCCACAGCAATTAACTGAAAGTGAAATTCAACAGCAGTTAAATAATCAACTAGAAGACCTCGGCCTAGAAGACAGTATTGATATGACTGTCACCAAAGGTTATGCCCAACTTACCATTCACGACAACATTCTCTATCAATCATCCCAAGCCTTATTAACTGAAAATGGTCAGCAGGTATTGCAACAGTTATCGCCACTGTTACAACAAGCCATCGGCCTTATTTACATCGAAGGTCATACCGATAATATTCCAATCAATACCGCCAAATATCCATCAAACTGGGAACTAGCAGCAGCCAGAGCCACCAGTGTATTGCACTTTTTAACCACCCAAAACATTGCAGCAGAAAATATGCGAGCAGTCAGCTTTGCTGATACTCAACCGCTTGCCGACAATAAAACTGAGCAGGGAAGACAGCAAAATCGTCGAGTTAATATTGTGATTAAGGTGTCTGATCGAATTGATTGAAAGATTGTTTACTGACAACTTTCGACCCTAAGCAGACATTGATTAATTCGTGAAAAGTTGGGACTATAGCCCATCGAAACAAAGGAATGATCCAGCACTAACTACTGGTGTTGAATAACTAGAGGGAAAGTCAGTGAGCAATAAAGTTAATTACGAAATTTTACACATCCCTGAGCTTGAAGAAGCCTTGAAAAACATCGATGAAGACGCGAACCCAGAGGATGCTGAATTAATAAAAGAACTTATTGCCAAAGGTGGGTATAAATATCCCCCCGAAACCAATGGAGAAAGCGTTGGAAGTGAACAATCAATGGTATTAGCAACGAGAGGTGCAAGGCTCGGCGCTCAACTATTAGACTTTGTAATCATCTTGCCATTTTGCTTACCAATAGTATATTTTCTCGGTCTATTTAACTACATCGAAGACCAACAGCCACTACCTCTCTTTTTGGCCCTATTAGCTGCAGCCATTGGTATTGCTACCTTCCTCATTTTAAACTGGAAACCACTGAATCAAAATGCTCAAACAATAGGTAAGAAAGTTCTAGGGTTACGCATCGTAAAACTTGATGGTTCAAAGCCTACAATTAAAGAATTAATATTCAAACGTTATCTGATTTATTGGGCATTTCCTTATATTCCAGTTATTGGTGGCTTATTAAACCTCATAAATCTCTTGTTTATTTTTCGTAAAGATCGTCGGTGTATTCACGACTTCTTTGCTGATACCAAAGTTATGATTAACTAATAAATGTAATTGATTGGAAATGATTGCTACAAGGACGTATACAACGATGTCACCTTTCAGAATATATAGACTATTATTGGACAATGTGTCCATAGCCCCTAGTTAAGAGGCTAATCATAATGAAGGTTTGGAGAATTTCACTATTAACATCGGCTTTAATCTGTTTCGGGCTGATCTCAGTGTTTTTTTATCATATGCTTACTGGAGATAATGACGTAGCCGAAAGGTTCTCATTTCATGGTGCTTCAGGTATTAAAAAGTTACTTATATTTGTTGGGTTTATTTTTATTTTCCTTAATGCTCTAATAACTTTCCCATATTACTGGTTTACAGCTGCATGCGGTTTTTTCAACTTTTTTATACGTGGCCAGAAAGCAAACTGGTTATTCATAGAAAAATGGTTTATAGGTTTTTGTATTTCAATAACATGTTTTTTTCTAACATTTGTTATTGGCACAAAAGCAGGAATTATGAATGCCACTTAACAAGCCACTCGCTAACCGCGTGGTTATTTTTAAGGTTAGCAGCCCCTAAGCAAGGCGTTCAATGAGTGACCGCTTGTGGCACATAGCTGCCAGTCAAACTATGTAGGAACTATATTTGCCGACCAAAATGTTTTACCCTTGCTGAACATTAAATTAAGCAAGCTGGGATGGCATGATGAAGATTATCGGATGGGTCTGTTTATTGTGGTTAGCTGTTATCTCGAATGTTAGTGCGGTGCCGATTGCACAGGATGAGATTCCGCCGGCATTGCAAGAGTGGGTGCCGTGGGTATTGCATGGCGAGCAACAACAGTTATGTCCGTTTTCCCATCAGCAGTTTGATAATAAACGTTGTCGGTGGCCGGTTAATACTTCACTTGAGTTAACCAATACTGGCGGTCATTTTGAGCAGCAATGGACTGTGGAAACACCTCAATGGGTGCCTTTAGTCGGTCGCAATGATCAATGGCCAGTACAAGTTCGTGTTGATGGCCAAATTCAGTCAGTTATTCGACAAGGCAATAAACCCCACGTTTTTCTATCTGAAGGTGAGCATCAGGTTGTTGGTGAATTTAACTGGCCTAAACTACCTAAAACTGTCGCTTTACCAACGGATAATGGTTTATTGAAACTTACTGTTAATGGCAAGGTTCAGGCGTTTCCTAAACTAGAAAAAGGTGTGTTGTGGTTGCAAAAAAACACCGTATCTACACAGCAGCTTGATAACGATAGTCTGACTATTGATGTGCAGCGTCATTTAAAAGATGCCATTCCATTTGAAGTGACTACTCGTATCGAGTTAACGGTGTCGGGCAGTGAGCGTGAAATACAGCTGTCAGGTGCGTTATTAGAGGGGTTTATTGCACAGCAGTTAACCAGTCCTCTACCTGCACGATTAGAAAGTGATGGTTCCTTACGAGTGCAAGCTAAAGCCGGCCAGTGGCAATTAACGTTAACCAGCCGTGCGCCTGAGCAGGTTGAGAAAGTGCAAGCTTCACCAGCGGTGAAACCATGGCCTGAACAAGAAGTGTGGGTATTTCAATCACAGCCTGATCTTCGCCAAGTTAATGTATCTGGTGCATCAGCTATAGACCCGAAAAATACCCGTTTACCTCGGCAGTGGCATCAGTGGCCTGCATATCAAGTTGATAGTGAGTCGACATTGGCCTTTGAACAAAAGCAACGTGGTGATGCCACACAGCAACAAGATCAACTGAGTTTACATAGAACATGGTGGTTGGACTTTGACGGCCAAGGTTTTAGCTTGCAAGACCGAATCACTGGCCAAGTGCATGGTCGTTATCGCTTACCGATGAATGCGGCGATCAAGTTGGGCCGAGTGGCAGTGAATGGTGAAGATCAGTTTATTACTAAATTGGCTGGAGACGACAAGCAAGGGGTGGAGCTGAGGTTAGGCAAGATTGATGTTGTGGCTGATAGTCAGTGGCAAGGTGGTTTTACTTTACCGGCAACCGGTTGGGATGCTGATTTTCAAAAGGTATCGACACAATTAAATATGCCGCCGGGTTGGCGATTATTAGCGGTGTCAGGCGTAGATAAATCAACAGGAAGTTGGTTATCACGCTGGACCTTATTGGATTTGTTTTTAGTATTCATTATCGCAGCGAGCTTTTCTCATTTATGGGGTAAAGCGTGGGGCGGGGTAGCACTGTTTGCAATGGTCGTTTTATATCATGAGCAAGGTGCGCCAATTGCTGTTTGGTTAAATGCATTAGCTGCGACGGCATTATTAAAGGTTTTGCCTACCGGCAAGTTTAAGGTTTGGATGCAGCGTTATTTCTATATTTCAGTGGCTGGGATAGTGCTAATTTCATTGCCGTTTATGGTGCAGCAAGCGCGACAAGGGCTTTATCCTCAGTTGGAGTATTCTAATCATAAAGTTTCGCCACAGGCGATAAGTCAAAATGATTATGAGAATGAAGCAGAACTGAAACAGCAGCGTCATTCAGAAAAAGCGCTATCTAGCATGGTGGATAGTGTGAGCAGTGTCGCTGAGTATGCTCCATCAGCAATGCCGGCACGTAATAAGCGTGACTTAACAACGTATTCTCCTGATACAAAGGTTCAAACAGGGCCTGGCTTACCTAGCTGGCAGTGGCGTAGTAGCCAACTTAGTTTTAATGGTCCGGTTGATAAAAGCCAGACGATTGATTTATGGCTGTTATCACCATTAGAAAATCGACTATTGGCAGTTTCTCGCATTGCCTTGTTAGTAGCTTTACTTGCCTGTGTGGTGGGTTGGCGTAAGGGGATTAATTTGAAATCATTATTACCGTTATTTGCTACGGTGATGGTGTTTACGACTACAGTTCCTAGCCCTGCAATGGCTAATAGCGTTGTGCCGGATCAAACAGTGTTACAACAATTGAAACAACGGTTATTAGCTGCACCGGATTGTATGCCTGATTGTGCTGTTAGCTCCACGATGCAGCTGAAGTTAGAATCAGATCAATTAGTGATCAGGCAAACGGTAGATGTGGCTCAGCATGTTTTGGTGCCATTGCCAGGCCAGCAAGGTCATTGGACACCACAGCAGGTGTTAGTTGATGGCCAACCTTCTTCTGCTTTATCGCATGATAAGCAGGGCCGGTTATGGATAAGCTTAGCAACAGGTCAACATGAGTTGTTAATGACTGGCCAAGTACCGCCGCAGGTGCTAGTGCAATTAATGCTGCCGTTGAAACCACAGCACTTATCTACGATAACGGATGAGAGTTGGTTGGTTGAGGGCAATATGCGTTCAGGTCATGTCAGTGATTTGCTGCTGAAACGAAACTCAACACAGCAGACAACTGAAAAACAGGTGTTAACACCAACTAGCTTACCTGCCTTTATTAAAGTGGAGCGTCGGTTAACTTTTAATCAACAATGGCAAGTGCATACTAAAGTTACCCGGTTAACCAAGGCGGATAGTGTCGTTCGATTAAGTATTCCTTTGATTGAAAATGAGCAGGTTTTAACTGAAGGTTTGCAGATAGATAATGGTGAAATGAAGGTTCAGCTGCGTCAGGGCCAGAAAAGTTTTCAGTGGCGCTCGTTATTAACTCAAACTGAATCACTGAATTTACAGGCTAAGAAAACAGATGAGTGGGTAGAATATTGGACGTTAAGCTGGCAGCCAATTTGGCATGTGAAGTGGCATGGTTTACCGCTTATTGCTAATAACGAGTTTAGCAATGTGTTGTGGCGCCCTTGGCCTGGCGAACAATTAATGCTGCAAGTAGAAAGACCCGCAGGTGAACAAGGCCAGACACTGACCTTAGATCAAAGTATTTTAAAAGTGCGACCGGGACAGCGCAGTAGTGATGTTGAATTAAATCTGTCATTCCGGAGTAGTTTAGGTCAGCAACATACGATAGCGCTGCCTGAAGGTGCGCAGTTAGGTAATGTTACGGTGGCGGGCAAAAAACTGCCATTACAGTTGCTGGATAGTAAGTTGACGTTACCTATCAATCCCGGAGAGCAACCGGCGACTATCAACTGGCGACAACCAGCAGAAATTACAACGGTTTTATCGACTCCGGTGGTACAATTAGGCTTACAAGGAGTAAATAATGAAGTTGAATTATTTATGCCTAAAAATCGTTGGATCCTTGCAGTAGGTGGACCAAGCCTTGGTCCTGCTGTTTTAGTGTGGGGAGTACTGATCGTTCTGATTATCGTGGCATATACTTTGGCACGTTTTCCGCTAACCCCCCTTAAAACACAGCACTGGATTCTATTATTTTTAGGACTCACCCAAGCATCAATGGTTACATTGATTGCAGTGGTTGGGTGGTTGATAGCACTAGGATTACGCCAAAAACGACCTTGGATGGAAAGTCGTGCTGGTTTTAATTTTGTGCAAATTGGATTAGGATTTTGGACCCTGATCGCATTATCATCGCTGTTCCTTGCAATTGAACAAGGCTTGCTTGGACAGCCTGAAATGCAAATAGTAGGTAATGGTTCGTATAGTAATTACTTACATTGGTATCAGGATCACAGCGGTGATGTTTTACCGCAAGCTTGGGTGATATCTGTACCTCTTTATATATATAGAGGATTGATGTTGCTCTGGGCGTTATGGTTAGCCTTTGCTTTACTAGGATGGTTACGTTGGGGTTGGCAATGTTTCAGTCAAGATGGAATCTGGCGACATGTCACGTTAGATATGTCTTCAACGGGCTGGGGAAAAATTAGAAAGCAAACTGAGGAAAAAGATGAAAGCTGAACAAAAAATACTGCCTGATGCATCGAGTTTAATTGAGGCTGCTACTGAGCAGTTTGTTGCTGCAGCACGTTCAGCAATTGCTAAACGTGGCGTTTTCCATGTGGCCTTAGCTGGTGGATCAACTCCTAAAGGTTTATACCAAAAATTGGCAACATCGCCATATGTCGAGCAAATCGACTGGGCGCGAGTGCATTTATTCTTTGGTGATGAGCGTTGTGTTTTACCAACACATGACGATAGCAATTTCAAAATGGCGAGTGAGGCAATGATTAATCATGTGCCGATTCCTGCTGAAAATGTCCATCGTATGCCAACAGAAGAAGGCGTTGCTCCTGAAGTTGCCATTCGTTATGGTCGTACTATGCTTGAAACCTTAGCTGAACAACCATTAGACCTTGTATTGTTGGGTTTAGGCCCTGACGGTCATATTGCTTCATTGTTCCCGGATACTGAAGCCCTGGATGTCACTGACCGCACTACAACAAGTTTATATGTTGAGAAGTTCGAATCATGGCGTGTGACGATGACTTATCCAACGATTAATGCAGCTAGACAAGTAATTGTCTTTATTGCTGGTGAAGCAAAAGCAGCTATCGTTAAAGATATTACTACTGATGCGGTAGAAGGTTTACCTATACAACGCCTTGCACCTCAAGGTGAATATTATTGGTATATGGATGCGGCAGCAGCTGGAAAATAATTAAATGACTGCATTGCTGGCGGTTGATATCGGCGGAACCAAAACTTTGTTTCAACTTAGTTCGAAACAAGGTGATGTTATCGCTGAACAAAGTTTTGCTAGTCAGCAATATGAAACCTTTGACTTGGTCTTGACCGAATTTTTGAGCCAAGACCAAGTCAAATCTGTTGCCATAGATGCTGCTTGTTTTGCTGTTGCTGGCCCAGTCACCGGTAAGCAAGGTTATGTTACCAATCTGCCTTGGCAATTAGATGCCGATGTTTTGGCTAATAAGTTCTCGATTAACCATGTGCAGCTTTGCAATGACTTTGCAGCTGTGGGTTATGGCATTAGTTGCTTGGCGGACGATGAGATCGTTACTCTACAACAGGGTGAGCAAGATCTAACAGCGCCTATGGCAGTAATTGGTGCAGGAACAGGCTTAGGCCAAGCTTTAATATTTCCTGAAAACGATGGCTGGAAAGTGGTGGCAACTGAAGGCGGCCATGTTGATTTTGCGCCTACCGATAGAAAACAATTATTGCTGCTCGAACATATGATGGAGCGGTTTGGCCATGTTTCTTATGAACGAATTGTTTCAGGTGTTGGTTTAGTCACTATTTATGACTTTCTGCGTGCTTATCAGCAGCAAGACGAAGATCCCAATTTACGTAAATCAATGATCGATGGCGACCCTGGCCAGGCAATTAGTCAGTTTGCCTTACAGCAAAATGATCCGCTAGCACTGGAAGCCTTGGACCTGTTTATAAAAATTTATGGTGCTCAAGCAGGTAACTTAGCGTTGAGTGTTATACCTCGTGCCGGCTTGTATATTGCTGGTGGCATAGCTGCGAAGAATATTGAACGTTTTCAACAGGCTGGATTTATGGATGCCTTTTTAGCTAAGGGTAAAATGCAGGCATTAGTAGCAAAAATTCCTGTTCACGTTATCACTCAACCTAAGGTCGGTTTATTGGGGGCAAGGTTATTAGCGCAACAAAGCACGCTATAATGCTTGTATGACTGAAAAAAATAATTCTATCTTAGTTGATGTTGAAAGCAGGTATTTAGCTCAGGAATCTCAACCTGAAAAATCTCGTTATTTGTTTGCCTATACCATTACGATTAAAAATGAAGGTGAAAACCCTGCTCGATTATTATCACGTTATTGGAAAATAACCGGTGGTGATGGTCATGAGCAAGAAGTGGAAGGTGATGGCGTGATTGGTTTGCATCCACATCTGGCACCAGAGCAGAGCTTTACTTATACCAGTGCAGCTATGTTGGATACGCCGGTAGGTATGATGCAGGGGCATTACTTGATGTTAGCTGATGACGGTCAGCGTTTTGATGTGACCATTCCACCGTTTACCTTAGCTGTACCGCAAACCTTACACTAAGTAATTTTATCGGTTTTTAATTAGGTATATCACTGAAAATACATTGACCGACTGAACCAACCGCACAGGTTTTTCCATTAGGCCAAATGGCCGAGTCAAAAATTACATTATCTAATTTACTGCCGCCCAACTTTGCATCACGAAGATCAGCAAAAGAAAGATCGGCGCCGCTAAGGTCTGCATAAGATAAGTTAGCCATCTGTAAGTTTGCACCGACTAACAGTGAGTTTTGTAGCTGGCTATAACTTAGATCGGTAAAACGAAGATCAGCATAGGCAATATCCGCTTTAATAAACGATGCATTCATTAAATTGGAGCCAATGAATTTACTATTTCGTAGTTGGGAGCCATTAAAATTTATGGCATGTAGATCTAATTTCAGTTTTGAACAATTATTCCAATTGATATTGGGACCTGCCTCGGTAATACAGTTGGGCAGTGGCATCGGTATGCGGGTGGGATAAAGTACTGCAAGTAACATAGCGATCGACATAAGCGAAAATAGAATGAGCAGCGGCCCATATAGACGCTCTTTATGTTGACGATAACGCTGCAATAATAATGTTCTCAACTGTCGGTATTCGATATCAGTGTCTGTTTCGTTAGCTCGTCGCTCACGTTTACGCTGTTGCAATATTTCAGTTGAAGGAATTTGCTGATTATGCCGACGGTCAAATCCATCTCGTTCATCTTGATTTCTTTTACCGCGTTGCTGTTCATCATTGGTACTGCTAATACTCAGCTCGCTAATGTGAATAATGGACTGCCATGTTTGTTGTTCAACACTTGCTTCATCGTAGGGAGATAACCGCCCTACTAATATCTTATTTTGAACAACAGCAGTAGAAAAAGGACCAGAAATAGAGCCTTTATGACGAATGTACCATTTGTTTATGTTCTTTTTCATCATCCAGTATTTCCGTTAGGATAGCGCTGATATACTAGCATTGTGTCAGGAAAGAATGGTTTTTGTCATGTTGATTCAACAAGCAACCCAAGCCCAGCTTGGAGTCATTAAAGATATTCCAGCTAAGCTATTAGCTCGTTTGGTAGTGGGCCAACAAGTTGAAGCTGTAGTTTTGACCGCTGCCTTAGCAGCTGAAGTGGTCAAGCTTAGGGTGGCTGATAGTTTGTTGGAAATTAAAACTCCAATTCCATTAACACAGGGACAAGCTGTTAAATTAGTTGTCGTTCAGTCTGAAGGTAAGCCTGTATTACAATTATTACCTACGGTCGCGGCTAGTTCTTCTCTACAGGTTAAACCACAAACGTTGCCATTAGTATTAGAGCTTGGACAGCAGTTGTCTGTTGAGGTTGCTAAAGTGGTTAGTAAGGACCGTTTGTTACTAGATGTGCAGCCTGCAAAGCTAAATGTTAATCAACAGCTTCCTCCTTCAGTTACACAGCCAAAAACAGTGGCACAGCCTCTACCACAGTTAGAACTGGATATTTCTCGTCTTACACAGAACTTTAAGCTTAACGATAAACTCATCGTTGAGGTGGTGAGCCTCAAACCTCTATCACTTAAAGTAAAGCCTGATCTTAGTCAGCGTGACAGTGTCATTGTTGAAAAACTACGCCAACTGTTACCGCAGCAACCGACAGAAAAAACAAACTTGAATAGTTTAGTTCAAGCCCATCAAGCTAAGACATTACCTGAGCCCGTCGTGAAACAAGTACAGCAATTATTGCAGCATGTAATGGAGCGTCCATCGATAGCTAAGCCTATAGCATTAAAGCAAGCTATCCAGCAATCAGGTGTGTTTTTAGAGCGTCAGTTATTAACACAACCTACGGCGGCGACGAATGATTTCAAGGCTAATTTATTACGTGTTATTACTGCTCTAGAGACCACTATAGCTAATAATAGTCAGCAGGTTACGACGGCTAATAAATTAGAATTGAAATCACTGCCGCCGCAGATTCAATCTGCCTTGGCAATCTTAACGACAATGCCACAGGACTTGTCAAAATTGCCGGCACAAATTCAAACTGCATTAGCAGCCCTTGGTCAGACACCGGCCCAGTTATTATCGCTGTTGACGGCAAGTTTCAATAACAGCGCATCATCATCGGAAGAGCTTAAAGCGCAGGTCGCCACCTTAAGCCAATTGATAAATAAACCTGCTTTGGCAATGGAGAAAGAGCAGACGCTGCAGACAAAGGTATTAGCGGCCGAGCTAGCGGTATTAAAAGGTTTGCTCAAGGAAGTTGAGGGCGTGCATGCAAAGTTACAGTTTAATCAATTATCAATGTTAAAAGAGCCTGAGTCAGCAACTGCCGCTAATGTGTGGGTAATGGACTTGCCATTAAAAGATAGGGATCGGTTGGACATGGTTCAGATGCAGCTAGAGCAGCAGGCCAGTAATGATGATGAAGAAAATGATACTTGGCATATTCAGCTTACTCTAGATACCAGAAATTTAGGTCCATTACAGGCAACAATTAATATGTGCGGTGAAAATGTCAAAGTGATGTTATGTGCTGAGCGACCTGAAAGTGCGAAATTATTAGCTGAGCATATGGATATATTAAATGCGGAACTTACTCATTTAGGTGTAAATATTAATCACATGAGTTGTCGTTGTGGAGATGTTAGTCCAATTTCTATGTCTACATCTGTAATTAACAAGTCTGATTCATTAGTTGATATTTCTGTATGAAGAGTGCAAATGAACCGTTAAAGGCCATCGCCTTACAATATGATGGTGAAAATGCTCCTGTTGTTACCGCTTCAGGGGAAGGGGCAATAGCAGAAGAGATTATTCGTATTGCTAAAGAGCATGGTGTGCCGCTGCGGGAGGATGCTATTTTAGCTGCTTTTCTAAGTGAGTTAGATCTGGGGGATGAAATTCCACCATTACTTTATCGAGTGATCGCTGAAGTCATCGCTTATGCTTACTTAGTATCGGGCAAAGTTCCTGAAATGAAAGGTAAAAATTGACTAGGCTAGTTGCCATTCCTGTTACAAAAGTGAAAATTTCCTGTTGTAAAAATGTTAATACTTTATAAATAGGATTACAAAAATACGGTTAAGTGTTGATTTTTATAAAAAAAAGGGATATCGTCATTACCGTTACTTAATGGTGGTCGACGAAATGTGGCAAGAATGTAACTGATGGATACAGTGATAAACGACAATTTAGAGCTTGAACAAGAGCTTACAATAGATCAGCATCGAGAGACTGTTTCGGCCTCTGATGTTGCTAATTTATTGAACTCAAAAATTGTTATCGCGGGTGCAAACTTTTCAGATGTTGCCTTCATGGAAACCATGCTGAAAATTAGTGGTTTCACTGATATTACCGGCGTTAATGACGGCGCAAGCGTGATGGAAAGTCTCCGTTTAGGTATTAGTGATGATATCTGTGATGTTGATTTGATTGTCCTCGACCATAGTCTTACCGACATGACAGCCAATGAATTACGCCAACAGATGGATCTGTTTGATGAATGGCGTCTTATCCCTATTATTGCTTTAACCAATGAGTCTCATTGGGATCATGAGCAGGTATTATCTGATCTTGATCACGGAGTAACGTCGTTACTTTACCGACCTATGACTGCCGAATCTTTTCCCCCTGCAGTTATGACTGCACTGGCAGTGAAAAAAGAACGTGATGAAGTAGCACAACGTCAATTGCAGCTTGAAGATGAATTATCAACATTAAAAGTAATGGAAGCTCGGTTACAGTTTTCGGTTACTCATGATGACTTAACTGGTTTATCTAATCGTCGGCGTTTAGAAGAAGCATTAGAGCTTAGCTTAACTAACACCTTAAATTTTAATACCAGTAGTGCTTTATTTTATATTGATTTAGATAGCTTCAAAGTTTTGAATGATGCCGAAGGTCACGAAGCAGGCGATGCTCTATTAGTGCAAGTGGCTAATACTTTACGCAGTTACTTTTCGGTAAATGACACCTTAGTACGCATTGGTTCTGATGAATATGCTGTATTAGTCGATGACATCGAACAAAGTATGGCAATGGATCAGGCTGAAGGCTTACGTAGTTTGTTTGATGGTTACCGCTTCGAATATAACGAACATTGTTACCATTTATCAGTAAGTATCGGCATGAAGATTATTGTTGGTAGAGATGAGCAGTCGGCTGGAGAGGTACTTTCTCATGCTAATCAAGCTTGTTTTACTGCAAAAAAACGTGGGCGGAATAAAGTACATTTATTCAGTTTAGATGATCGTGAAATGCATTCTCTACGTCATAGTGTGGAATGGGCACCGCGTATTCGAGCAGCCTTGAAACAAGAAAACTTTTTATTAGAATTCCAACCTATTCACTCAGTTTCATCTAGTGAAGTCACTCATTATGAATGTTTGATTCGGATGAGAGGTGAAGAGGGGACACTTTATTATCCAAATGATTTTATTCCTGTAGCAGAAGCCATGGGCTTAATTCACCAAATCGATTTTTGGGTAGTGAATCACGCCTTTGATTTGATGAGTACCATGTCGTCAGATATCTCTATTACGATTAACTTATCAGGTAATATATTTTTGGATCAAAACCTGTATCCGTTAATTGAGAAAAAGCTGGCAGATACTGGAGTCGAGCCAAATAGAGTGGTATTCGAAATCACTGAAACTTCTGCGATATCAAACTTTGACCAAACTAAAGCGATGGTTGAACGTTTACGTGGTCTAGGCTGTCGATTTGCATTAGATGACTTTGGCGCTGGCTTTAATTCGTATAGCTATTTAAAACACTTTCCAGTCGATATTTTGAAAATTGATGGTGGTTTTATTACCAACTTAGTGAATGATCCGGTTGATCAGTTGTTGGTTAAATCAATGATAGATATTGCCCATAGTTTAGGCAAGAAAACAGTCGCGGAATTTGTTGAGCATCAAAATACGATGGACTTATTAAAGAGTTACGGCGTTGATTATGTACAAGGTTACTTAGTAGGTAAGCCTCAGGCATCTTTACCTCAGCCTTAGTGTACTTCCTGGATATAACTGTTTTGTAACTCACCACCATGAAGTCGACGGATTAAGTGGGCTTCTTCATCACTTAAGTTACAGCTATCAATTAGTTGATTAATCCCAGCACCTTTACGAGCAAGTCGAATAGCATGATCATAGCTATGTTGGGCGTTCATTCCTAAATCAAGACTATTTTGATGTTCTTTTATTTTAGTTAAGCGTTGCTCAAACTGTAAAATTCGCTCATCAGTACCTATCGCGCCGACACAAAGTACAGACAGCTGGTTTTGCAGACCGGCAATTTTGTCTGCTTGGTCACGGTTTATTTTGAATAAACGGCTACTGATAGTCAGCAAGATAATGCTGATTATACTTATAGCTATGACAAGAATGATGGTGGTCATAATCTGGCCTCTTGTACTATTTGTTTGTCGTTATACATATTCATCTATTAAGCCATGGTGAGGAGGATGTTTTGGTTCGTCGTCATCCTTGTCATCCTTATTGTCATGCTCTTGTTGTTTATTCTTATCTCGTCGCCGATCATCAGGTGGCGGCATAACCGGTAAAGATGGGGCTGAAGGTTGGGTCGGTGTAATGTCTTCAGCCATGGTATCTAAACTTAAAAACCAGAGTAATCTGAAATTTCTTCTTCAGTTAATAACTTATTAACATCGATAAGAATCAATAATTGTTTATCACGACTGCTGACGCCTTGAATAAAACGTGAGCTATCATCACTACTAACATTAGGTGCGGTATCGATTTCAGATTGATGTAAATACACGACTTCAGCAACACTATCGACAAGCATGCCTATCACATTGTTATTAGCTTCAATGATAATAATACGGGATGAATCACCAGCTTCAGTCTGAGGTAAGCCAAAGCGGCGGCGGGTATCGATAACCGTAACCACATTACCGCGAAGGTTAATAATGCCAATCACATAATCAGGAGCACCTGGAACGGGAGCAATTTCAGTTAAACGCAATACTTCCTGCACCTGCATAACATTAATGCCATACACTTCATCTTCAAGTTGGCAGGTGACCCATTGTAAAACGGGATCTATTTCGGCATTGTCTTTTTGACTCATCGTTTTCAGTCCTTCACATCATATTCAAATATGAGCCGTCAGAGCGATGACAGCCAATATCTTTTAGTTAATTATATGCACTGTTTGTGCCATTTTAAATTAGTCGTCGATGTTGGCAGTAGACAGTTAATCGTTAATATCAGTATATTATTATTAAATAGTGAACCGTTTTCAGCAAATTTGCTATAAAAATTGCACATTGTTGATTCATTATAGTAGCTAGTCTACTGATGATTAGTTTGGACTTGTTGGGCTAGCTACAGGTGCAGGTGTCGCTCTAGGTGGAGTACGTTGTCTTTGTGTATTTTGTTGTCGGCTGCTGGGAATAATTTCTTTGGTAGAAGGATCGAATAGGTCTAAAGAACGACGACTTTCATCATGGCCCAATACAACTAATACAACACGGCGGTTTTTATTTCTGCCGACTTCAGTGCTATTGTCAGCGATGGGTTTATATTCTCCATAACCTATTGCTGTCATTCGGCCTGGATCCAGTCCATAACGCTCTAATAAATGCACTACAGAAGCGGAGCGCGCCGCAGATAGTTCCCAGTTGGATGGGAAACGGGGCGTATTGATCGGGTTATTATCGGTGAAACCTTCAACATGAATAGGATTGGCTGATGTTTGTAAAATAGCGGCAACCTTACCAATAAGGGGAACAGCCTTGGATTCTAACCTTGCTTCACCACTGGAAAATAGTACATTAGATTTCATTTCCAGCTCTAACCAATCTTCGCCTTTTTTAATAACGACATCATCATTATCAATTAGATCTGACAACGCGGTGCTGAGTTGTTGTGATAGGTCATTAATAGTGCGAATGGTATCTTCTGGTACTGGCGGTGGCGTATAGTCAGGTAAGGCTGGGAGTTCGATATCGTAACTGGGTAACTCAGGGCTACCTGGCTGTGCTGTTTTTGGCCCTTCACCGCGACTTACTTCACCTATTTGTACAGGTTCTAAACTACGAGGTTTATCTGAAAATACGGCCTCTAAAGTACTAGATAAAACGCGATATTTACCTTCATTAACGGAAGATATTGAATACATTACAACAAAAAAAGCAAACAATAGGGTAATGAAATCGGCATAAGAAACGAGCCAACGTTCATGGTTTTCATGTTCTTCAACTTTTTTTCTACGTGCCATAGTCTGTATTATTGCAGGTAAGCTTGTAGGCGACTTTCAATATTTCTAGGGTTATCACCATTAGCGACACCTACAAGTCCTTCTATTAACATCATCTGAATATTACTGCGTCGACCAACCAATGTTTTTAGTTTATTGCCAATAGGTAGGAATAATAAGTTTGCTAAGCCAACACCATAGATTGTTGCTATAAATGCAACGGCGATGCCTGAACCTAAGGAGGATGGATCGGCAAGATTTCCCATGACATGAATTAAGCCCATAACTGCGCCGATAATACCAATGGTTGGTGAGTAGCCGCCCATCGCTTCATATACTTTTGCTGCTTGGATACCACTGGCTTCTTGTAAATCTAGATCGGTCTCTAATATTTCACGTAATATTTCAGCTTCTGCACCATCAGAGATAAGCTGCAAGCCTTTTTGAGTAAACAGATCATCTTCATCCATGGCAATTGACTCTAGAACAATTAAACCTTCCTTACGAGCAACTTGGTTCCATTCTAGAATTTTATCTAAGGTATCGCTAGGTGAGTCTAATGGTGGTTTAAATATCCATACAAACATTTTAAGAGATTGTACAAAAGTATTGAGGGGTGTTTGCAGCATGACTGCACCCACAGTGCCACCAAAAACAATTAAAAATGCAACGGAATTAAGGATGGTATCAAGGTGGCCGCCTTCAAGAAATTGGCCACCAATAATGGCGCCAAAACCAACAATAATGCCTATTATGCTTAGTATATCCATGAATTAAGAAAGTTCCGCCAATTGTTGTCCAATGTCATCCAAACTTAGAATTTTATCCGCTATACCTGCTGTAGCTATTGCCATCGGCATTCCATAGACGGTACAACTCTGCTTATCTTGTGACCAAATAGCTCCACCAAGTTTATGAATATGTATGCAACCATCACGTCCATCGGAACCCATGCCGGTTAATACTACTGCTAATGTTTCTGCTGGGCAGATACGAGTGATTGACTCTAAGGTGATATCAACACAAGGATTGTAGGTTGAATTGCCATCTTCAATGGCTAGATATTGTCTGTTTTTATTACCCCTGACTAACATTTGTTTACCGCCTGGAGCCAGAAAAGCGGTGCCTGGAGTAAGCACATCACCATCTGCAGCATGTTTTACCGTAATGGCGCATTGTTTATTGAGTCGTTCGGCAAACGAAGGTGTAAACGTTGCTGGCATATGTTGAATTAACAAGATAGGGTGGGGAAAAGTAGCGGGTAGTTGTGTGAGTACTTTTTGTAAAGCTACTGGGCCACCGGTAGATGTCGCCAACACAACTAATTTGGTTTTAGTTAACGATGTCTGTGCTGCCAGTGTAGTCTCTGTAGAGCTCAATTGTGTTGGCGGTTTTAAGGTTGGTTTCAATGAATGAGTTACATGGGTGCTGCCACAGAAGTTTTTTGCTAAATGGTGCAAGCGTTGGCAGATTTTCTGGTGAGCAATATCTTTGTCTGTAGAGAGGTCTTCAAAGCGTTTTGGTAAGAAGTCTGCCGCGCCAGCTTCTAGAGCATCAAGTGTCGATTTAGCTCCATCGGTAGTCCAAGTAGACAACATTAATATCGGGGTGGGCTGATGGGACATGATTTTTCGAACTGCACTGATACCATCCATAACCGGCATCTCCATGTCCATAGTAATGACGTCAGGTTTTAATGTTATGGCCTGATCGACAGCTTCCTTGCCATTGCTGGCAGTACCAGCTATTTCTAATCCAGGATCTGCGCTAATTATTTCGGATAGTCGTTTTCGAAAGAAAGCCGAGTCATCAACGATTAATACACGTGTGGCCACATTTTTCCTTAGTACCCTCGGTTCGCATAGGTATTCATAAGTTCAGGAAAGTCTAAGATCAGAGATATACGACCATCACCTGTTATCGTTGCCCCTGCAAGACCTTTAGTACCTTGAAGCATAGCACCTAACGGTTTAATAACAACTTCTTCTTGCCCCAGTAGTTGATCTACTACAAAGCCAACTCGTTGGGTACCCACATTCACGATAACAACGTGTTCAATATCCGTTTTTTTGGTTTCGGTAAAACTACTTGTTAACCATTTACGCAAATAGAAGAGTGGTAAGGCTTTGTTACGAACAATGATGGTTTCTTGGCCATCAACGACATTGGTTTTAGTTAAATCCAAATGAAAAATTTCATTAACATTCACTAGTGGCAATGCAAATATTTGGTCACCGAGCATTACCATTAATGTCGGCATAATAGCGAGGGTTAGCGGTACTTTGATTGATAAAGTCGTACCTTTACCCACTTCAGAAGTTATTTCGATTACGCCGTTCAGTTTGGTGATGCTGGTTTTTACTACATCCATGCCAACACCACGACCAGAAATATCTGAAATTTCTTGTTTCATGGAAAAGCCGGGAGCAAAAATAAGGGCAAAACATTCTGACTCGGTTAAGCGAGAGGCGGACTCTTCATCCATCATGCCTTTTTCAACTGCTTTTTGACGTAATACATTAGCATTCATGCCTGCACCATCATCAGAGATAGTAAGTAGAATGTGATCGCCTTCCTGTGCCGCGCCAAGAACAATATTTCCTTGGCGTGGTTTACCTGCCTCTTCACGGACATCAGGCATCTCAACCCCATGATCTACAGCATTACGAACTAAATGCACCAAAGGATCGGCAAGCGCTTCTACTAAGTTTTTATCTAAGTCAGTTTCTTCGCCTTGTAGCTCAAGGTTAATATCTTTTTTCAAACTTCTAGCGAGATCGCGTACTACTCGAGGGAAACGGCCAAATACTTTTTTGATCGGCTGCATGCGAGTGCGCATGACTGCAGTTTGCAGATCAGCAGTAACAACAGCGAGGTTATTAACAGCCTTGGCCATTTCCTCATCTTCAAAGGCTGACTCTAGGGTACTAATACGGTTGCGAACTAAAACCAGTTCTCCCACCATATTCATTATTTCATCAAGACGGCTAGTATCTACTCGAACACTTGTTTCTGCTGGCTTAGCTGCTGGCGCTGCCTTAGCGTCAGTGTCAGCTTTAGGTACTGCCTTAGTTTTTACTGGTTCGGTTTTTTTTACGGCAGCTTTTGTTACTGGTTCAGGCGGTGTTGGTGCTGGCTCAGATGTTACCGGCACTGCTTTTTTCTTACCCTGAAGCTCATCTAATAAGGCTTCAAACTCATCTTCAGTAATGTCATCGCTATTAGTGGTTTCTGCTGGAGGATCTGGGACCTTATTACTTTCTCCCGGAGTGCCATTACCATGTAGCTGGTCAAGCAAGTTTTCAAATTCATCTTCGGTAATTTCGTCACTACTAGCAGGGCTGGATTCAGCAGGAGTTGTGCTGGGCGCAGAGCTACCATGAATTTCATCTAATAAATTTTCAAATTCATCTTCAGTAATTTCATCATTAGCGTTTTCTGATTGGCTAACTTCATCAACAACTACAGGCTCAGGCTCGGCTACAGCAACAGGTGCATTTGGGCTTAAATAAGCAGCCAGTTGATTATGAATACTTGGATCAGCTTCCGTTGGGTATTGTCCGGCTTTAGTTTCTTCGAACATGACATTTAATATATCTAATACCTTTAAGAAGGTATCCATCATGTCGGCATCAACGATGCGATCACCTTGGCGCAGGATGTTAAAGACATCTTCACCTTTGTGACATAAATTCACCATGGCATCTAAACTCAAAAAGCCAGCGCCACCTTTAATGGTATGGAAGCCGCGGAAAATTGAGTTTAAAAGATCACTATCTTCTGGTCGAGATTCTAACTCTACAAGTTGTTCATTTAGTCCTTCTAATATCTCATCAGCTTCGACTAAAAAGTCTTGTAGAATTTCATCATCAGTGTCTAACGCCATCATTTGTTTCCTTTAGAAGCCTAAACTTGATAATAAATCATCGACCTCGTCTTGGTTATTGACTACATTGGGTTTGTCTTTATTGATTTGAGGACCTTCAGCCTTAATCGGATCAACCTGTTTGCCGTCTTCTGTACTCTCTGTTTGGTGTTTACCGGCAATTTTTACCAGTTCTACCAAGTTATCTTCTACTTCTTCTACCAGCGTAATCACTTGTCGAATAACCTGACCAGTGATGTCTTGAAAGCCTTGAGCCAGCGTCATTGCTGATAAGTTTTCATGTATCTGATCTGCTTGCTCTTTCACTTTTGGCAGATAACTTTCAATCTCGGTACTTAATGAGCGAAATTCATCTACGTTCATTTCTCTCATGCGAAAACGATGCCAACTTTGCTCTATATTCTGTGCTGTTAGCTTAAGGGAATCAGATAGTGGCAGCGTTTTATCAATAAGCTCAAGAGTATTATGAGCTGCATCTTCGGTAGTTTGAATGACAAAGTTTAATCGTTCGCGAGTATCTGGAATATCATTGGTTGTTAAATCAACCAAGCGCGGGTCAACATTAAAGTTACTCAGCGATTCATGTAAGTCACGAGTAAGTTTGCCGACTTCATGAAATAAATCACTTTCTTGGGCTTGTGTTAGGACAGTTAACTGCTGCTGAACTTGAGTTTCATCATCAGTTTCAATTGCTGTGACTAAGGCACGAGCAGCGTCCAATAGAGCTGTTTTATTTTGAGATTCCATAACCAACCTTAATTAAGATGCATCAATACGTTCAAAGATTTTATCTATTTTGTCTTTTAACGTTGCTGCTGTAAAAGGCTTAACTATATACCCGTTTACACCTGCTTGTGCAGCCGCAATAATTTGTTCGCGCTTAGTTTCAGCGGTTACCATTAAAACTGGGAGCTTAGAAAGTTCTTCATCAGCACGGACAGTTTTAAGCAAATCAATACCTTGCATACCAGGCATGTTCCAATCAGTAACCAAAAAGTCGATGCCACCCGCTTTTAGAATCGGTAATGCTGTTAAGCCATCATCGGCTTCCGTTGTATTATTGAAGCCCAAATCTCTCAATAAATTCTTTATAATCCGTCGCATGGTAGAAAAGTCATCTACGATGAGGATTTTCATATCTTTATTCAAAACATACCTCCAGTTTCTAGTTTAACCAGTCATTTAATTTTGAGCGTAGTCTAATAATCGTTTGGCTATGAATCTGACTGACACGAGATTCACTAACACCAAGGACTTCGCCAATTTCTTTTAAATTCAATTCTTCATTATAGTATAGGCTCATCATTAAACGCTCACGTTCTGGTAGCGTAGTGATGGCCTGAGCAAGTGCAGATTTAAAATCAGCTGCTTGTAATTCATCAACTGGTCCCTGTAATGAATTCGATATCGGTTTGGCATGGGTTTCATCATTGTCTGAAAACTCATTTAGGCTAAACACTTGATGACCAGCAGAATCAAATAATTGCTGATGGTATTCATCGACACTTATACCTAGTGCTTTAGCTACTTCTGTGTCTTGTGCATTTCTTCCATGTTGCTGCTCAATTTCCTGCATAACTGCAGATATTTCACGTGCTTTGCGATGTACAGAGCGCGGTGCCCAGTCATTACGACGTATTTCATCTAACATCGAACCTCGAATTCGAATGCCAGCATAGGTTTCAAAGCTCGCTCCCTGACTAGGATTGTAGTTTTGTGACGCATCTAATAGTCCTATCATTCCGGCTTGTATTAGGTCATCGACATCAACAGTATGGGGAAGGCGGGCAATTAAGTGAAAAGCGATGCGTTTAACTAGAGCCGCATGTTTTTGCAGCAGTTCCTCTAGGGACTGACTCGATGCACTATCATTGCTATACATCGGCACCTTATTCATGTCATGCAATTTCCAAACTTGATTGGATTAAACGTTCAACAAAAAACTCCATATGGCCACGTGGTTGCTTTTGAACTGGCCAATAATCAATTTTCTTAGCAAGGTGCATAAATGCCGTTGCCGATTTGCTGCGTGGGATGAACTCTACAACCGCACGTTGTTTTTTAACAGCACGACGTAAATCCTCATCAAAAGGCACAATACCCATAAAGTCGAGACTGATATCAAGAAAACGATCACAGACCATTGATATCTTATTAAACAGCTCACGGCCTTCAGACACGCTGCGGGTCATATTGGCAATGATATGAAAATGTTCAACGCCATATTCGCGACTTAGTAGTTTAATCAGGGCATAGGCATCGGTGATGGATGCGGGTTCGTCACACACTACAATGATGACTTCTTGGGCGGCGCGAGTAAAGCTGATGACACTATCAGCAATGCCGGCGGCACTATCAATCAGCAGTACATCAATATGTTGCTCTAACTCACTAAACGCCTGAATCATGCCTGCATGTTCTGCGGGACTAAGTTCAGCCATTTTTTGTACGCCAGATGCGGCAGGGATAATTTTTAGTCCTGCTGGACCTTCGACAATGATTTCTTGTAAGGTTTTACTGCCATCTAAGACATGTTTTAAACTAAATTGAGGATGCAAGCCCAACATGACATCAATATTGGCCAAGCCAAGATCGGCATCGAGTAATAATACATTTTTACCTTGTGATGCGAGCGCTACACCAATATTAACCGTTACATTTGTTTTGCCAACACCTCCCTTACCACTAGCAATCGCGATGACTTTTACTGGCCGAGAGGGTACTGTCATTTTTCTAAGACCACTTGCTTGGTCATTTGGTGCGTCAGCCATAGGCGGCAAAACCTCCATAACTGGATAAAGTTTGTGGATCCAGTTGTTGTTGTTCATCGCTCATTAAATCACTTGCTTGCTTCACAAGTGTATTTGGCCGAGCCATTGTTAAGTCTTCAGGTACTTGTTGACCATTGCAAATAAACGCTAACGGTAGTTTATGGTTAATTAGAGCAGAAATTGCGCCACCTAAACTGTTTGCTTCATCTGTTTTAGTTAAAATACAACCGCTCAAATCAAGATGTGAGAAAGCGGTAATAATATCATTCAAGCCACTGCTTTGGGTGGTTGCAGCGATAGTTAAATAATTTTTTATTGGTTGTGACTGGTGTTTCAATAAAGCAAACTTTTCAGTTAATTGTATATCACGTTGATTCATTCCAGCAGTATCGATCAGGATAAAGCGGCGATCAAGCAGTTCATTAAGAGAGTCACCTAGTTCTTGGTGGGTTTTAGCGACCCGGACTGGCACACCTAAAATTCGCGCATAAGTACGCAGCTGTTCTTGACCACCAATGCGATAACAATCAGTAGTAATGAGGGCAACATTTTTAGCACCATGTTTTAATGCACAGCGGGCAGCTAACTTAGCAATAGTAGTGGTTTTACCGACACCGGTTGGGCCGATTAAGGCATAAATACCACCGGTATTAAGGATGTCATCTTGTTGAACTTCAATTTGACTGGCTAATACACCAAGAGATTGCCGCCAAGCGACTTCTAAGTCATCAATGTTTGGTGTTTGGCTGACAATTTTTTTAGCAAGGTCGACTTGTATTCCCATGTGCAAGTGACGCTGTAACAGCTGAATTTGCGCAGGATTTTGGCGTTCCATATCTTTCCAAGTTAAGTCAGATAGCTGATTTTGCAGCATGTCTTTTAAACCTGAAATTTCCTTACGCATTTGAATTAAAGTCGGCTCTTGCGACCAAACGTTAGCCTGCGGCGATAGTGCAGGTGTTGGCTCAGCCTGTCGTGCAGGGTTGATTTCTACTTTTGGTGTTGACTGTGCTTGTGGTGTTGGTCGTTCTGTCTGCACCGGTGCACTGCGTTTAAACTGACTTTCATCATAATCAGTCGCCGCCACAATTTCGACACCACCATCGACACGAGTATTGGATAAAATAACTGCGTCTGGGCCGAGTACATCGCGAACTTCACGAATGGCTTGACGGACATCTTCAGCTTGGAAACGTTTAATTTTCATAACTCAACCTCAACAACTAACGACCTATGTTAGCCACGATTTTTATTTGTTTATTATCTGGAATTTCGTTGTATGACAGTACGTTTAAACCTGGAATAGAGTGGCGAATAAAGCGAGAAATCCAAGAACGTAGGCCTGCTTGGACCACTAGAATGGAAGATTCTCCTTTCATTTCTTGATGTTGCGCTGCTTCTTGTAATTTTTTATGCATATTCTCAGCAAGTCCCGGTTCTAAACTAGCGCTACCATCTGTTGTAGCTTGTAATGCTTGAAGCAATAACTGTTCCATTTCAGGGTCAAGGGTGATGATAGGCAAGTCATTTTGAGTGCCGTTAAGGTGTTGCACGATTGAGTTAGATAGGGCCATGCGTGTTGAAGCCGTTATTGTTTCTGGATCAGGGTTACGAACTGCTTGCTCTGAGATGGCTTCAGTAATGGTACGAATATCACGAATAGGAATGTTTTCTTCCAATAGGTTTTGCAATACCTTTTGCACTGTTCCTAGCGGTACAACGTCTGGTACTAGGCCTTCTACCAACTTAGGTGCTGTTTTAGCAAGGTTATCGAGGATGTGTTGAACTTCTTCTCGGCCTAATAAATCATGAGCATGGTTTTGTAGTATTTTGCTTAAATGGGTGGCGATAACGGTATCGACATCAACGACGGTATAGCCCTGTGCTTGCGCTTGTTCACGTTGACTGACATCTATCCACACAGCTTCCAAACCAAAGGCGGGATCATGACCTTTGATGCCATCTAATTCGCCAAAAACTTGACCTGGATTGATGGCCATCATTCGATCAGGATGAATTTCTGCTTCACCAAAAGTCACACCAAATAAGGTTATTTGATAGGCGGTAGGGGCTAAATCTAAGTTATCCCGAATATGAACTGGTGGAATTAAAAAGCCTAAATCTTGTGATATTTTCTTTCTTATACCTTTGATTCTATTCATTAACTGGCCACCTTGGTTTTTATCAACCAACGGTATTAATCGATAACCTACTTCTAACCCAATAGGATCAACGGGGCTGAGATCTTCCCAGCTCAATTCACGTTGGTCTCGAGGTGTTTCTTTAGGTGCATTAGATTGAGCTGCTACCTGAGCCACTGCGGCAGCTTTTTGACGTTGATTTAACAACCAAGCACCACCACCACCGGCAGTAGCTAAAATTAGGAATGGAATATTTGGCATACCAGGAATGATGCCCATGCCGCCTATAATTCCAGAGGTGACCGCTAAGGTCTTAGGATCTTTAAACAGTTGACCAACGATTTGATCACCCATATCTTGCTCACGAGTGGAGCGAGTGACTAATAAACCCGCAGCAGCGGCGAGCAATAATGATGGAATTTGAGCAACAAGACCATCACCAATAGTAAGCAAGGTATAGTTGTGTGCAGCCTCAGAAAAGCTCAAATCATGCTGAGCAACACCAATGATAAAACCGCCAATAATATTAATAAATAGAATTAAAATTCCGGCAACAGCATCACCACGAACAAATTTACTCGCACCATCCATTGAACCGTAGAAATCAGCTTCTTGCATGATTTCATCGCGTCTACTACGTGCTTCATCTTGATCAATTAAGCCGGCATTTAAGTCAGCATCGATCGCCATTTGTTTACCGGGCATCGAGTCTAAAGTGAATCGGGCGCTGACTTCAGCAATACGAGTGGCACCTTTAGTAACCACCACAAAGTTGATGATCACGAGAATGGCAAAGACAACAAAACCAACGGTGTAGTTACCGCCGATAACAAATTCACCAAAGGCCTCAATCACATTACCGGCAGCTGCTGTTCCGGTATGGCCTTCCAGTAAGACGACACGAGTCGAAGCTACGTTTAACGCGAGGCGTAGTAACGTCGCGATCAGTAGAATGGTGGGAAAAGCTGAAAAATGGAGTGGTTTCAGTACATAAATACTGGCTAACATGATGGTTAATGATAGAGCGATATTAAAACTGAATAACAGATCGAGCATGAGCGGTGGCAATGGCAAAACTACCATTGCTAATAGTGCAACCAACATCATGGGTGCAGCTAAATTGCCGCTTAAAATAGATTTTAATCGGGCAAAAAGATCGTTATTTTCCATCTAGCTTTAATCTCGTTTTAACTCATTGGGTATATCCAAGTCCTCCACATTAAGCTGTGGTTTTTTACCACCACGGTTGTTATAACGGCGCAATTGGAAGACAAACGCTAACACTTGAGCTACTGCAATATATAGACCAGAAGGGATCTCATTGCCAATTTCTGTACTGTAGTAAATAGCTCGGGTTAGTGGCGGTGCTTCTAAGATTGGCACTTCATTAGCATCGCCGACCATGCGAATTTGTTGGGCGACTAAGTCTGAACCTTTCGCTACAACAACTGGTGCCCCGGTACTTGTTTGGTCGTATTTCAGTGCCACAGCATAGTGAGTTGGGTTGGTGATAATGACGTCAGCCTCTGGTATATCTTGCATCATGCGCTGTTGAGATAGCTCAATTTGCATGCGTCGAATACGGCCTTTAACTTCTGGGTTACCCTCGGTATTTTTACTTTCGTCTTTGATTTCTTGCTTGGTCATTTTCAACTGGCGAGTATGATTCCAATGTTGAAAGGGCACATCGATCAAAGCAATTAATAATAGGCTAGCCGATAAGCCTAAAAATACCCATACAATCAAATAACCTAAGTCGGTCATCGCGACTTCAACTTCTTGCTTACCCAGTGTCAATAATTGGTCGCGAAGGTTCCACAAAATAAGGGTAGCGATAGTACCTATAAGAATAAACTTACCTAGTGCTTTACCTAGTTCAACCAAGCCCTGAGGTCCAAAAATACGCTTTAAGCCTTTCAATGGATCCATCTTTTCAGGTTTCCAACCTATGGCTTGGGTAGAAAAGTTCCAGCCGCCAATACTGGCCGGTGAAACTAAGGCCGCTAACAGAGTGATGGCTAAAAAGCTTGCCAAATCCAAGGCGATAGTTTCTAAAGAGGATAAGAAATGCAACATCATTTCTGCTGGATTAAAAATTTCTTTGCGGCTAAATGTGAATGAGTCGGTCATCACTTCACTAAGGCTACGCAGAATATTTTCACCAACAAATAACATACCAACGGCACTGGCAATAAGCACCATGACCGTAGTGAATTCACGTGAACGTGGTACTTGGCCCTTTTGTCTGGCATCAGTCAGTTTTTTGGGGGTGGGCTGTTCTGTTTTATCTTGTCCGCCTTGTTCAGCCATCTGGGTGCACCAAGGAGCTAGTCAGCTGTAGTAGCTGATCTGTCATGATGACTAAATGCGATGACACATTAGGCAGTGTTACAAAGATAATGGCAAAGCCTAAGATAATGGTCATAGGGAAACCAATAGAAAATGGACTGATTTGTGGTGCTGCTCGAGATAATATGCCAAAAGCTAAGTTAACCATCATTAATGAGCCTATCGCAGGTAAAGCAATAATCACGCCCGCAGCGTACATCCAACTGGCTTGAGCAACAATGTCACGAAAGCTGGTATAAGGTAAACCAGTTGGTAATACCGGTAACGACACAAAGCTTTCACTTAATACCTGGATCAAGATTAAATGACCATTAAGGCTGATAAAAACCAGTGATACAAAGATTAAATAAAATTGACTGATCACGGGTACGGTCACGCCATTTTGTGGATCGACCATCGAGGCAAAACCAAGGCCCATTTGCATGGCGATAATTTGACCTGCAATGATGAAGGCATTAAATAACAACTGCATCATAAAGCCCATACAAACACCAATTAGGATTTGATGAGCCACAATAAGTAAGCCGGCACCACTTAATGGTTCTACAGCAGGTGCAACATCCGGAATGGTGGGCACGATAACAATGGTTATTGCCAATGCAATAAGGAGGCGACTTCTAACGGAAACAAAGTTACTACTAAAAATAGGCGCCGCCATAACAAGTGCAGCAATACGAAAAAAAGGCCAAAGATAACTGCCTAATAAGCCGGTTATTTCAGCGCTAGTAAATTGCATGAATTAACCTATTAAAAACGGAATATCTTCAAATATTCGTTGGGCATAACCGGTGATCAATTGCAACATCCACGGGCCGGCAAATACGAGAACAAAAATGGTTACTAAAAGCTTGGGAATAAAGCTCAAAGTTTGTTCATTGATCGAGGTGGCAGCTTGGAACATACTTACTAACAACCCCACAAATAAAGCTGGTAATAAAATAACAGCGATCAACATGGTGATGACCTGTAGGGTCTGTTGCATGATGGTGAGAACTGTTTCGGGTGTCATGGTTTTAGACGTAAAAACTGGAGGCTAGGGTGCCCATTAATAAAGCCCAACCGTCGATGAGTACAAATAACATTAATTTGAACGGCAATGAAATAAGCATGGGCGATAACATCATCATACCCATGGCCATCAACACACTGGCAACAACCAAATCAATGATTAAAAAGGGAATGAAAATTAAAAAGCCAATTTGAAACGCGGTTTTTAATTCACTGGTGACAAATGCGGGCAGCAATAAACTAAACGGGACATCTTGTGATGATTCGAGTTGTTGATGACCGGCAATACTGGCAAATAACTCCAAATCGCTTTCTCGCGTTTGTGCCAACATAAACCCTTTAAATGGATCACTGACACTTTCTATGGCTTTGGTGACCGATATTTCACCATCCATATAGGGTTGCACGCCATTTTGATAGGCATTATTAAATACCGGATGCATGATAAAAAAGGTCAAAAATAGTGATAAACCAATTAATACTTGATTGGATGGCGTAGATTGCACGCCCATCGCTTGGCGAAGTATTGATAACACTATAATGATGCGGGTGAATGAGGTCATCATCATTAACGCTGCTGGCAACAACGTAAGTACCGTCATTAAAGCCAGTATTTGCAAAGTAACGGTATAGTTTTGACCGCCGTCTTCAGCTGTCGTTACGGTAAGCGCTGGAATACCTGGTTCAGCAAAGGCAACCAAAGGTGAACAGAGCAGTGTTAGCAATAATAAGCAACGAATCATGATTTACCTCGTTGCTGCATGAGTTGTTGTAATTTATCTGCAAAGACAATTGGTTTTTCAGAGCTAGTTGCTAGCGAAATGGGCTTGTCTAAAACATGTAGTGTTTGAATTTGTTGGGCTGTTACGCCCACTAAAATTTGTTGTTCTCCGACCTGTAGCAGTACCGCTCGTTCTTTGGGACCGAGTGCCAGACCAGCGATGATTTTCATTTCACCATTAGCGGTGGATTGAAAACGGTTAGTGCGTTTGATTAACCAAGCTAAAAACATGATTAAACCTAGCACTAGGAATAAACCGAGCAGTGTTTCTACTAGGGCGCTGGTAGATAGTGGTGGGCTAGTCAGTGTTTTTGCAACTGCTGTATCGCCATCATTGCTGAACGCGGCTAAGCTCATTGAGCTCCAACTAACTAATAACCAGCCTAACGCTGCACGCAAGTACATCATCATTGCAGTTTTTTAATGCGTTCAGCGGTGCTGATCACATCAGTGAGCCGAATACCAAACTTATCATTGACGACAACAACTTCACCATGGGCAATCAAAGTATCGTTAACTAAAACATCCATAGGCTCACCGGCCAAGCGATCTAGCTCAACTACCGAACCTTGGCTCAGTTGTAATAGGTTACGAATATTGATTTTAGTACGGCCGATTTCCATCGCAATAGTCACTGGAATATCCAGTACCATATCGAGATCTATATCTGATTTAGGGCCTGCATCATCTGATAATTGAGCGACCGGTGCAGGATCCGCTTGCACTGCTTCAGAGTCAGCTTGCTCTTCTAAGGCTGCAGCCCATGGATCTTCTTCAGCAGCGCTATCGGCAGGACCTTGCTCATCTAAAGCGGCCGCCCATTCATCAGCGACATCTTGATCGGATTGAGAGGTATCTTCACTCATGACTGTTGACCTTTTTGTATATAGAGCGGGGAGGTATCTTTAGGATGTTCGATGACATCGACAATTTTTAAAGCAACATTATTTTTGTGTTCACCAAAGGTGGCATGAAACATGGGAATATCTTCTACTTTCGCGACAACTTGCTTCGGCATCGTGATCGGTAATATGTCACCGACTTCTAATGCTAATATCTTCTGCAGGCTAAGTGATGTTTCGGTCAAGTCAGCTGCTAAAGTGACATCGGCTACCATGATTTCTTCACGCATTGATTTACCCCAACGGCCATCATCTTGTGAGCGATCACTCTGTAAACCGGTATCAAGCAATTCTCGAATTGGTTCTAACATGGAGTAAGGTAAAGTGACATGAATATCACCACCGCCACCATCTAATTCAACATGAAAAGTAGAGATGACAACTACTTCACTTGGGGTAACGATATTGGCAAATTGTGGGTTAACTTCATGATGGACAAATTCAAAATCCATATCCATTACTGGCGCCCAAGCATTGGCCAAGTCTTCAAAACATAGCTCTAACACCATATGGATGACACGCAGTTCGGTTCCAGTGAATTCACGACCTTCGATACGGGCTTGAAAACGACCTTCACCACCAAAGTAGTTATCTAATACTGTGAATACAAGCTTAGGTTCAAAAACAATTAAGCCCGTACCTCGTAATGGATGCATATGAATTAAGTTTAAGCTGGTGGGTACAAACAACGTATGTATGTACTCAGAAAACTTCATTACTTGAATACCACCGGCTGAGATTTCCGCCGAGCGACGCAACATATTAAATAGATTGATTCGAAAATGACGGCTGAAACGTTCATTAATCATTTCCAGCGTTGGCATCCGGCCACGAATAATACGATCTTCATTACCAAAATCATATTCGCGTGCATCACCGTCATCTACATCGACGGTATCAGTCTCTAAAGCACCATCATCGCTGCCACCTAATAGGGCATCAACTTCGTCTTGGGAAAGTATGTCGTGAACTGCCATCGTATTACTGCATAATCAAGCTAGTGAAATAAACCGCTTCTAATTGTTCGCTAAGCGTCGGATCAGTACTTAATATTTCATTAATTTTATCTAAGGTTGCTTGTTGTAATGCTTTGGTGCCTGCACTGGTATTTAAGCCGTCATAATTTTGACCATAAAATAACAATAATAATTCATGTTGTAAGGCTGGATCATGAAGCTGAAAAGCACTAATCACTGCTTGTGATCTAGCCATTACTTTTAGCTTGATTTGTAGGTAACGTACTTCGCCATTACTTTGGTCAGCAAAGTTGACTACAAAAGGAGTTTCGACCGTGTGATAGATGGGGGCTTGCTTGACCGGTGCAGCCGCTTCTTCACTGGTTTCATCAGTTGCTTTTTCATCATCGCCACCTAAAAACATCATTGCGCCGACACCTATAAGTGCAATGACTACTACAGCGATAATAATTAATAACTTAGAGTTACCTTTGCCTTCTGCAACTACTTCAATATCGTCTTTCTGATTTTGTTCAGCCATTTGTCGGTGTTCCGTTTCTAGTTATGTTGTTAGTAAGCAAAATGTATGCCTGATTATTGTAAGATGAAGCTAGTGAAGTAAACCGCCTTAATGTCGCCTTTACCTGTCTCTTCTTTTAATATGCCATTAATGGTATCTAATGTAGAAGTTTGTAATTTCCGTCTGCCTTCTACCGAACCAATGCTTTCCATTGATTGCTCCGAAAATAAGCTACGTAAACTGTCTTGGATCATCGGCAAGTTCATATCTGCGCTATCGAGTATGCTTTGCTCATCAGCTTTTAACGCAACTTTAATCTGCAAATAACGTGCTTGTTGCTGACTTTGTTGTAGGAAGTTAATGGTAAAAGGTTCGGCAATTTTATAATAAAGTGCTTGCTGGGTAGGTGTTTCGTCATCGGCAGCCCATGTAGGTATAGCGAATAGTGACAGCCAAATTATCAATAGAGTGGTGAGTGATTTAGACATTGCTTGATATACTCCTGTTTAAATTTTTAGTGGTACGACCAACGTAATATCAAAATTATGACAAGGTTGGGCCGTGTGTGAAAGAGCTTTAATACAATTGGTAGTAGATAATATGAATAATAAGAACGATCTTGATGTCACTTTGTGGGATCGACTTGCAACCTTGCCGCAATACTTGATTCCTCAGCATGCTTTATCAGTATTGATGCATAAATTGACTCGCAGTGAATGCCAATGGTTCAAGAATAACTTTATTCGCTTTATTGTGAAAAAATATAAAGTTAATTTGGATGAGGCGTACACGGCTGAGCTGTCGGCTTATCCTAGTTTTAATTCATTTTTTACCCGTGAATTAAAAACGGGTGTACGACCGATTGCAGAAGGTCGAAGTAAAGCGGTATCGCCAGTAGATGGTGCCATTAGCCAACTCGGTCCAGTTCAAGAGGGAAAGATTATTCAAGCTAAAGGCCAAGACTATACGGTTGCTGAGTTGTTGGCTGGAGACACTGACTTAGCTCAGCAGTTTGAAAAGGGGCAGTTTGCAACGATTTATTTATCACCACGTGATTACCACCGGATTCATATGCCACTAGCTGGTAGGTTAAAAAGCATGACCTATATTCCAGGTAAACTATTTTCAGTAAGCCCCAGAACAGCTAGAGCAGTACCAAATTTATTTGCTCGCAATGAGCGAGTGGTAACCGTGTTTGAGACAGACTTTGGACCGATGGTCTTAGTATTAGTAGGTGCGATTTTTGTTGGTAGTATGGAAACTGTTTGGCAAGGTATGATTACACCAGCTTATGGTAAGAAAATTGAACATTGGGACTATCAAGAGCAAGATATGATTAGTTTACAAAAAGGCGAAGAAATGGGCCGGTTTAATATGGGCTCAACAGTGGTCATGTTAATGCCTGAACAAAGCGAAGAATTTTTATCAGCATTAAAAGCGGGTGATGTTGTAAAAATGGGGCAAGCAATAAGCTAAAGAAAATATTAACGTTGTTTACAAGGAGTATTCAGTATGACTTTACACGACGAGATCGATGGCAATAAACAAGAAAATCCACCATGGCATGCTAGTGTCGATGACGATGTCTTGAATTATTTTGGCAGTACAGAACAAGGTCTTTCGGAAAGTGATGCTCAACAACGTTTACAACAAAATGGCCCCAATATTTTACCTGCTGTTCAGTCACGGAGCGCACTAGAGCGGTTTTTTAGTCAATTTCAAAATGTCTTAATTTACGTATTAATAGCGGCTGCTGTTGTGACGGCGTTGTTAGAACATTGGATTGATAGCGGCGTGATCATTGGTGTTGTATTTATCAATGCGCTCATTGGCTTTGTTCAAGAAGGCAAAGCCGAAGATGCAATCAAAGCGATTAAACAAATGTTATCTGATGATGCTGTTGTTATTCGTGATGGTAAACGCATCACCGTACCTTCAGTCGAACTGGTCACAGGCGATATTGTTGTATTGCAATCTGGTGATAAAGTCCCTGCTGATCTTCGTTTGATTTCAACGAAAAATTTAAAAATTCAAGAGGCTGTATTAACCGGCGAGTCTGATGCGGTAGAGAAAAAAAGTGATCCTGTCATTGAATCTGCCGTACTCGGGGATCGTCTATCGATGGCTTTTTCGAGTACTTTAGTGACCTTTGGGCAAGGGGTAGGCGTTGTTGTTGCAACCGGTGCTGAAACTGAAATTGGTCGAATAAGCATGATGTTGGCCGAGGTGGAAACATTAACAACACCTTTGGTTCGAAAAATGGCAGAGTTCGGTCGCTTATTAACGGCTATGATTCTGGTCGTGGCGACCTTAACGGTTATCTTCGGTAGTGTTGTTCATCAATTTTCACTGTCATATCTTTTCCTCTCAGCAGTAGGCTTAGCTGTTGCGGCAATTCCTGAAGGTTTGCCTGCAATAATGACAATCACCTTGGCTATAGGTGTTCAACGCATGGCCAAACGTCATGCCATTATTAGAAAGTTACCTGCTATTGAAACCTTAGGTGCCGTTACCGTTATTTGTAGCGATAAAACGGGTACCTTGACCTGTAACCAGATGACGGCATCTAGGTTGGCTACCGTTAGTCATCCACATGTCACGATATCTGGAACGGGCTATGATCCTCACGGTGATTTTTTAAATGATGGTCAAGCGATTCGTTTCCAAGAACACGAAGACCTTATGGCATTAAGTCGAGCAGCGTTACTTTGTAATGATGCTCAGTTAATACATGAAGGTAATGAATGGTTATTGCAAGGTGATCCGACAGAAGGTGCGTTACTGACACTGGCCAAAAAAGCAGGTCTAGAACCAGAGTTTGAAAATGAAGCTTGGCCTCGAACAGATGTGATTCCCTTTGAATCTCAACATCAATTTATGGCCACATTGCATCATGACCATACAGGTAAAAATATTAGCTATGTAAAAGGTGCTCCCGAGCGAATATTTGCCATGTGTCGGTATCAAAACGAGGGTGATACTAAACAGCCATTTGATCAAGATTTTTGGCAAACAGAAATGTATAAAATGGCTGAGTCAGGCTTAAGAGTATTGGCTATAGCCAGCAAGACAGTGACCTCTCAACAGCATAGTTTTACCTTTGATTCTGTAGAGGATGAGCTTACTTTTTTAGGTATTGTCGGAATGCTCGATCCGGCAAGAGAAAGTGCTATTACTGCTGTGAAACAATGTCAGTCAGCTGGAATTAAGGTCAAAATGATTACGGGCGACCACAAAATTACAGCGGTAGCGATAGCTGAACAAATTGGTATCGGTGAACAGAAAAGTGTTCTAACAGGCCAAGAAATCGAGTCCTTATCTGATAGTGAACTTTGTGACCGAGTTGAAGACGTTGATATCTTTGCTCGTTCTAGTCCTGAGCATAAATTACGTTTAGTTAAAGCACTTCAAAAAAATGGTCATATTGTAGCTATGACAGGTGATGGAGTGAATGATGCGCCAGCACTTAAGCGGGCTGATATTGGAACTGCGATGGGCCAAAACGGTACCGAAGTGGCGAAGGAGTCATCCGAAATGGTGTTGGCTGATGATAACTTTGCGTCGATTGTTGATGCTGTGGAAGAGGGGCGCACGGTTTATGACAATCTGAAAAAAGCGATACTCTTTATTTTGCCAACTAATGGTGGTGAAGCACTGATACTGGTTGCAGCTATTTTATTAGGCTATACGCTGCCTATCACACCGGTTCAAATTCTCTGGGTGAATATGATTACGGCCGTGACCTTAGCTTTAGCACTCGCCTTTGAGCCGCCAGAAGAGCAAGTGATGCAACGTAAACCGCATAATCCTAAAGAGTCTATTTTAACGGTGGCATTATTGTGGCGAGTTGCTTTTGTGTCTCTTGTATTGATGATTGGTACTTTTGGCTTGTTCATATATAACCAAACGCTAGGGTTTGAGATCGAATATGCTCAAACAGTCGCAGTTAATACATTGGTCATGTTTGAAGTTTTTTACTTATTTAATTCGCGCTATATAACTGCCTCAGTGATGAATAAGCAAGGTTTATTAGGAAACCGTTATGCTTTGATTGCGATTGCTGTTTTGCTCGTATTTCAAATGTTGTTTACCTACTATTCTCCAATGCAAAGCTTATTTGGAACGGTTGCCATATCAGCAAGTACATGGTTTGAAATTGTTTGTGTGGCATCAAGCGTCTTCTTCTTAGTAGAGCTTGAAAAATATGCTTCCAGACGAAGACAGAAAACTAAATCCTGAATATTTAATTGAATATTCACAATTCAGCAGGTATGGTATTCGCCATGACTGAATTAGATATCCGTACTCAAATCTTAGATGCTGCCGAAATACGTTTTGGCCAATATGGCTACAACAAAACGACGATGGCTGAAATTGCCCGCGACTGTGATATGTCTGCTGCAAACCTATACCGTTACTTTAAAAATAAATTGGATATTGGTGCCGAACTGTCACAACAGTGCTTGGGCGATAAAGAGTTATTGTTAAAAAACGTGATTGATGATGATGCATTAACATCGAGTGAAAAACTAACAGCCTTCATGACTAGTGTGCTGCATTACACCTATAACCACTTTGACGAATCACCTAAATTAAGTGAATTAGTGGAAGCGATGACTGTTTTGCGGCCTGATGTCGTCCAAAAACATAGCCAAGTTAAATTAATTCTCTTATGTGAGTTATTAAAACAAGGTCAACAAAAAGGGGAGTTTAAACTCTCGAATATTGAAGAAACGGCCGATGCAATTTTAACTGCGATTATGCTGTTTTATTATCCGCCAACTTTACGCTTGTACCCATTAGAGGTATTGGAAGTTAAAGTTAACAATCTATCTCGTTTATTGCTCGAAGGATTAGAAGTTCACTAAAAAAAATTTCTTCATTAGTGAATATTGATTAAAAAATTCAGGATTTAATTATGAAAGTATCTTTTACCAATCGATATGCCGAATTTGTTGTTGCTCACCCTTGGCGCATGTTGTTATTAGCGTTAATTTTAGTGTTGGGTGCTGCCAGTGGTGGCCGGTTCATCGAATTCACTAATGATTACCGGGTGTTCTTTAGTGAAGATAATCCTGAGTTACTCGCTTTTGAAGCGATGCAAGACGTATATTCCAAAACAGATAATGTGTTGTTTGTTATCGAGCCTAAAGATGGCAATGTATTTAGTCTTGAAACCTTAGGTTTAATCGAAAACCTGACTGATGAATCATGGCAACTACCGTACTCAACCCGCGTAGATTCCATTACCAATTTTCAACATACCATCGCCGAGGATGATGACTTAGTTGTCAGTCACCTGGTTTATGACTCTCAATCTTTCACTGAAGATAAGATCGCTTATGTTCGTGATGTTGCTTTAAATGAACCGTTATTAGTCGAAAGGCTGGTTTCGCCACAAGGTCATGTCGCTGGGGTCAATATTACGGTGCAACTTCCTGGTAAGGCATTAACTGAAGTACCTGAGGTTGCTAAGTTTGCTCGTGAACTAGCGGCAGAAATTGGCGAGGCTTATCCAGACCACAATATTTATATCACTGGCCTAGCAATGATGAACAATGCCTTTGGTGAATCTTCACAAGAGGATATGCAGTCTTTAGTACCGCTGATGTTCTTGGTTATTATTATTACTCTAGGTGTATTGCTGCGCTCCGTGTCGGCAACGTTTGCCGTGGTGGTCATGATCCTCAGCACTGTTATGTTTGCAATGGGGGTATTTGGTTGGTTAGGCTGGAAATTAACACCACCATCAGCCTCGGCCCCGACCATTATTATGACCATGGCTGTCGCGGATACGGTGCATTTATTGGTGACCTTCTTCCATAATTTACGCCAAGGACAAGAGCGATCTCATGCGATGCGAGATAGCATACGAGTTAACTTGCAACCGATCTTTATTACCAGTATCACTACGGCAATTGGCTTCTTGAGCATGAACTTTAGTGATGTGCCACCGTTCCATGACTTAGGCAATGTTGTGGCGATAGGAGTGATGTTTGCTTTTGTATTATCAGTAACTGCATTACCAGCGGTGATGATGTTATTGCCATTGAGAATTAAACCGGCCAAACAGAAAGATGAGCATCCAATGAATTTCTTGGCTGACTTTGTGATTGGTAACCGTCGCAAATTATTATGGGGTATGGGAATCTTTGGCATCGTGGTGATTTCATTCTTACCTAAGAACAGCCTAGATGATCAGTTTGTCGAATATTTTGATGAGTCAGTTGATTTTAGAACGCATACTGATTTTGCTGTTGAAAATTTATCAGGTATTTATACTTTGCAGTATTCATTAGGCACCGGTGAAAGTGGTGGTATCAGTGAACCTGCTTTTCTACAAGATGTCGATAACTTTGCTGAGTGGTTACGTACCCAACCTAAAGTGAAACATGTGCAGACCATTTCAGACACCTTTAAACGTCTGAACAAAAATATGCATGGCGATGATCCTGACTATTATAAATTGCCAGAATCACGAGACTTGGCGGCACAATATTTGTTGTTATATGAGTTGTCATTACCTTATGGCCTGGATTTAAATGATCAAATTGACATTGATAAAGCGCAAACACGCATCATTATCACACTTGAGAATTTACACACTGAAGAAATGCTTGCGATGGAAAAGCGAGTCACTGGCTGGTTATTACAACATGCACCAACAGTTGAGTTCTCAGCTGCAAGCCCGAACTTAATGTTTGCTCATATTGGTAAGCGTAATGTAAATAGCATGTTAGTGGGCACGGCCTTAGCTTTAGTATTGATTTCATTTATCCTGGTTGCGGCTTTACGTTCCCGTCGCATAGGGTTAATTAGTCTGGCACCAAACCTAATACCAGCAGGCATGGCCTTTGGTTTCTGGGGGCTAATGGTAGGTCAGGTCGGCATGTCGCTTTCAGTCGTTGCGGGTATGACCTTAGGCATCGTGGTCGATGATACGGTACATTTCTTGAGTAAATACCTACGGGCACGTAGAGAAAGTAATATGAATGAAATTGAAGCTGTCAGATATGCTTTTAATACTGTGGGTGTCGCTTTATGGGTAACATCATTGGTATTGGTAGCCGGTTTCATTGTATTAGCTCAATCAAACTTTGCCTTAAATTCTGATATGGGTGCGATGGCGGCGATTACTATCGGTGTTGCTCTGGTCATGGACTTCTTATTCTTGCCACCATTGTTGATGAAATTGGAGAAAAACAAACATGCGTAAATTTATTTTATTATTGACACTCATTACAGTAATGCCATTTGCACAAGCAGAAACTGCTGAAGAAAAAGGGTTGGCAATAGCGATTGAATCAGATAACCGTGATAAAGGTTGGAGTGATAGCTATGCTGAAATGAAGATGGTGTTACGAAACCGTCATGGTAAAGAAAGTAGCCGACAAATTCGAGTTACTAACCTTGAAATGGATGGTGATGGCGATAAAGGCTTAACTGTTTTTGATACTCCTCGAGATGTAAAAGGCACGGCCTTTTTAAGTTATTCTCACTCGTTAGTGCCTGATGAGCAATGGATCTTTTTACCAGCTTTGAAACGTGTAAAACGTATCTCATCGAGCAATAAGTCGGGTCCGTTTATGGGCAGCGAGTTTGCTTATGAAGATATCAGTTCGTTTGAAGTAGAGAAGTACAGCTATACCTATTTACGAGATGAGACCATCGATGGTATTGAGTGTTTTGTATCGGAACTACGTCCACAATATAAGCATTCGGGTTATACCAAAACACATGTTTGGATTGATAAAGCAGAATATCGAATTCAACGTATTGATTTTTATGATCGCAAAGACAGCTTACTTAAAATTCAACGTTTTACCGACTATAAACTTTATTTAGACCAATATTGGCGTGCGCATACCCAAACAATGGAAAACCAACAAAACGGTAAGTCGACAACGTTGTACTGGAATGATTTTCAGTTTAAAACCGGCTTAACCGAAAAGGACTTTGAGAAAAATGACCTTAAACGTCAACGTTAAAAAACATTGGCTAACAGGCGGCCTAATATCGGCCGCTATGTTACTTTCTGCACCGGTAGCTGCTAATGAATGGTCTGGGTTTTCGGCTGCAGAGTATAGATATTTTCAGCACGAGTCTCCTTTTTCTGAGCCAGATCAACATAACTTGTCATTTGTATTGGCTCCTGAGTATTACCATGAGTGGGATGATGGTCAGCAAAGTTTATTAATATCGCCATTTTTACGAGTAGATAATCAAGACGCCGAACGCAGTCATGCTGACATACGTGAACTGCAATGGTTATTAGTGAAAGATGACTGGGAGCTGCGTGTTGGCTTAAGTAAAGTATTTTGGGGGGTAACAGAGTCACAACACTTAGTTGATGTTATTAACCAAACAGACTTAGTTGAAAACAGTGATACCGAAGACAAGTTGGGTCAGCCGATGATTAACCTGAGCTTTTTTAAAGATTGGGGCACGGTTGATTTATTTGTGATGCCTTATTTTCGAGAGCGGACCTTTGCGGGTAAAGATGGCCGACTACGAAGTTCGCTGGTAGTTGATACTGATAAAGCCAGCTATGAATCTGGAGCAGGCAGACAGCACCTAGATGTGGCGATGCGTTGGTCACAAACGTTTGGTGATTGGGATGTAGGTTTATCTCACTTCTATGGCACCAACCGTGAGCCGTTATTACAGCTCAATTCAACCTTTGATGCTTTACTGCCATATTACGAGATTATGCACCAATCCGGCGTAGATATTCAGTATACGAACGAGTCGTGGTTGTGGAAGTTGGAAGCAATACGTCGTGATACCTCATCAGACACTTTCACTGCGATGACTGGCGGTGTGGAGTATACCTTCTATGGTGTATTTGACAGTGATATTGATGTTGGTGTGATCAGTGAATATTTGTTTGATGACCGTAATGATGAACTACAAACACCGTTTGAAGACGACATCATGATTGGCTCACGCATTACTTGGAATGATGAACAATCTACAGAGCTGCTAATTGGCATGGTTCAAGATTTAGAGAGTAGTGACGCTAGTTGGAACATAGAAGCCAGCCGTCGACTTGGCGACCGTTGGAAAGTGTCGTTAGAAGGCCGTTACTTTAGCGTTAGAAATAATGACACCGCCTTATACTCGATCCGTGACGATGATTATTTACAGTTAGAGTTTGCACGTTATTTTTAGTTGAAGGATTAAACAAAAAAGCCCGGTGATGATTGCTCATAACCGGGCTTTTTTTATGTATCTATCTAGTCGTTAGATATTGTTACGCCATACATGACATTCACTGTCCTGAATTTTTTCTACGCCTTCAGGTCCCCATGTTCCAGCAGGGTACTTATCAACATGATCGTTGTCTTGTGCCCATTTTTCGATAATTGGGTCAACTGCTTTCCAGGCTAAATCGACTTCATCAGCACGTAAGAACAATGAACGATCACCTTGGATTGCATCCAAGATAAGCGCTTCATAAGCATCTAACTTATGTTTAGTATCTTCTGTCTCAACTGTTTCTAAGCCAACAGTGTGTGACGTTAACTCTAAACCAGGCTCTTTAGCTTGTAACTCAATACGTAATGTATTGTCAGGTTGTAAGCCCATTACAATCCAGTTAGCGTGGCTGTTACCAATATTCGTATTTTTGAATAACTCTTGAGGCGGTTTCTTGAAACGAATCGCAATCATTGCTTTAGATTCTGGCATGCATTTACCTGTACGTAGGTAAAATGGCACATCACGCCAGCGCCAGTTATCAATGTAAACCTTCATCGCTGCGTAAGTTTCAGTCACACTGTTTTCTGGTGCGTCATCTTCTTCAAGGTAGCCTTTGATTTTTTCGCCATTCACTTCACCAGCAGCATATTGGCCGCGGAATGCATGGTCTTCAACCATATCGTGAGTAATTGGGCGAATAGACTTAAGTACTTTTACTTTTTCATCACGTAGTGATTCATCGTTTAAGTCTGCTGGTGGTTCCATTGCAACCAATGCCATCACTTGTAATAAGTGACTTTGGATCATGTCACGCAATGCACCTGAACCATCGTAGTAGCCAGCACGACCACCTACACCTTGCTGTTCAGCATGAGTGATTTGAACATGATCGATGTAGTTACGGTTCCATAAGGGTTCTAATAATAAGTTCGCAAAACGGAAGACAAAGATATTTTGAACTGTACCTTTACCAAGGTAATGATCGATACGGTATGTTTGATCTTCAGTAAAGTTTTTACGTAATACTTGTTCTAACTCTGCGGCACTTTTTTGGTCGTAACCAAATGGTTTTTCAACAACAAGATGACGGTAACCATTGTCTTCTTTGTTTAAACCAACTGCGGCAAGTTGATCACCAACCACACCAAATAAAGATGGGCTGATTGATAAATAGAATACGATGTTTGATGAGAAGTTATTGTCCGCATTCATCAATTGCGCGTTTAACTCTTCATAAGATGCCGCTTGAGTTAAGTCACATTTGAAGTAACTAACGCGGTCTAAGAATTTTGCTAATAAGTCATCACACACACCATCGCGCGCTTTAGGTGAAACATAGCTAGTGACATTGTCATGCCAAGCTTGCTGTGTTGAATCGCCGCGACCCATACAGATGATTTTAGTTTCTTCCGATAAACGGTTTTCAGCATCTAAATGATAAAGGGCTGGTAATAGTTTTTTACGTGATAAATCACCAGTAGCACCAAAGATAATAATTGTACAAGCTTGCATGTTTTCTCCGTTGCGGGCTACGACAATGCCCATGACCGTATATAATTGAGCAATTGTACCTATTTTTGGAGTGAAACGTGCGAAAAATTCTGTTTGCCAGTAGTGAAGTTTACCCATTAATTAAGACGGGTGGATTGGCAGATGTCTCGGCAAGTTTACCAATTGCATTGCAGCAACATGGTGATGATGTACGTATTGTTCTGCCGGCTTATCGTCAGTGTTTAGAAGCCTTAGGCGAGATAAACACTATTGCTGAAATAAAATTAGATGGCTTTCATACGCCGGTAGAAATTCTACAAGCAACGCTGCCAGATAGCGATGTTACCTTGTGGTTAGTGAACTCTCCTCACCATTTTGATCGTGATGGCGGGCCTTATGGCAACCATAGTGATGGCGATTGGCCTGATAATGCTGCGCGTTTTGCATTATTTTCTCGCGCAATAGTCGCTATTGCAATGAACCAACTAGGCTTAGAGTGGCAAGCCGATGTTTTACACTGTAATGACTGGCAAACCGGCTTAGCTCCTGCTTTGTTATCTCAGTATGTAGACCGCCCTAAAACAGTATTTACGATTCATAATTTAGCTTATCAAGGGCTTTATTCGCGTGATGTATTTGATTCTTTAGATTTAGATGCGGCAACGTTCTGGCACAGTGAAGGCTTAGAGTTTTATGACCAGTTGTCATTTATGAAAGGCGGGTTAAGTTATGCCGATCATGTGACCACGGTGAGCCCAACCTATGCGCAAGAAATTTGTGGCTATGAATTTGGTTATGGTTTGGAAGGTTTATTATCGTACCGAGCAGAGCAGGGGCGATTAACCGGCATTATTAATGGTATTGATGAGCAAGAGTGGAATCCTGAAACTGATCCATATATTAATCAGACGTTTTCAACTAAAAAATTAAAAAATAAACTTAAAAATAAAGCCGCACTGCAGCAACACTTTTTATTACCGGTTAAAGAAGAAACCTTAGTATTAGGCTTGATTAGTCGCCTAGTTGCTCAGAAAGGAATTGATTTAACGTTAGAAGCTATCGCTCATATTTTAGAAGCTGGCGCTAATATTCAACTGGTTTGCTTAGGCAGTGGTGAACCAGACTTTGAACATGATTTACGTGTATTGCGTGCCCGTTTTCCAGATAAAGTAGCTATCCATATTGGTTATGATGAAGCGCTAGCGCATCAAATTGAAGCGGGTGTGGATGTATTCTTAATGCCTTCTCGTTTTGAACCTTGTGGCTTGAATCAATTATATAGCCTACGTTATGGCACATTACCATTGGTGAGAAATACCGGCGGCTTAGCGGATACGGTGGTGGATGCTACCGAAGATAATCGTCGTGATGAAACGGCCAATGGTTTTAAATTTGCGAAAAGTAACTCAGAAGAATTAGAACAAACAATCTATCGTGCGATTGATATGCATCAACGACCGCGTATATGGCGGAAAATGATGATCACCGCGATGGAACAAGATGTTAGTTGGGAAAACAGTGCTTCTAGTTATCAAGCACTTTACGATAATTTAGCCTAATTAAATACCCATATATTTTATACAAGCACCTGTTTTAAGGAACAAAAAATGTCAAAAATTATTTATACCAAAGTTGATGAAGCTCCTGCTTTGGCAAGTTATTCTTTATTACCGATTATTCAAGCTTTTGCTAAAAGCTCAGACATTGAATTTGAAAGCCGAGATATTTCACTCGCTGGCCGTATCATCGCTAATTTTCCTGACAATCTTAAAGATGACCAAAAAATTGTCGATCATCTGACTCAGTTAGGTGAGATGACGCAGGATCCTTCGACAAATATAATCAAATTGCCGAATATTTCAGCTTCAATTCCACAATTAAAAGCGGCAATTGCAGAAATTCAAGGCAAGGGTTTTGATATACCTAACTTCCCTGACAATCCACAAAATGCAGACGAGCAAGCCACTCAAGATCGTTATGCCAAAGTATTAGGTTCAGCCGTTAACCCAGTATTGCGTGAAGGTAACTCAGATCGTCGTGCGCCAGCAGCAGTTAAAAACTATGCTCGAAACCACCCACACTCAATGGGTGAGTGGACGGCTGACTCTGCTACTGAAGTCGTGCATATGGACGGAGATGACTTTTATGGTAGCGAGTTATCAAAAACATTTGCTGATGCAAATGATTTAACGGTTACTTATATTGACCAAGCAGGTAGTAAAACTGTCTTGAAGCAGTCAATCCCTGTGCTTGCTGGTGAAGTGATTGATGCCACCAGAATGAGTGCTAATCGCCTACAAGCATTTTATGCTGACTCTATTAGTAGAGCTAAACAAGATAAGGTATTACTTTCATTGCATCTAAAAGCAACGATGATGAAAGTGTCTGATCCGATTATGTTTGGTTTTGCGGTTAAAGTTTACTTTAAAGATTTGATTGCAAAACATGCTGATTTGTTTGAGCAGTTGGCGGTGAACTTTAATAACGGTCTTGGCGATTTATATAGCAAGTTGAACAACTGCGATGCGACTGTGAAAGCAGAAGTAGAAGCGGATATTGCTGCGATTTATGCTAAGCAACCTAGTTTGGCAATGGTCGACTCAGATAAAGGCATCACTAATTTACATGTGCCTTCTGATGTCATTATTGATGCATCAATGCCAGCAATGATTCGTGCTGGCGGTAAAATGTGGAATAACGACGGTAATACACAAGATACCTTAGCGATGATCCCTGATCGTTGTTATGCCAGTGTTTATAAAACAATGGTCGATGACTGCAAGAAAAATGGTGCTCTTGATCCAGTAACGATGGGCAGTGTGGCTAATGTAGGTTTGATGGCTAAAAAAGCTGAAGAATATGGCTCGCACGATAAAACTTTCCAAGCGGCAGGCACGGGTTCAATTGTTGTGACAGATCAAACTGGCGAGCAAGTATTTGAATTTTCTGTGGAAGAGGGCGATATCTTCCGTATGTGCCAAACCAAAGATGAGCCGATTAGAGATTGGGTTAAATTAGCAGTAAATCGTGCTCGCTTATCAGCTACTCCAGCTATTTTTTGGTTAGATGCTGACCGTGCTCATGATGCTGAATTGATTAAAAAAATAGAGTTATACCTACAAGACCATGATACTGATGGTTTAGATATTCAAACGATGACGCCAGTTGCCGCGACCGAGTTTTCAGTAAAACGGATGCGTGAAGGTCTGGATACGATTTCAGTAACCGGTAATGTATTACGTGACTACAACACTGATTTATTCCCAATTTTAGAAGTGGGTACTTCAGCTAAGATGTTATCTATCGTGCCATTAATGCAAGGTGGTGGTTTATTTGAAACTGGAGCAGGTGGTTCAGCACCTAAACTGGTACCACAACTAACGGATGAAAATCACCTACGTTGGGATTCTTTAGGTGAGTTTATGGCTCTGGCTGCATCACTAGAGCATTTGGCAGAAACACAAGATAATGCCAAAGCAAAAGTATTAGCTGAAACAGTAGATGCGGCAACAGGTAAATTGCTGTTGGAAAATAAATCACCTACAGGTGCAACGGGCGAACTTGATAACCGTGGCAGTCACTTCTACTTAGCGATGTATTGGGCACAAGCCTTAGCTGAGCAAACAGACAATGCTGAACTACAAGCAGAGTTCACACCGATTGCCAAAGCGTTGACTGATAATGAAGCAACAATTGTTAAAGAGTTAGCTGAAGTTCAAGGTAATGCCGTGGATATGGGCGGTTATTTTCTGCCTAATGATGCATTGTTAAATGCAGCGATGCGTCCAAGTGCAACATTGAATAATATTTTGAATGGTTAATTAAATGTCGAGTCACTCAGGCTAAATGATGTTTGGTCTGAGTGACTTAATTTTATGAAAACTAGCAATACTTAGTTAGATGGGTATTGAGAAGTAACTTTTTCGCAAAGATGATTTTATAAGGATATAAAATGAACTGTCCAAGCTGTAAAACTAATTCGCTAAGACCAAAAAAATTAGAATATTCATTACCGGCAATGGCCTGCTTTAAGTGCCGAGGCTGCCAAATAGATCTGTTGAACTACAGAATGTGGCGAGAAGGGAAAGGCAATGATAATGATAATGATGAACTCAGTGAGCCTATACAAGATGTTATAGATACAAAACATGCTGTTTTATGCTCGAAATGTAAAAGCATCATGATGAAGTATAAGATTAAAGAGGGTGTTGAAAATAGGCTTGATCTATGTGGCTCTTGTGGTGAGGTTTGGCTTGATGGTGGTGAATGGAAGCTGTTAGAACAGTTGAACTTTAGTAAGTTAGTACCTGAAATTTTAAGTACGCCTTGGCAAAACTCAATCAAGAAAAAAGAGATTTCTAACAATATAGAACAAAACTATATTGATGAAATTGGCGCCGAAGACGTTGAAAAAATTAAACAGATAAGAGCTTGGTTGAGTGAACATCCCAAGTCAGCGTTTGTGAAAAATATGCTATTTCGAGAAGATAGTTTTTAGACTGATTTTATTAGTTAATAATAACTAACTATTGCTCATGACTTAAAGCATCAAAGTCACGATTAACCAACTCCACATCACCTAAGTTATATTCAACCAGCTTGCGAAGGTGAGTCATACTTAACTCATCAATTTCATCACAGTGAATGCCGACTCGATTTTCTATTTTATGGGCTACAGATCCATTCATCACGATTCTAGTTTCACCATCATCATCAAGCTTGATAATGAGTTTGCAGTTTGTTCCTGCATCAGGAGTCGCGCCGGAGCAAGCACCAATTAATGCACCTTGCAGCGATATATCATAGAGGTCACATACTAGCTGTGACTCATCAGTCTCAAACTCGACAAGGGCATTAAAATCAACGCGGTGGCTATTCCGTTCTTCGCTCATGGCTGTGTATCCTCGTTTTAACTTAGATACTAACACCGATTTTTGATGTTGTGAATGTGATGGTTTAGTCTAGATGTCTAACCACTTGCTGGGTGATTAACATAATTAAGATAACAGCTGCGGCAAAGATATATAAGCCAAGGTGGACTTGAATACTGGCAATCGCACCTAGTTTGACCGACATGATCAATAACGCCACCACCATGACATCGAGCATCGCCCAGCGACCGTAGTCGTGCATTAGATGCAATAGTTTTTGTCTGTGTTCAGGTTGATGAGAATTAGGACTGAGCAGCTTAAATAAAACAACAACCTTTGCTAAAGGTAGCAGCACGCTGAAAGCGGCGATCACCACAAATAAAAAGTAGTGCTGATCGCGCCATAATTGACCGATGCCAGATAAAATTGAAAAAGAATGATCAAAAAATACCAGTTTAGTGATGGTTAGCATGGGTGTGACAAAACCGGTTAGTAACAAACCGGTTGTGCTCAGTAATAACCAACGTAAATAAACTGGGGTAATGACTGGCATTAGCTTAGCTATTCCTTTGGTTTAGCTGGACGATCTTTTTTTGCTACATAACGTGGCTTATCTTTCTTTTTGTCTTTTTTAGCCGCTTTAGTTTTAAGACCCTTAAGGTGAGCAACCGGTAATTTAGCTTCAAGATGATATTCGATCCGTTCTAGGTTTTTACTATCGTGATTCTCTACTAGGTTAATCGCTGTACCTACTTGCTCTGCTCGGCCGGTACGACCAATACGATGAATATAAATATCGCCTCTAAATGGCAGATCATAGTTAATCACATGACTGATATTGGTTAAGTCTAAGCCTCGGGCTGCAACATCGGTGGCGACCATCACTTTGATAATGCCAGTACGAAATTTTCGTGTTTTGTCCTGACGTACTGCTTGGTTGAAATCACCATGCATCACTTGGGCTGAGATATTTTGTGATTGCAGATATTCTGCAACTTCATTGGCGCGTTCTTTTTTATTGCAGAATACGATGGCACTTTGGCAGCTATCGTCATTGACTACAGCTGTTAATAACGCTTGTTTGTGTTCTTTGTTATCAGCGAAATAAACATATTGTGAGACTTGATCTGATTTTTGGTTGGCCGCATCAATTTGAATGACTTCTGCATCGTGCAGCAGTTCTTCTGCAAAAATTTCTACACCACTGCCGGCTAAAGTTGCTGAGAATAGACAAGCTTGGAAGCCATCAGCAATAGTGCCTAGCAGGGATAAAACATCAGGTCCTTGGCCCATATCAAGCATGCGATCAGCTTCATCGATGATCACCATGTCGAGATCTGATAAATCGACCGCATGTTCAGCAACTAGGTTTAGCAAACGCCCCGGTGTTGCGATAACAATATCAGGCGTATCTTCAAGAAACTGTGCTTGTTTTCCCTGTGAAAAACCACCAGTGATAATGGCTACTTTAGTTGATAGTTGCTTACTTAACTGTGTAACAACATGATGAATTTGATAAGCCAATTCACGGGTAGGCGCAAGCATTAAGATACGTGGGTTATCACGTACTTCAGGCTCATCAATCAGTAACTGTAGAGCGGGTAAAACAAAGGCAGCTGTTTTACCTGTGCCCGTTGCTGCACCAGCCAAGACATCCTTTCCTTCTAAAATGAAGGGAATGGTAGCTTCTTGAATAGCCGTTGGTGTTTCAAAATTTAGTTTCTGCAATGCACTAAGGAGTGCATCGTCGAGCATAAGATCATCAAAAGTCATAAATATAGCTTATTGTTTAATTTGGTAAGCAACGACGTTACCACTTAACATCATTGGGATAATAACCAGTTTTTGCTTGGCTAATACAGTATGGTCGGCACTGCCTTGTTCAAGTTGTAGCAAAGTAGTGCTTATGCCGGATGGTTGAATGTGAAGTAATTTTCCATTCATCCAGTCAGAAACGTAATAGTTGCCTGTACCATCAATTTCGACACCATCTAGGTTGCCAGCCGGTGTTTTATCGCCAAGGCTAGAAATTTGTTTGCTGCTAATATCGATTGTTTTTAAATGACCAGCTGTTGTGGTAGCAAAGCCGTCAGTCATCACGCCCCAACTGCCTACAATTAGTTGATTATTTTCAACCAATAAACCATTAGGCACTTCTAATTTTTCATCTTGTATCCAGAGTGTGAATGATTGCTTATTCAAGCGATAAATAGAGTTGGTTAAAAATCCTGATACGTAGACATTGCCGGCATCGTCAGCTGCGACATCATTTAAAAACTTAGCTTTAGGAGCTGAATAGCGCTGGCTGATTTTCTTTGTTTTGATATCTATAGCAATTAACTGATTAATGTCCGCAACATATAAGGTATCACCTACAACCGTCATGCCTTTCGGAGCATCTAAGCCGGTTAACCATTGTTGTTCCATAATCTCGCCAGAAAGCGATAATGTGGAGATATAACCATTGCCATCTGCTTGACTAGGGTCACCGTTAACATTGGATACAAATAGATATTGTCCATCGTTAGATAGTACAACTGATTCAGGTTGATCGAAGTTCGTGGTAGTTTGCCATGCAGGTACCAACAGTGGTTGTCCAGCTGATGCGATAGAAGAAGACAATGAAATAGCTAAGGCGACAAATAAACGTAAGGTTAAAGTCATAAACGGTTCCGGAGGTAATATGGCCGATAGTTAACAATCAGCAGGATAAGTCGCTATTGTACTTGCTTTATTATTAGACGTAATTACTAATCTTAGTTGTTAAAGTGCGACCAAAATTCCATTCCTAGTAAATACTTGAGGAATTTGCTCGGCTATTCGGGTAATATTGGATGAAATATACCGTTGAGTATTGTTATGTATACAAACGCTAGTAAAGGTATATGCAGGATTATGTTGAGGGACAAATAGTGAAATTATTATCTACATTACTACTATCAGTATGTTCTACATTAGCTTATGCCGATGTAGATTTTTTTGCTTTTACTGAAGTTAGGGCTGACCATGTTGAAGGTGCAAATTTTTCAGTAAAGAATGTTAAGCCATCAGCGACACTTTTTTTGTCTGGTGAGTTTGAACGGGCAATATTTTTGGTCGAAGCTTTTGTTGCTGAAGATGTAGAAACTGCTGAGCGCCTTCAACTTGGCTGGAAGCTGAATGATTCAACACAAGCTTGGATTGGCCGATATCATAATCCGTTTGGCTACTACCATACTGAATATCATCACGGAAACTATTTACAAACTTCGATAGCGAGACCTGCCATGGTCAACTTTGGCGGCGGTGGCGGTCTTGTACCTAGCCACTTTACCGGAGCCTTGCTTGAAGGAAGCATTGAGAGAGGAGAAGCTGGGTGGAAGTACAGTTTAGCTGCAGGCATGACTTCTCAGTTAACTACGGGTATTGATCATCATGGTGGTGCAGCGGGTGGTGGCTTAACAGACTTCGATATTTTTAACCCTAAGGCTGGCAACCATGATTATGGTTATACCGCTCGTCTTGCATACCAACCGAATATGTTAGATGAAACTCAATGGGGTGGGTTTGTTAGTCATAACACGATTAAAACCAGTGACTCACCAAAAGAAGAAATCACTTTAGATGTTGCCGGCGTATTTGTTAATTATCAGCAACAACAGCTGCGATTAATAAGTGAAGTTTATTATTTTAATACCCAGGTGCCTAGTCATCATGGTGGCGAGCAAAAAGATGACTTTATTGCTGCTTATGTACAAGCAGAATATGCCATTAATTCTAGTTGGACGCCGTATGCAATATATGGTGATACCTTTGCTAATAATGGCAATGAGTACCTTGAATTATTAAGTAAATATGCTGAAAAAACCAAAACGGTTGGAGTTCGTTGGGATATAACGAATGAGCAAGCATTTAAGCTCGAATATACTGCGCGTGAATTTGATCATGATCATTCTGGCATTTGGCTTTTTAACTGGACTGCCGCATGGCCATAAAACTAAATAAACTAATGAAGTTATTGTTCTCATGCTTATTGGCTGGTGTGATATTTTCGCCTGCCTCAGCGATTGCAAGAGACTTGGTGGTTGTTAGCGCCGCTAATAATTTGAACGGATTATCTCTGTCTAAATTTGAGTTACGAAAAATTTTTCTTGGTTACAAAGTAAATAAAGATGGCCAAGCAATTTCTGCGGTTAGGAATATCAGTGATAAAGATGCATACCAACTTTTCTTAAGTCAGTTAATACGGTTATCAGATAGAAATTATGAAAAAAGGTTGATGTCGAAAACATTTAAAACGGGCTTGGCTAATGTGCCAAAAGAAAAGTCATTAGAAGCTGTTTATGCTGAATTGAAACGTGGTGATGCTGTACTGTCATTTATGTGGTTGGATGAAGCACAAGCTGAACCAGGTGTTAGTGTTATTCAAACTATTGGCGAGGATGATTGACGGTTCACTTCAATAGTTAACTAAATATCAAACAAAAAAGCCTTGGTAAAACCAAGGCTTTTTTATGTAAAACAGTTGAGATTTCTAATCTGCTTTTTTGACGATTTGAGCTTGAATATAATTTTGGATACCCATTTTTTCAATGAGTTCTAATTGTGTTTCTAGCCAATCGATATGTTCTTCTTCAGATTCTAAGATATCTTGAAACAAGTCACGGCTGACAAAGTCACCGATTGATTCGCAATATTTAATGCCAGCTTTAAGATCTGGAACAGCATCATTTTCTAAAGCAAGATCACACTCCAGCATTTCTTTGGTATTTTCACCAATACGTAACGCACCTAAATCTTGCAGGTTAGGTAAACCTTCGAGAAATAAAATACGATCCGTTAACTTATCAGCATGTTTCATTTCATCGATAGATTCGTGATATTCATGCTCAGCTAGGTTGGTGATCCCCCAATCTTTATACATTTTTGCATGTAAAAAGTATTGGTTAATAGCAATTAGCTCATTACCTAACGCCGTATTTAATAGTTCAATGACTTTTGAATCGCCTTTCATATCGCTTCCCTCATAGTTGATTATTATTGTTGGTATGCAACTATTATTGAGGGTTTCAAGACTGTGTCAACTGTAACGTTATGATTTTAAAGGTAAATAGAAAGTATTCTTATTTGCTTTTAGTTCGGGAGCACTTTTCTAGGATGCTGACAAATACGCACAGAAATCATATTCTTAAGAAAAATTAATCACTTAAGCGTTGTTTAGAGAGTATGCAGTAAAGTTTGATGTGGGTGGCCGAACTGAAATATTAAAATAATGTGAAAAAATTATTTTAATATTGGCCTTTTACTTAGCTGCGCGCGGGTGAAGTTGCGCAAGTTAGATTGGCAATTAGCTAACTGGATGAAGTGACTTATGCGTTGGTAGCCGCTTGAATTACACAGCTTGAATCGGCGAGTGTATCTTGAACTACTCGGTTCACTTTAAATTGGCACTTACCACACGAAGAGCCTGCGCAGGTAGTTTCACGCACAGCGTCAATAGTCGTTGCGCCCATTTCGACGGCTGACTCAATCGTTGCTGAATTTACATTGTTACAAACACATACAATCATAGTAAATGGATTTAAGTTTATTAATGTTGATGTAAATGATAATGATTGCTATTAAATAGATCAACTACTAATTTTCAACTATGTGACATAGTTCAATTTGTGTTCATGCTTTGATTACTAATAAGCTGCCTGCCACCATAATTAAACAGGCGAAAAGTCTCCTTATTAAATGTTGCTCATTAAAAATACGGTAGCCGAGGAAGACTTGTAAAATCATACTTAACTGGAATAAGGCCAATGAATAGGCAATGTATAGCTTGGATAAAACCATCATCGTCATGTATTGCATTAAGAAGATCAGAATGCCTAAATATATAAAGCTTTGAAGATGTTGTTTGGATGATTTTAGCTGTTCAGTAAAGCTACCAATAAATAGCTGGTGGGCTAATACCGCCAAAGGCAGGCCGATTAGGCACCAAAAAACAGTAGTAGGCAGTGCGCCGCCGGTAATGACTGCATTTTTTAACGGTAAGGTTCCGATTGAGAATAATAAAATAGATAGAAAACGGTATTGCACGCCTTTTTCTGAAAATAACTGAAAAACACGATTGGTATTAATGGTTTGCTGGCTGGGAAAGAGAAAAAAGCTACCAATAACAATAATGGCTATCCCGACAAAACCTTGTGCGCTTGGAACTTCCCCGAGGAACAGCATAGCTAGCATCATTGAGATGACTACTTTATAGGCATTGAGGGGGCCAAAGACAGATAAGTCTGTTTTTGATAGTGACATGACTAAAAATAACGTGCCTGCCATATCTAGTAGTGCTGCCAAGAAAATATTGATCCAAAAGCAGCTGTTGAGCTGGGTAAACTGGAATGTCCATAATAAGGGTATACAGATAATCGACAGCACGGCATAAGACATCATTACGATAAAGAAAGGGTGTAAGTCGTGATGTGTTAATTTTTTCTGAAATACATTGGCAAATGCAGAACTAAGTATACGACCAATGACGATGAAAATTTCCAAGTGAAAGCTTACCTATAATGTTGGTGGCGTAGGGCCTAGCGAGTTATGAGCTACTGACAGTGTTTCTACCCGACTCTTTTGCGTTATATAGGGCTTTATCGGCACTAGCAATTAAAGAGTGATAGTCGGTCTTGTCATGAGGAATAATGGTACTAAAACCGATGCTGACGGTGACATAATTACTGGCGGGAGAATACGCATGGGGGATAACGGCTTTTTCAATATTTTGACGACAGAGTTCAGCAAGAATATAGGCATCTTCAATATTAGGTAAGATAATTGCAAACTCTTCACCACCGTAACGGGCAACGAGATCTGAGGAGCGTTGCACGGTTATTTTCAATATTTGAGCAACTGAAGTTAGGCAATCATCACCAGCAAGGTGGCCGTAGTTATCATTGAATTGTTTGAAAAGGTCAATATCAATCATTATTAATGATAAAGGTTGCTTGTTGCGTTGAGCACGCGACCATTCTTGAGCTATATAACTATCAAAATGACGACGGTTGGCTACGCCTGTTAAGCCATCTAACAGAGTTATTCTTTCCAACTCTTCTTTGGTGGCATTCAGTTGTTGGGTTCTTTCTATCACCGCCGTTTCTATCTCTGCAGATCGGTGGGAAAGTAAGTATGTATAGACAGAACCAAAAGATACAAAGGCAAGCGCTAATAGAAAAATTACAATAGGTGTCGAGCTACGATGTTCTGATAGGTATTGTGCTGAAGGAGTGGCGATAATACTCCACTGTCTGCCGCCAATTGACGGTATTTTTTTGCTATAAGCAAGATCCGTATTACTTACTATCGCTTCATTCTGATAGAGAACTTCGGTGTTAGAAGTGGTTTGGTCAATGAGTGTGAAGTTAATACCATGTAGTGATTTATGTAGATTGGCACTATCAATTAAATCATTAATTTTAAAGACACCTAATGCAAAGCCACTGAGTTGATTCTTCCTTTGTGTCACCGTTGTTGGGTGGCCATTGTAAATGGGTAAGAAAGCTAAAAAGCCTTTTTGTTTCTGGGTTTCTTGAACTAAAGTGATACTAGAGGTGGCTATAAGTTGTCCTGATTGGCGGGCAATATTTAATGCGGCTGCACGCTTAGGGTTTGAGGCTAAATCAAAACCAAAAGCAGCTTCATTTCCTATAAAGGGTTCAACGTAATAAACAGGGAAGTATTCAGCACGTTGCTTAGCCTTAATCATTTGGCCTTGCTGTTGACGTTCGCTGATTAAAAAATGAGGTGCGTTTTGTTGTCTGCGACTTTCCACCATATTCTCTCGCTGTGCATGAGAAACTGTTGGGATCCATTCGAGAGCTTGGATATTACGGTGACGAGCGATGATTTCACTTGCTAGCCGGCTGAACTCATCTGCAGTGACTTCTGATGAACTATTAAAGAGACCTTTGATAGCATAAAGGGCTTCAAAATTAAGCGTTAGTTCACGTTCAATTGAAGCGACCTGAAGGTCGATTATTTGTTCGAACTCAGAGGAAATGTTTTTAGTTTCTAATTTATAGAAAGTCCAAGCTAACTGCGTTGAAAAAACAAGACCTAGTAATATGGCAATACATAAAAACAGGTTTGTTTTTGTGTTTAGCATTTAGTGGTGATGCTCAGTTTGTTGGTGCAAGTATTGTTGGAATATTGAGATTTTATCGTTAGGACTGAAAGCGAAGACGTTGTAATCATCTTTACGGTTACCCATTTCCATTCCCGGTGTGCCGACTGGCATATTAGGAACAGATAAGCCGGTAATATCAGGTTTTTCAGCAATGAGTCGTTCTATATCTGTGGCTGGAACATGACCTTCAATGATATAGCCATCAATAATAGCGGTGTGGCAGGAGCTGAGTTTACGCGGTAGTTTAACGGTATCTTTTACGTTAGCCATGTCATGAGTCAATATATCGATAACAGTAAACTTATGCTGTTCAAGGTGGCTAATCCATTTGTGGCAGCAGTTACAGTTTGGGCTGCGATAGACCTTAATCTCTTTATTACTTGGTTCTACTGCTTGTAATGGCAAGCTTAAAAACAATATTAAGGCTGTGACAATATACTTCATCATATGGGCAAACCTTTATAAGTATTCAACTAAGATTTCAGTTTTTTCGGCATTTTTTTCTACATAGTCTAATGCCGCCAAGACTGATTTTTCATTCTTTGGGTTAGCGAGATCGGGCAAGATGTTGAATTTGATGTTTGCCGCTGTTAATTCGTCTTGTTGCTGGTCGGTTAACACCTTGGCGTTAATCCATATATCGGCCTTGTCATGCAATATATCAGCTTTAGCTTGTTCGAACCCATCAGGTGTAAAAATAAGGTAGATCATAATTATTGCTTTTCGATAGCTAAATAAGCATTTTCAGAAATTGCTGACCATTCATCATTTTGTTGACGGAAAGCTTGATAGGCCTCAAAAACACGTTTGAACTTAGGATCTTTTTCGGCTTCTTCGATTAAGGTTTCATTAGTCAATGAGTTCAATTTCTTTAATACATCATCAGGGAAACGGTGGATTTGTACATTGTCACGTTGTTGTAGTTCATGCAAAGCAGATAAGTTTTTTTGCTCCATTTCTGAAAACATCAGTAAGTTTTCTGCTTGTGCAGCAGCTGAAATAATAGCTTGTAAATCCGCCGGCAGACTTAACCATGCTCGTTCATTAACACTAAGTTCTAATACACTGCCTGGCTCATGCCAGCCAGGATAGTAATAATGATCGGCAGCTCGATATAGACCTAAGCGCTGATCATGAAAGGGGCCGATCCATTCAGTGGCATCAATCATATTGCGCTCCAGTGAGGTATAAACTTCACTGCCTGCAAGCAACACTGGATTACCACCGGCCTTAGCAAATACTTTGCCGCCTAAACCTGGGATACGCATTTTTAAACCTTTTAGATCATCAAGCGAATTGATTTCTTTATTAAACCAGCCGCCCATTTGTACACCGGTATTGCCGAGTGGGAAGGGAATAACGTGAAATGGTTTATAGATTTCACGCCATAACTCTAAACCACCACCGTGATAAAGCCATGCATTCATACCGCGTGCTGTCATGCCAAAAGGAACAGTGGAAAAAAACTGTGCTTCCGGTACTTTTCCGGCCCAGTAATATGCACTGCCGTGACCCATTTCAACCGTACCTTGTGATACAGCATCAAAGGTTTGTAAGGGCGGGATTAACTCGCCGCCGGCATAGACTTTTATTTCAAGTCGACCACTCGACATCGTTTTTACATTTTCAGCAAAACGTTCAGCACCTTCTTGTAAAACGGGGAAGCCTGGCGGCCAAGTGGTGACCATTTTCCATTTATACGTTTTGCTATCAACTGGATTAGCTGCTGCCGTGTTGTCATTGTCAGAACCACATGCAGACAAAAATAAGACTAAACAGGCTACTAGCAATGAGCGAAATGAAGTGGAGTTAAGCATTTAAAATATCCTGAATTAGAGTGCTTCTAGTTTGGCATAGGCTAATACTAACCATTTACTACCAGCATGTTTGAAGTTAACTTGTACGCGTGCTGCTTTACCTGAACCTTCAGTATCAATAATAACGCCACCACCAAATTTGTGATGATGTACTTGTTGGCCGGGTTTAAAGCCGGTTTCATTGATTGCATTGCTGTGTTTGGGTGCCATGGGTGTGTAGCCGCCAGAGCTAACAGTGCTTTTACGGGCACGCACTTCTTCGATTCGCTCGTTAGGTAATTCGCGTAAGAACCGGGACGGTGTCGGCGACATTTCTTGACCGTACAAGAAGCGTGATTCGGTATACATGAGATATAGGTTTTTTCTAGCTCGAGTCATACCGACATAGCAAAGTCGACGTTCTTCAGCTAGGCGAGCAGGATCATCACTGGATTTTTGGCCAGGAAATAAACCTTCTTCCATACCCACCATAAATACTGCAGGAAACTCCAAACCTTTAGCGGAATGTAGCGTCATGAGTTGCACACAGTCTTCCCATTGATCGGCTTGGTTTTCACCTGCTTCTAATGCGGCATGAGATAAAAATGCATCAAGTAACGGCATTTCTTCTTCAAGGTCTTCCGGCAGCTCAAATTGACGCGTTGCATTGATAAGTTCATCTAAGTTTTCAATGCGGCCCTGACCTTTCTCTGTTTTATCTTTTGCAAAGTGTGCACGTAAAGTACTTTCATCAATGACTAAGGTCGTAAGTTCATGCAAAGGCATATCATCGTCTTCTGGTGTTAAAGAGTCGATTAATGTCAGGAAGCCATTCAGTGCATTACTGGCACGGGCAGTAAAAAACTTAGCATTGATTAACTCAATTGCCGACTGCCACATGGTTAAATTTTGTTCACGGGCATATTGGCGTAATTGAGTTAAGGTTGCAGCACCTATGCCCCGGGTTGGTGTATTTACAACGCGCTCAAACGCAGCATCGTCATTACGGTTTGCCACGAGTCTTAAATAAGATAAAACGTCTTTGATCTCAGCACGCTCGAAGAAACGTAAACCACCATAAACACGGTAGGGCATATTGGCTTGCAATAATGCTTCTTCAATAATCCGAGACTGTGCGTTAGAGCGATATAAAATGGCATTGTCGGCACGTTTACCGCCTTTAGTGACACTTTGACGGATCTGTTCTACAACATAACTGGCTTCATCCCGTTCGTTATAGGCTTGATAGAGCTGGATAAGATCGCCGTCATCGTCTTCAGTCCATAATTCTTTGCCTAAGCGATCGCTATTGTTAGCGATAACGGCATTTGCAGCAGCAAGAATATGGCCGGTAGAACGGTAATTTTGTTCTAAGCGAATAGAGGTGGCATCAGTATAGTCTTGGTGGAATTTTTGAATGTTTTCAATCTTTGCACCACGCCAACCATAAATTGATTGGTCATCATCTCCGACGATAAATAAATGGCTTTTATCACCAGCGAGTAACCGAATCCACGCATATTGAATGGTATTGGTATCTTGAAACTCATCGACCAAAATATGTTGAAAGCGTTGCTGATAAGTAGCCAGAATATCGGGACGTTTTAGCCATAGCTCATGACTACGTAATAATATTTCACCAAAATCGATCACACCGGCACGTTGGCAGGCCTGTTCATAGGCTTGGTAGATGGCCAACATCTTTTGTGAATGTGGATCATTACCTGCTTGAATATGTTCGGCACGTAAGCCTTCATCTTTTTGAGCATTGATAAACCACTGGGCTTGTTTGGCTGGCCACTGGGCTTCATCGAGCTCCATGCCACGGATAATACGTTTCAGCATACGCAGCTGATCGTCACTATCTAAGATTTGAAAGCTTTGTGGTAGATCAACATCTTTCCAGTGAGACCGTAATAGACGATGTGCTAAACCATGAAAGGTGCCGACCCACATGCCACCTGCAGGGAAGCCAAGAACATCTTCAATACGAGCGCGCATTTCTGCAGCGGCTTTATTGGTGAAAGTAACGGCGAGGATGTGTGCGGGGGAAAAATTTTCGGCCTGAATAAGCCAAGCGATACGATGGACTAATACGCGTGTTTTACCACTGCCAGCGCCCGCTAAAATACGAGTATGGCCTAAGGGCGCAGCAACAGCTTCTCGTTGGGGTTTATTTAGATCGTCAAGTAATTCGGAAACATCCATCTAGGGGGAAGCCATGTTATTGCTTTATTACAGTCGGACTCTTCATTTTAATTGCTGGGAATGCAAAGTGAATATGAATGAAGGTGACTTCATATCAGATAACAGAGCACTGTTTGCAGTATCTGAATGAGGAGACCGCAGAAAGCGGTGTTGAAAAGGGCTCTCCCCCACATTGGATGTGGAGGGAGCTAACTTTCAAATTTAGATATTACTATCTAAAAATGCAGTCAATTGTGATTTAGTTAACGCGCCTACTTTAGTCGCTTCAACTTCACCATCTTTGAATAACATTAATGTTGGGATACCACGAATGCCGTAACGAGGCGGTGTTTCTGAGTTTTCATCGATATTCAGCTTGCACACAGTTATTTTGCCTGCATATTCTTCGCCAATCTCTTCTAGAATAGGCGCAATCATTTTGCAAGGACCACACCATTCTGCCCAGTAATCGACTAAAACAGGTAAGTCAGACTGTAGTACTAGGCTATCAAAATCGCCATCAGTCACATTGGTGACATTTTCACTCATGTTTTTTCTCCAGTGGTATATAAAGTATCGGAACGCTATACTCAACTTAATCCGATATTAACCGACATTTTTTCCTATCATTAAAGGTAATGCAAGTATTTCTATGAGTACACATTTAACCGAACAAGCTTTTTCGACATTACCTTTGCATGAAGATCTACTCAACGGTCTACGTGATGCGGGATTTGAATTCTGTACGCCTATTCAAGCACAAGCTTTACCTGTCTTGCTATCAGGCCAGGATGTCGCGGGGCAAGCGCAAACCGGAACGGGAAAAACGATCGCATTTTTATTGGCAACTTTTCAGCGTTTGTTAACTGAAAAACCAGCTGGAAATTGGGATGGCAAACAACCTCGAGCACTGATTTTAGCGCCGACTCGGGAATTGGCCATTCAGATAGCTAAAGATGCGATCCTATTAAATAGTCACGCCAAATTGCGCATTGTGGTTGCTCATGGTGGTAAAGATTATGATAAGCAGCGAGATAATATTGTTGCTGGTGTCGATATCTTAATTGGTACCCCTGGCCGCTTATTAGATTATCAAAAGCAACATGTTTTTAATTTGCGACAAATTCAGGCGGTAGTCTTAGATGAAGCCGATCGCATGTTTGACCTGGGTTTTATTAAAGATGTGCGTTATTTCATGCGCCGCATACCGAAACCTGAAGCACGGTTAGGCATGTTGTTTTCAGCAACCTTGAGTTACAAAGTCACTGAGCTTGCCTATGAGCACATGAATAACCCGGAAAAAGTACAAGTTGAACCTGAAAAGGTAATGGGCGATCGCATTGAGGAAAGTGTTTATTACCCGGCTAATGAAGAAAAAATACCGTTGTTATTAGCAATTATTTCCCGCTTACAACCAGCGCGAGGCATCGTATTTGTTAATACCAAAAATGTTGCAGATCGCGTTTGGGGATTCTTAGAAGGTAATGGTCATAAAGCGGCATTATTGTCGGGTGATGTGCCACAGAAAAAACGGGAAAGTCTGTTAAAACACTTTCAAGATGGTGATTTTCCATTTTTAGTTGCAACGGATGTGGCGGCGCGTGGTTTACACATTCCAGAAGTCAGCCATGTATTTAACTATGACTTACCGCAAGATGCTGAAGATTACGTGCATCGTATAGGCCGTACTGCTCGAGCAGGTGCTAGTGGGGTTGCAGTCAGTTTTGCATGCGAAGATTATGCTTTTTCATTGCCTGAGATTGAACAGTATATAAAGCATAAATTAGCTGTTACTGCGACATCAGATGAAAACTTAATAGAACCGTTGCCAGCGAAGAAGAGTGAAAAAAGGCCTCCGCAGCACCGAAAAAAACATGGTGATAGTGATAAAAGGAAACGTTCACATCAACCTAGACGTAAACCTACAACGAGCAAAAAAGTAGAAAAAGTGAGCTAAATGCAAATTAATGGTGGTCTTTTAACGCAAACTCCATATTCAAGAGCAGCAACTCTTGAGGATAAAGCGCGACCACCAGTAGTCATTGATGCAACAGCTGGAGTTGACTTTTCTAAGACAATTTCAGCCGTTAATGCTACAACCGTCGTTAATCCTGTTGAAAATACCGATTCACAGCAACAAGCGCGATTTGTACGGACCTTTGCTAGTATTGATAATGGCGAAGCTAGCTCAGCGCCACCACCATTACCTTATGGTGTTCAGCAATATCTGCAGGTGGCACAGCCGAGTATCGATTCCAGTCAAAGGTTAGTTGATGAGATTGTTTAAGTTAGTAGTTGTTTGTTTATTTTTTAACCTAACTGCCTGCACACATTCACCATCACAACCCAAAGTGGTTGCAGGGGACCCAGCTAATTCTGGGGTGTATCGTTTAGCAAAAAGCGGTACTGATGAAGATGTAGAAATCCATCAACGAATTGTGATGGGGCATTTGAAACGTTTAATGACTAAACTCTATAAACGTAATCCTTCCATACGTCATGACAAGCAAGTTAGTACGATAGAAGACAGCGTTGAACTCGTTTTTTCGAAAGCACATGATGATGAGTATTCTCAATGGCGAGATATTTCTGCAGCTGATTTGGTAAGTGCCGCACTTAAACCAGAGTTCAAAGGCCAAGACCGTATTTTAGCTTTTATCGTTGGTTTACGAAAAATGTTAATGGCCTCTTATGATAATCATACGGAGTTTTATTACCTAACCAGCATAGACCAACAGAAACTTTATAACAGTGCACGCAATATTGAAGTTGCTGCATGGCTACTCGCGGAAAGTAAAAATGAGCATGGCCAACATTATTTATTGAGTGATAGCTTAGAAAATGAACGTCGCAATTTGAGTTATCAACGTCTTTTTGGCCAAATGATTGCAACGCAAGACAACTTGGCAACAATTGTCTCCCATAAAACAGGAAGGTTGATAAAAACGGTGGTAGTTAAGGCTGCATCACTTGTTTTTATACCAATTTAAATTGGTATTTTTGTTAAAATTAGTAGTTAATTCAGTCACCTTGTACCAAGGTACAATATACGAGGTTATTGCAAGCCATTAAACTGCGCCCAACATTCATAAATTGTTCGGGGATATTCGTAGTGAAATCATTAGCTTTAATATCGACACTGTTATTCAGTTTGACGCCATTTTTTGCTCAAGCTGCAACCGTAGATGGCAGTATTTCAACTTCAGAATATCAGTGGGATACTGAAGGCGCTGAAGGTTCAAGTAAATGGACTAGCTTTGATAGAAGTAATGACTTTCAAGAATATAACGATGCAAGCGGTGGTGACCGCTGGGATATTAACTACCTAGGTACGAGTATTGTCGGTGGCCAATTTCAATTTGGTTTGATTGGTGGTGAAATTTTAGATGGTGGTGAAACAGGTTTTGGAAGAGGGACTCCTATTCACTTAAGTGATATTGCTATTGCTGTTACAGACTTTGGCGTTGCTGCAACCAACCCAACAACCGATTCATCAGGATTTCAATATGCTATTCGTTTAGATAGCATCGTTGGCGATATTGCCAATTTTTCTTTGTTGCAAGGTGATGAGTGGGAAGGCGCAAACATTTATGACAATGACTATGCTCCAAAGCATGTTACTGAAACATATAAAATGAAGGGCAATGATGTATTAGCTACTTTTCAAGGTAGTTGGAGTAATAACGGTGGTGATAATAATGTGTTGGAAGGTGGTTTTGATTTAAGCCTGCTTAGTATTTTTGACCCTAGTGAAGGCGGTAGACTTAGTACTTATATAACGATGGCATGTGTAAATGATGAAGCTTACGTTACTGCCGATGTAGCCGCTGTACCAGTACCAGCAGCACTATGGTTATTAACACCTGCTTTAGTTGGTTTTATGGGCTTACGTAGACGTCATACTAAACAAGCTTAAAGCACGAACGACAGTTTCAAAAAAAGCAGCTTCGGCTGCTTTTTTTATGTCTGAATTTAGGGCTATACTAGCGCTGACTTTAACTAAAGACTAGGAAGCTAGAATGATGAAATCTTTATGTTTAATTGTTGTGCTGAGCTGTTGTATGACTGCTTGTTCGGATGAAACCCAAAAAGTAGAAGACGGTCATGTTTGGAAAGAGCAGACTGATATGGTTGATGAGGCGAAAGGCATTGAACAGTTAATCAATGACGCTGCTCTACAGAAAAAACAACAGTTTGAACAAGATAGTCATTGATTGATGACGACACAGTTAACAGTAGTTTATTTTAGTTGATTGCTATTCAAAGTCTCGTTTTTGTTAACTCTGGGTTAGCAAACCGGTGACCAGCGGATTGTTGTATAAAGAAGTTTTTCAACAACCTATTTTGATTGACTGCTTTTAAGCCGAATTTACGTGCCCAGCGGATAGGGGCAATATCAGAACCAAAAATGCGTTTAAATGCATCCATACTCAATTGCATCACCATATTGTCAGCCTTTCTGCGACGCTGATATTTACTGAGTGTATGCATACTACCAATATGTCGACCTTGTTGATGAGCTGAAATAACCGTCTCTGCTAACGTTGCGGCATCTAATAAGCCGATGTTGACACCTTGGCCAGCTAAGGGATGGATGGTATGTGCTGCATCGCCGACTAAGGCAAATCCTTCATCGATATAGTGAGCGGCATGACGTAGTTTGAGTGGGAAACTTGCCCGTTCACTGACTTCGATTACTTCACCTAGCGTATGTTCAAATACTTTGGCTAAAATGGATTTGAAATCCTCATCATTTAACTCGAGTAATAATTCAGCTTCTTCGCTGGTATTTGACCAGACAATGGAAGATTGGTGTTCATCAGCTAAAGGTAAAAATGCTAATGGGCCATCTGGTAAGAAGCGTTGCCAAGCTGTGTGTTGGTGTGACTTTGCTGTTTTTACGGTGCAAACAATGGCCGACTGTTGATAGTCCCAGCCATGAGTGTTGATTGATTTCCAGTCTCGCAGTAGTGATTGAGCACCATCAGCACCGACAATTAAGTCTGCGGTTAAGGTTCGACCATCTTCGAGTGTTAATGTTTGTTGTGCGAGTGAAACAGGTTTTGCTGGCGACAATACATCGATATTGGTTTGCTGCTGGCAGCGTTCAAGGCAAGCGAGTTGAATGTTTTTATTTTCTACAATTCGCCCTAGGTTAGCTTCGCCTATTTCAGCTGCGTCAAAGTGCAATAAACTGGATTGAGTTTCCCATACTTTCATTTCATCAAAAGTACTAATACGTTGTGATTGCAATAATGGCCAGATGGCTAAGTTTTTTAATAATGCTTCACTGGCATGACTGATAGCACTTACTCTTAACTCGGGTTTGTCATCATCAGCAAATGCAGTAGGAAGGTGGGCCTCTACGAGTGCGATATTTAATGATGGTTGCTGGCTGAGTGCAACAGCCAGTGTTGAGCCGACCATGCCGCCACCGACCACAATGACATCGTAATGTTGATTCATAATGATAAACCTCTACTTAAGCGTGGTTGTTTATCACTTAACCCCATGCTTTTTTTAGCCAACCAATGTTTGAGGGGTGGGAGTGAGTCCATTAGGCTTAAACCAGCGCCTCGGAGGTGGCCTAGAATAGGATTATCGTTGCTAAAAAGAGTCACCAAGCTATTAGTTGAACTAATCGTTGAATCTTGATCGGTTAAGCGCCAGGATTTGTAACTCGATAACAATCGAGCATCGCCTAGATCAACATCACTCTCAGTGGTGGATAATACATCTGCTAAAACGGCTACATCTCGCAGGCCTAGGTTAAAACCTTGCCCGGCAATAGGATGCAAATTATGTGCTGCATTACCGATAAGTACAATGCGATGTTGTATTGGTTGATCAGCTTGAATTAAACGCAGTGGGTAACTATTACGTTCACCTACCTGCATTAATTTACCGAGTCGGTAACCAAAGCGATCTTGGAGTTGTGCTAGAAACTCTTGTTCAGGTAAGTTCAGTAGCTCTGACTCTTGGCCTGACTTCACCGTCCAAACAAGGCTGCAACGGTTATCTGTCATAGGTAATAAGGCTATTGGGCCTGTATCAGTAAAGCGTTCGAAAGCTTGGTTATTATGGGCACGCTCAGTACTGATATTAGCGGTGATCGCTGTTTGCTGATAATCGTGCTGTAAGGCACCTAAATTAAGTAACTTACGTATCGTCGATTGACCACCGTCAGCTGCAACAACAAGTTGACTGGTAATGGTTCGTTTATCATTAAGTTGTAACTCAACATGATCAGCATGCTGTTGTAGCTTAGTGACCGATGCAGGGCAAATCATCTCTAAGTTGTTTTGTTTAGCGATGGCTTGATTAAGAACGTGGCCCATCGCTTTTGCTGTAATCACTTGTCCTAAGGCGGGCACATGTTCAGCCTTGGCTGATAAACGAGTCACACCAAAGTGGCCTCGGTCTGAAACATGAATATCTGTAATAGCTGTACTTAATGGTGCTAGGGCATTCCACAAACCCAGAGCTTCAAAAATACGTTGTGAGCCATAAGATAAGGCGATTCCCCGATCATCATAGCTGGGTTGTTGGGCTGCTTGTGGTGAAACGGCTTCAATAATGGCAATGCGTTTAGAGCTGTTCGCTAGAGCTATGGCAAGACTGGCTCCAACCATGCCGCCACCAACAATGATTAAATCATAATCCATCGTCATTCCTAATTTATGTGGAAGATTTTGCAGCAGCCATAATTGCTTCTATTTCATAAACTTCTTTCGGTGCACCATCAGTTAATACTTCGTTACCTGTTTTGGTTACTAATACATCATCCTCAATACGAATACCGATGAAGTGCCATTTTTTATCTATTTTATTAGAGTCTCGAACATATAAACCGGGTTCGACAGTTAATACCATGCCCGGCTCTAACAAGCGCCACTCACCACCGACTTTATAGTCACCAACATCATGAACATCCATACCTAGCCAATGGCCGGTGCGGTGCATGTAAAAGTCGCGATACTGTTCTTTTTCAATAAGAGTTTCTAACTTACCTTTTAATAAGCCTAAATTTAATAAGCCTTCAGTCAAAACTCGCACCGCAGCTTCATGCGGTTGATTCCAGTGATTGCCAGGTTTAACTTCAGCAATGGCCGCTTTTTGAGCGTCTAATACCAAGTTATAGAGGGCTTTTTGCGCGGTAGTGAACTTACCATTTATTGGAAATGTACGGGTAATATCTGCGGCATAATAATCGTATTCAGCACCGGCATCGATCAGTAATAGGTCATTATTTTTTAAACGGTGATCATTTTCGATGTAATGCAAAATACAACCATTTTCACCACCGCCAACGATAGAGGGGTAGGCAGGAGAGCGGCAGTCATTTTTCATGAACTCATGAATAATTTCCGCTTCGACTTGATATTCCCATTTACCTGGCTGTGTAAATTGCATTGCTCTGATATGAGCTTGTACTGAGATGTCTGCTGCTGTGCGCATGGCTTTGATCTCGGCACTACTTTTGAATAAGCGTAGTTCATTGAGTACATGATCAAGTTCAACAATTTCGGTTGGCGATTGCATACCTTGTCGCGAAGCATTACGAAGGTGGTTCAACCAACCGACCATGCGTTCATCAAAACCTGGTTGGTTGCCCATGGTGTAATAGACTTTTTCTTTGCCTTCTAATAAGCCTGGCAAAATATCATTGAGATCAGAAAAAGGGTAGGAGTCATCAGCGCCATATTTTTCAATAGCACCTTCTTGGCCTGCTCGGTAACCATCCCAAATTTCTTTGTCTAAATTGCGTTCACGGCAGAATAATAAATATTCACCATGTGGCCGTCCCGGCACGATCACAACGACCGATTCAGGCTCATCAAAACCGCTCAAATAGTGAAAGTTACTATCACTGCGAAAGATATAATCGACATCACGGTTGCGCGTTGATACTTTTGCGTTGGGTAATACAGCAATGCTGTCTTCACCCATAATTTCGATGAGTCGTTGCCGGCGTTTAGCAAATTCTTTTTTGTTCATTAGTGCTCTAGTTGATCGTTATCTTCAGGTTTCATAGGTTGTAACTCACCGTAGAGTAAAAATAAACCCATGCGTAAATATTCGGTTAATTCTTCGAAGTTAGTATCTTCATCGTCATTATCTTCTAGATCACTATCGCTGATTTGACCGATTTTGACTACGTCGGCGATGTATTCTTGGCAATCACCTGATAATTCGGTGTTTTCAGTTAATCCCGACACACCTAATGCATAACTAAGGCCTTGGCACCAATCTGACATAGCAGTAATTCGCGATGAAATTGGCGCGTTATCATCAGGAAGGTCCAGTTGTAAGTCGAAATCTAGGCTGTTTAATGCTTGCATCGTTTGATCAAATAAAGCCATTAAATCGAGTAACTCATCTTCATCAGGGTGAACATCATCGAATAAGCTTTTAAACCAAGTTGCGCGGTTAGCTTGTGAATCCATGCACAATAAGCCGCATAATGCGCCTTGTAATTCAGAAGTGCTAGCAGGGCCATCTCCGTTTTCTTGACCTGCTTCCAAAGACGGAAAATATAATTGAGACATGATGATACAACCTAAATTTAAAAAACATATTATGACAGTTGTTGACCCAATCAGTTGGGCACGACTATAGTTAGGCATTATTTTCGCATAGCCAAGAACTCAATATTAATGGAAAAAGACGCACTTCAACAGTTGGAACAGCAAGTAGATGAGCTACTTGGTGCTAGTCGACGCATTCGTGAAGAAAATATGTTACTTAAATCGCAGCAGGCGGCTTGGTTAACAGAACGTGCGCAATTAGTTGAAAAAACCGACTTAGCACGTAGCCGCATTGAAACGATGGTGGGTCGATTAAAAGAATTGGATGATGAGTTATGAGTTCACCTATTAACGTCAATATCCTTGGCAAGGAATATCAGGTTGCCTGTCCTGAAGAAGAGAAAGATGCATTAATTGCCTCAGCACAAATGCTGCATAAAAATATGGAAAAAATTAGAGGCACTGGCAAGGTCGTTGGCCTAGACCGTATTGCAGTGATCGCGGCATTAAATTTAGCGCATGAATTGATCAGTTTACAAAATGATGGTGGTCAAGACACCGATGAGATGGATAAAAAGATTTCTCAGATGAAAGATAGAGTTAGCGCTTTTTTAGATGAAGATCGCCAACTAGAATTGTAAAAAACTCCTTTTTTTAAACTCATTCGGGTTATCATAGAACCATGTCTCTGCGGTGCTCGCGACTGACATGTGTCTTGAGCCGATAAGCAAATTGCATGGATATCAAATTTAGGTTGGCGTGCATGCCCACAAGATGGGAAGCCCGATACCTAAACTAGGTAACCACTTGAACCCAATGGTTCAAGAACCCCGTCACAACGACACTGTGGGGACTATTACTTTAAAGTTCACCGTTCGGTGAATCAGAATTACTTCCAAACTTTCAGAACGAAAGATTATTTTTAGCTATTAGCGGCTAAGAGCATCTTCGTCAGATTTGATATTCGGATTCATAAAGTCATTGGCTTTAGCGTCATAGACATCCGGTCCATCTAACAATGCTCCTGCACGTTCAGGCAATACACGTTTGTCAGAAAGGTTACCGAGTTGCTCATTGCCCGAAGATAGATGATCAAACATCTTTTTATATGATCCAGCCATATTTTTGAATAAGTCAGCAGTCGTATCATAGTGTTCATGAACTAAGTGCTGATAAGAATCGATGTCACTTTGTTGTTGACTCAATTTTTGCTCATACTCTTGGATAAGTTTATCGATTTCATTCTGTCCGCCCGGTGCTTGGCGTCGACCAGTGAAAAAACCAATTAAACCGGCAATAATTACGGCAGCAATCAAAACAGCCCAAATTTCAATTTCAAACATGAATCACTCCTTAGTTTTAATTACTGTCAGCATAACGGCAGTATGTGTGATTGGCAAAGCCTGATTGCATATATATTACTTGGGTTAAAAATGAGCAAGTTGGTTGTTAAGTCTGAGTAAAATTAACGATATAAATTTTGAATAATCTATAGTTAGAAATACTATAGTGATCACGAATTAAAATAATACACCTTGGGGATATATGTTCAGAAAGATATTTGTTAACACCATTTTTCTATTGCTCGTTTCATCAGCGTTATCAGCTAATAATGATGGCATTGATACGCTTTATGACACGGCTGGTATAGACGGTGTATTACTGATTTCTTCGCTCAGTGGCAGTGTTGAATATCAGCATAATGCTAAAAAAGTGACGTGGGCAAATATACCTGCATCCACCTTTAAAATTCCGAATACGTTGATTGCACTACAAGAGGGAATCATTAAAAATCAGGCTGAAATTATAAAGTGGGATGGTGTTAGCAGGGAATATGAACCTTGGAACTCTGATCAAACGTTAGCAACGGCATTTTCTTTGTCATGCGTCTGGTGTTATCAACGCTTCGCTGTGAAAATAGGTAAACCGACTTATCAAAAGTATTTAAATATTTTTGATTATGGCAACCGGAAAGTTGGCGATGATATCTCTACTTTTTGGTTAGAAGGAGATTTACGGGTATCTCCTCGACAGCAAATAAATTTTTTGAGGAAGGTTTACTTAGAAGAGTTACCCATAGCGGCCAATCATTTCAAAACGCTAAAAGAAATTATGTTGGTTGAGAACACAGCTGATTATAAAGTTTGGGCTAAAACAGGTTGGCAAGGAGAGCATGGTTGGTACGTTGGCTATGTGGAAGCTGCAGGTAAAGTATGGTTGTTTGCCAACTATATTAAAGTTAAAACAACATCTGACCTAGCACTTCGCAGACAATTAACAATAGAAGCATTGAAACTTAAAGGTATTATTAAGTAGTTATAAATAGTGGAAAGTATAAATTTAATAGATTTAAGTAATGGTAATTTCTTGATATGGATTGAGTCATTGTTTAAACTAATTTAAAGTCTTTATATTCAAAGCATTAATTGTATTTTTGTAGTTTTCAACAGCCTTGTTAGTCAGTATCACCAGGGTTAACATGAAAAATGATACAAATATAAAATTTACGCACAGCCTATTAGGTAAGATGCTATTACTTGGCGTTGTACCTACCGTATTGATTTTGCTTGTTATTATCATATTTTCCACCACGCAGAATTACTCGTCAGCACTCGCTGCGAATGAAAACCAGCTTAAGAACATTGCCGAAATCGTATCTAGAGAAATTGAACGCGGTAACACTCGATCAATCGTTGCAGCTAAAACAATGGCGCATGCGCAGCAAAATGGTCTATTTGGTGATCGTATTTCATCGACAGCCTATGCTCAGCAAATCCTTATTGCTTTCCCTGAATTTACCGGTGCCTATTTTGGCTATGATCCCAATGCTGATCAGAGTGATCAAGACTATTTGTCATCAGATGAAATAAATAAAATTCCTGCAGGATCTATCGATAAAAGTGGTCGTTTTATACCGTATTGGTATCGAGGTAAAACGGAGAGCGATAAAGGCAATATTTATCTAGAAAACTTGGTCGATATGGAATCCAGTCTCTATTATCAAGGCAATAAAGAGCAGTTTATAGAGCATAAAGTGGCGATGCCAATGGTTACAGAGCCTTATGACTATGAAGGCAAGATGATCATGGAATATACCTATCCGATAGTCATTAACGAAGAGTTCAAAGGTGTAGCAGGTGTAGATCGTTCTTTAAGTGCAATTTTAGAATTTATTCAACAAATAAAAGACCGCGAAAAAATCGATATTTTTTTGATAAGTCGGTTGGGAAAGTTTATTTCAGCAACATCTGATGAACGTGAGCAATTGATTACTAAAACGATTGCCGAGACAGGTTATAAGGATATTTTTGCTAAATACTATGCTGATATGGATTCGGGATTATTGGAGCTGGTAGAGGACCCCTTAGATAACAAAAAATATTATTTTGTGACAGCACCAGTACCAACTGGTAGTTGGGGGGTTATCGTCCGAAAATCTGAGGAGGCGATTATCTCTCCAATAAGAAACGCGGTGTTGTTGCAATTGGTTTTTGCCTTTATTGGCTTGTTGATTGTTAGTTTCTTATCGTTTAGAACCGCCCGTTCAATAGCACAACGTGTTGGCTACGCAGCCCAAGCAGCAGATGCCTTAGCATTGGGTGGCTTAACTGAAAAGATGGCATTGCAAAGTGATGTTGATGATGAAATATCTCAGATGAATGGCAGCTTTAACAAAGTCATGGCGTTATATAGTGAATTAACCGATGTTTGCGTGAGTATTTCAGAAGGTGATTTTAGTAAACGAGTAGATATTCGAAGCGAGCAAGATATTTTGTCTGCAGCGATCAATAGCATGAGTATGAAACGCGAACAGGCCGAACAAGATCTTAAATCTGCCCAACAAAAAGCAGAGTCAGCAAATAAAGCTAAAAGTGTTTTTATTTCGAGTATGAGTCATGAGATCCGTACTCCTCTTAATGCCATTATGGGCTATAGCCAGATATTATCTCGAAGCCTTGGACTGTCTATACAGCAAAGAAATGATATTGATGCCATTCATCGCTCTGGTAAACACCTGTTAAGTATTATTAACGATATTTTAGATTTTTCTAAAATTGAAGCAGGCAAGATGGAGCTTCATAAAACTCACTTTGACTTGGAAAGTTTGAGCCACGATTTATTCACTATTTTTTCTATGCGTTGTAAGGAAAAAGGTGTGGCTTTAACGATTGAAGGCATCACCAAAGGTAAAAAAATCAATGTTTATAGTGACTCAGTCAAACTACGCCAAATTTTAGTTAACTTAATTGGCAATGCAGTGAAGTTCACTTCTACAGGCAGTATCAGTTTGATAATTAATGTCTTGGAAAATGACAATTATTATTTTGAAGTACGAGATACCGGTCAAGGAATAGCGTTGGCAAAACAATCGTCTATTTTTACCGCCTTTCAACAAGACGAAGAAGGCGTTAAGCAAGGTGGAACAGGACTTGGCTTATCTATTTCCAAAACATTATTGCAACTGTTAGGTTCTGACTTGGCGATGGAGTCTGTACCCGGTGAAAGTAGTCGTTTCTTTTTTAGCTTGCACCTACCTGCATCTGAACAAGCTGATATGACGGAAGATAATCCTTATATCAGTGTCAGTCATCTCAAACAGGGGCAAACGGTATCAATGGTATTGATAGATGATATTCAGGAAAACTTGGATGTATTAACACGAGTATTAGAAGAAGTAGGTGTGGAGGTTAAAGCAGCTGATAATGGTAAAGAGGGCTTACAGCTAGTATCTGATTTTACGCCTGATATCGTATTTACTGATTACCATATGCAGGGCATTGACGGCTTGGAAGTGACTCGTCAGATTAGAAAAAAAACGAGCAATAAAGACATTAAAATAGTGATGATTTCTGCATCAGTGTTTGAACATCATCAACAGATGTATCGTCAGGAAGGCGTAGATGGCTTTATTGGTAAACCGTTTGTTCGTGAAAAGGTATTTGAGTTACTCGCTGATTTACTAGCTGTACAGTTTGACTATATCGATGATTTCCACAGTCTTCATCTGAGTGTTGATGACTATGATTTTTCAGCCATAACTTTGCCTGCTCCGATACGCGCTGAGATGTTAACAGCGATTGAATCTGGTCAGATTACCAAGATAGTGGAGCTGATAGATACCTTTGAATCTAAGCAGTTGATCGAGATTGAATTGGCTGAGCATTTAAGATTGTTGGCAGAAGACTTAGATTTTGATGGGATTGCAGAGATTGTAAATCAGTTCAGTTTGGGTGAGACTTGAAATAGAGATATCTAACTTTTGAAGGATAATGAAGTGTTTGATATTGAAAAATTAAAAAATAAGAAAGTGCTAATTGTTGATGACCAATCAGACAACCTCAAAGTGCTATATAACACGCTTAAAACAGTAGGCTATGACATTTCTTTAGCTAAAAGCGGCCAACAAGCGTTGAACCATATTTGGGCGCACTTTCCAGATCTCATTTTGTTAGATATCAGTTTGCCTGATATAAATGGCCTTGAAGTGTGTCGGAAAGTTAAAGCGGCGGAAGAAACAGAAAATATACCGATAGTTTTTATTTCAGCCAGTACTGATAGCAGTGATGTGATTAAAGGCTTTGAAGCTGGCTGCGTTGATTATATTCGCAAACCGTTTGTAGAATCGGAAGTGATTGCTAGAGTAAGAAATCACCTGACATTAAAATGTTTACATGAAGAATTGGAACATCAAGTTGCTGTGCGAACAGGCGAGTTAGCTAAGGCTAAACACCTTGCTGAAATGGCCAACCAGGCAAAAACTAAGTTCTTATCAAGAATGAGTCATGAGTTTAAAACACCCTTAAATGCAATTTTAGGGTTCACTCAGTTACAAGAGCAGCAAATATTAGCAGGCGAAATAGAAAAAGTATTGGCTGGTCGTGACTGTATTATGGATGCTGGCAATCACCTGTTAAGTTTAGTGAATGATATTCTCGATGTGGCGGATATGGAAAATCAACAACTGAAATTCTCAGTTGAAAAAGTAGATTTGAACAATGTCATTCTTGTTGCCGTCAGAGCTATTCAACCGCAGGCCAATAAGCTTGGAATAACGATTAACTATAACCAGACTGACTTAATGATTGATGCTGATGAACATCACCTTAGACAGGTTTTTAGTAATTTACTTACCAACGCAATCAAATTTAACCTACCACAAGGTTCAGTTAATATAGAAGTCAAACAGATAGAAGGTCAGCAAGTACAAATTGGCATTATGGATACTGGCGTTGGAATAGAGCGTGAATATAAGGAAAAGATATTTATGCCATTTTTGCGTTTAGAATATGCGAAAAAAAATGAAATTGCAGGCGCAGGTATTGGTCTTTATCAAGCGCAATACTTAGTAAATGAAATGAAGGGAAGTCTCACCTTCGAAAGTTTCCCTAAGCAAGGCAGTTTATTTCTGGTTCGTCTGCCATTAAATAAATCTGAATAAAATAACTGACGGTATTTAACCTCCGCCAGTTATTTCACGATGTGACTATTCGCCGAGTGGCGCTTCTACTATTCCTGCAGAGAAGTCTTGATAAACCTGCCAGAACTGCTGAGCCATCGTGTCAGGAAATAAGTGAAACTCGCCGGCAGCAAGCGCTGTGACAATCCCTTCTGAAACAACGCTGGTCGCTTCGCCCATTTCCCCCATGCCTACGGAGTCGGCCATATCAGTTGCAATAGGTCCAGGGTGAACACTAAGCACTTGGATATTTTTATCAGCAACTTGCTCTTTTAAACCCTGAGTCAGCGAGTAGGCCGCCGCTTTTGACGCTGAATAACTGGTGAAACCAGAAAAGTTTTTAATTGAAGCGATCGAGTTAATTTGCACAAATGCACCGCCGCCATTTTGTTCAAGCAAGGGAACAAATGCTTTAGCTACTCTGATTAAACCAAAGGTGTTTACAGTTAACTCTTGGCTAAAGGCTTCCTCAATATCGTCATTGAGTGGATCTGCTGGCTTTAAAATTCCAGCATTGTTAACCACTACCTGAACATCAGTTGCCATTGTTGCAGCAGCCTTGATCGATTCAGGATTTGATACATCCATATAAAGTGTCTCAACCTGCTCACCATACAGCGCTACCAAGTCATTAGTCGACTCAACGTCACGAACAGCGAGATATACTTTAGTTGCACCATGTTGAAGAAAGGATTCAACAATGGCTTTACCGATGCCACGGTTTGCACCAGTAACTAAAGCAACTTTATTGTTAATTTCAAAACTCATCTTTTACTCCATATTAGGTTAGTCAAATAGTTCTGTACCGATTGGTAAGGTTGAGATAATTGTACCGGTCGGTATAATTGTGTCAAGTTTTATTTGTAAGGTTATAAAAAACCATTATGGTCGGCGGTAGACAACTTCAATTTGATAAAGAAACTGCACTTGAAGCAGCGATGCTGGTTTTTTGGAAGAAAGGTTTTTTAGGTGCCTCATTGTCTGAGCTAACTAAGGTTATGGGTATTAATAAACCTAGCTTGTATTCGACGTTTGGTAATAAAGAAGAACTTTTTGTGAGTGCAACCGAGCATTACTTGACCAAATATGCTGCACCACATGTGAGCTATCTCAATGAACAAGAGCAAACGCTGAGCGATAGAGTTAAGGCCTATTTATTTTCGATAGTGACGATGTTGTGTAGCCCATCTACGCCAAATGGATGCTTTATCTCTGTTGCTTCAAATGACCTTGCTGGAGAAACCTTGCCAGAGAAGGCGACTGAGTCGATCACTTATGCGAGTAACTATGCAGAGAGTTACTTAACCGATTTTTTTAGCAAAGAAAAAGCCAAGGGCAACCTGAATTCTGATGTCGATGTAAGCGAATTAACGATGATGGTCATTACCTTAATGCATGGCCTCTCAGCGATAGCTAGAAGCGGTAAATCTCAGCAACAATTACGCTCAATTATTGATACGTTTGTCACTAAGCTGATGGGCTAAGAGTGCAGGGTGCTAACGATAATCAATTAAAAAATAAGCTGAATGGAAAAGAAAAACTTTACTTATCCACCCAGCTTAACTTAAATACTGTTGTTCATAGATGATCACAAACGAACATTTCAAAGTGCTATTTAACTAATTATGACTTGCAAATTTCACCACTGTAACGAATGACACCTTGATTATTTTCCAAGTCGATTAAGCCATAGCTGTTAAATGTTCCTGTGTAACCTGCTAGTTGGCCAGATGTTGAATCAGCTTGGACATGGTAGGTAATTTCAATCATGAAACGATCTTTCTTACCTGGGACTTTAGTCAAAATTGCCAGATCATTGGTTTTCATAAAGCCACCTTTATCGTTCATAAAGAAATGCTGCATATCCATTTCCAAGCCTGTTTCAGTTTGTCTTTCAGCAACCACTCGTGCAGTCGCGGCAGAAACACTTCCTGATAAAGGGGCAACAGCTGAAATAACGCCTTCCTGTTGGGAGAAAAAGTTGGGCATCCCTGTTCCACCTATCGGCATACAGCTTTCATTTGCATACGCACTAGTCATTAGTGCAGATAATAATGCTATGGCAATTAATTTTTTAAACATGATGATTTCCTTTAAATAGTAAGGTTATTTGTTGTGTTGTTTTTCTTTAAGATATTTTGATATTCATAACTTTTTCAATATCAGCTTATTTGAACTAATGGAATTACTGTCCTTCATAAGCAATTAAAGTTATTACTTATGAAATGGCTTGGATAATTTGCTCGTTGGTCATGGCTTGACCATCAAAATTCCAAGCTCCATCTACGGCGTGTACAACATTGACGTAGATTTTGTCTCGATCTTGGCTGTATCCGGAAAGCTTCTCGATGATGTCGGTCGCTTTTTTGAAATACTGCAATTGCACTTTTCGATCACTAAAAGCAAACGAAGGCACTTTCCACTCAATCCAGGCACCAGAGAAGGGTTTTCCTCCTGAGAACGTTTGGCTTTCATTAAGAATATGTAGGGTTGCAGTGATATTAGGTGTCATCACAGAATTACCCGTTAGCCCATGTGACTCCAACATAGCGTCGATCAACTCTTGAATAGCTTGTGCTTCACTACCTTTAGCTAAGACACCTTCAGTAATGGTTAATGTTAATGGCATTGTTATGTCCTCATCGTTAGTTAGTTAAGTATTTCCAGGCCTTAAGATAGCGACCGTGATTTAATGATAGGTAGTGATCGTTATCCTGTAAAGGGTAACGACCGTTATTTTATGATAAAATGTTACTTAACTAGAACTTGAAATGAATGATGTTTATTTCAAGTTATTGAAAATAAATAGATATATGAGATTGTAGATGCGGTATAAACCAGAGCAAAAAAAAGAGACACATGAAAAAATAATTGCTGCGGCAGGACGCAGTTTCCGCAAAAATGGCTTTAGTGGTATTGGTGTAGATGGGTTAGCAAAAGAAGCAGGGGTGACATCTGGAGCATTTTATAAGCACTTCCCATCAAAAAAGGCAGCGTTTGAAACAATAGTTGTAGAAGGGTTACAGGAGGTGCAACAAGCATTTTTGGCATTACAAGAAGCTCATGGAGAAAACTGGTGGCAAGCTTTAGCTGGGTTTTATGTCAGTGAAAAAAGAACATGTGATGCTAAAAATAGTTGTGGTTTGCAAAGCTTAACTTCTGAAGTGAGTCGCGGTGATGAGGATTTAAAAAAAGCCTATGAACAAGAGCTATTAAAAATAGCGAGCATAGCAACAGAGGAAGAGAGCGATGATGTATCTGCTGAAACTTGGCAAAAATTGGCGATGTTAGTCGGCGGAGTAACGATGGCTAGAGCGGTTAACGATCCTGAGTTATCTGAGCAGATTGGCCAAGCAATTCAGAGTAGTAGTTTATTTAAATAATGACGATGAAGTTCTCAATTAAAACGAGCCAGCTCTACTCGATTTCGTCCTAACTCTTTCGCTTTATATAAAGCTTTATCTGCTTCTTTGATCGCTGTTTCGATATCTGAGCTATGTTCTATACTGGTGAGCAAACTCAATCCTATGCTTACGGTTAGTTTTATCGGTTTCTGATTCTCTGTTAATTCTAGTTGGTGAATCTGATGGCGAATTCTTTCTGCGATATGTTGTAAAGATTGAACGTCGATATGAGGCAAGGCAATCAGAAACTCTTCACCGCCAACACGGCCAATAACATCATAAGGTCGAATAAGTTCTAAGCAGCTATTAGCAACCGCTTTAATCACTTTATCACCTGCTTGATGACCAAACCTATCATTAACGGCTTTAAATAGATCGATATCAATAAAGGCAAAGCCAATGGATGAGGACTCTCGTTTAGCTCGTTCTGTTTCAGCGTAAACGGTAGAAAAGAAGCCTATGCGGTTTAAAATACCTGTTAAGCCATCAAGTTGACTCGCTTGATGCAGTTGAGAGTGAGTCTGATAACTTTCATGACTGTCTTTTTTGAGTTTAAAGCCTAATAAAACAACAAAAACTGCGCTAGTGATTAAACGGCTGGCGAGTGCAAAGTCTATAAATTCAGCTTGTATATTTATTACAGGAATTATCAGTGGAACGGCAGCGGCACCAATAGCAGAAGTGATGATTTGCCAATAGGATAGTAATGGCGAGATAGCCATAATGCCAACAATAAAAATGGCGCCAATGGCAATCATATGAGGTATTGATTGGGCATTGGGAATGGTTAAAATGAGGTGCTGACATAAACTTGCATAACAGCACCAGCCCATCAGAATGACTAACCACGGAATATGAGGGCTGTAGGTTTTGCTGTAAAAGGCAAAGGACATGAGCACTAAGCAAGCCACAGCATATAAACGCCAAGCACTGGTTTCCCACGAAGAAGTAAGTGGGTAGAGATAACTATAGAGCGCCATATAAAATAAGATAAAGGGGATGCCGATAATGCACATATACATCAGGCTTTTTCGGAATGATGAGTATTGAAACTGCATAAGGCTGGGTGCAGGTGTTTTAGCAGAAAAAGTCGTTAATTCTGTAGCATCAATTTTCAAGCTCATAAGGTATATTACTTTAGTAAATTGAAGGGTTGTGCCCGGAAACCAGTATAGGCTCAAAAAATGAACGATGGTTGCTTTTTTAAGGTTAATTATGTGTTGAAATGTGACAAAAATCGAAGGAAATACGACTAACGAAGTGTTAGTTAATAAAGATAATGAAAGCGCCAGATATAAATAACCCAATACCCAACTACAAAGCGTTTGTAATGAATGGCACTGATATGTTGCCAACCATAAATGAAGGAGACTTTGTTGTTGCCGACTTAATTCAAACCTTTGTTATTAGTGGTGATCTGTATGTTGTAAATTACAAAAACTCTATTGTGGTTTGCCGGCTACTACTCGATGGTGAAAAAGTGACATTGATCTTTGATGGTGCTGAACACACTTTTGATGAGTGGCTAAAAAACATCACCATAATAGGCCGTATCATTGAAGTGAAAAAAATAGCAGAGTGAAAGACTTGAGTAAGCGATCCATAAACATGAAGGGAACATCATGGCAAAAATAATAAAAATAGCTGCAGGACTCATTATCGCAGTCCTTATCGCAATTGTAGTCATTATAAAAACAACTGATATTAATCAATATAAACCTGAGTTAATTGGCTTGGTAGAAGAAGCTACTGGTCGGACATTAGATATTGCTGGTGATTTAGAGTTTGGTTTGTCACTAGTGCCTACGGTCATTGTTGAAGATGTGACGTTTAGCAATGCAAAGTGGGGCTCAAAACCTGAAATGATGAGTCTGAACAAGTTCGAAGTCGAAGTGTCATTACTGCCATTACTGAGCGGTAATATTCAGGTAAATAAGGTGATTTTACTGGAGCCGGAAATATTGCTTGAGACCGATAAAAAAGGCATGGGAAACTGGGTATTTACGACTGAAAATAAGGAGAAAAAATCATCAGGTGATGATGATGACAGTACTGAAGTACCTGGAATTATTATAAATAAAGTGCAAATCGAAAATGCTACGGTGACTTATATTGATGGTGTGACAAGTCAAAAAACGAAAGTAGTGATTGATGAATTAACGATTGATTCAGACAGTACAGATGCTCCTTTGTCATTAATGTTGGAGTTTGCCTATAACGAAATTCCTGTTTCAGTCTCTGGACGATTAGGTTCCATTAATCAATTGACCAGCAATAATAACTATCCCGTGGATTTAGCCATTGACGTTGCAGATGCTCAGTTAGGCATTAATGGCAATATAAAAAAACCAATGACAGGCCAAGGGCTTGATATTGGCATCGAGTTTACAGTTGATTCTTTAGCAAATTTATCTGAGTTAGCGGGTGGAGAGTTACCGGACTTTGGTCCTATTGCATTTAAAGCAAAACTCATTGATGGCGCTGGCGCTTATTCGCTTAAATCATTGGATGTGAAAGCTGGCAATACTGATCTTTCAGGTGATGTCACCGTTGCTGTTTTAAATAACAAGCCTGCTATCACTGCCATGCTCAAATCGAATTTAATTGATTTAGCCGAGTTGGCTGGTGAGGAAGAGCAAGTTGAAACTGAGAAAAAACAGCGTTTATTTTCAGATGACCCGTTGTTGTTAGACGCACTACATTCTATTAATGCCAATGTTTCAATTGATTCAAAACTTATAAAAACAGCGAGTTTAGAGCTAGCTGAAACGACAGTGAAGTTATCGTTAAAGGATGGCAATTTATCAGTTAAACCAGTGAGCACCGTGGTTGCTGGTGGTAAGTTGGCTGGCGATATTGCCTTAAGCTCAAAAGCTAAAACGGCTAGTTTAGCGATAAACCTTGATATTTCTGGCTTAGAGCCAAATCAATTAACAGATTTACATGGCAAGCTGAGTGGTGCAAAAACAGATGTAAATATTAACGTTACAGGCAGTGGTGAGAGTGTCAGTCAAATCATGGCTGGCTTGAATGGAAAACTAGTCGTCAAAGTTGGCGAAGGTCAGATCACCGATTCTGTGACAGGTGCTTTGGGTGCCGATGTATTAGCTGAAACAATGAGTATGTTAAATCCATTTTCAAAGAGTAGCGATGGCACTGTTTTGAATTGTGCAGTCGTCAATTTTGATATTAAAAATGGTTTAGCAACGACTGAGCAAGGTATTGCTATTTCGACGACTCAAATGAATATTATTGGCAGTGGTTCGATTAATCTACAGACTGAAGCACTGGATATCGGTATTAAACCAGAGGCAAAAGAGGGGATAGGTATTAGTGCTGGTCAACTTGCATCCCTTATTAGAATTGGTGGCACGCTAGCAAACCCAACACCAACCACAGGTGTTGGCGAGGCACTTTCAACCGGCTTAACAGTCGGAACTGCTGTTGCTACAGGTGGCTTATCTATCTTGGCTCAAGGCTTATTAGATCGCAGCACTGCTGATGCAGATCCTTGTGCAACAGCCTTAGGTCAAAAAGCTACAACAACACAGCAAACAACGGCTGAAGACGAAACAGTTGCCGGAAAAGCAGTGGATACGGTTAAAGACGCGGGTTCAGCTGTAACTGATGCTTTGAAAAGTATCTTTTAGTGATAATGAATGGAAGCTATCCCTTTCTTTTAGGATAGCTTCCATACTTTGATATTAAGCTGACGCTGCCTGCTGGTTTAAACTTGGGTAATCAAGATAACCTTTCGCATCACCACCATAAAAGGTATTAGGATCTGCTTCGTTTAACTCTGCACCTTGTCTAATACGCTCAGGCAAATCAGGATTAGAGATAAACGGCACACCAAAGGCGATAAAGTCACTACGATCATTCGTTAAGCTTTGCTCTGCGGTATCACCGGTATAGCCACCATTAGCCATATAAGCACTATTAAAGATGCTACGTAAGGCATTAAAGTCAAAGTTGTCAGCAGATTCTTCGCTCAGGCCAAGTTCTTCGACAACATGTAAATAAGCTAGATTAAACTGGTTTAACTTTTCGACTAGGTAATTATATAAAGCTTGTGGATTTGAGTCCGACATTGAGTTAAACGTGCCGGTTGGTGAAATGCGAATACCAACACGATCGCCACCCCAAACATCAGTTACCGCTTGAGTTACATCCAAAACAAACCGGCTACGGTTTTCAATCTTGCCACCATAAATATCAGTACGTTTATTGCTACCATCTTTCAAGAACTGGTCGAGCAGATAACCATTAGCTGCATGTATCTCTACACCATCAAAGCCAGCTTGTTTAGCATTTATAGCGGCTTGTCGATATTGCTCTACGATGGCTGGAATTTCATTTTCATCCAGTGCTCTTGGTATTTCAAAATCTTGCATACCTTCATAGGTAAAAGCTTGACCTTCTGATACTGCAATAGCTGATGGTGCAACTGGAAGAAAGTTACCTGGCTGCAGTGATGAATGAGAAACACGGCCGACATGCCAAAGCTGCATAAAGATACGACCACCTTGTGCATGCACTTCATCAGTTATTTTCTTCCAACCTACAATTTGATCTTCGGAGTAAATACCGGGGGTAAAAGCATAACCTTTACCTTGAGGTGAGATCTGTGTTGCCTCGGAGATGATCATAGCTGCAGAAGATCGTTGTTTGTAATACTCAACATTCATATCATTAGGAATATCGCCAGGTTGGCTTGAGCGCGAACGGGTCAACGGAGCCATTACAATACGGTGCGGTAATGTTAAGTCGCCTAATTTTTGTTCACTAAAAAGAGTCTTTAACGTCATTGTTTTAACCTCATAATTACGATATAAATTTAAGTATAAAAAATATCTAATGTTTAAAAAGTATGTTTGGTATACTTTTGTAACTATAGAGAGCGTAATTGAGTTCAACAAGTACGCACCAATTTGTTATTTAGTTTCGTGGAGGTGCCTAATGGCAAAAACAAAGGCTCAGACAGATAAAAAAAATTTAGACAATGTTACTGAGGTTGCAGATTGTGATGCTATGAGCGAATGCCCAGTGGCTGCTGCGATAGATGTTATCGGTGGTAAATGGACAATTATTATCCTTTATCACTTACGTGGCAAGACCTTGCGATTTGGTGAATTAAAACGTGAGATTCCAAAGATCACTCAAAAAATGCTGACTCATCAACTACGTGAATTAGAGTCACATAAACTGGTGACTAGAAAAGTCTATGCTGAAGTGCCACCACGGGTTGAATACACACCGACAGAGTTAGCCGATAAGTTGAATCCAGCCTTGGATCTATTATGTGATTGGGGTGCTGAATATCAGCAGGTTCATAAAGCATAAGTAATTAGTTTATGGCTCAACAACGAAAAATTATTCATGTTGATATGGATGCCTTCTTTGCATCGGTAGAGCAGCGTGACCAACCTGACTATCAAGGCAAACCACTTATTGTCGGTGGCCAGCCTAATAGTCGAGGTGTGGTTGCCGCTTGTAGTTATGAGGCACGTCAGTTTGGCATTCATTCGGCGATGCCCTGTTCACAAGCTTATCGACTATGCCCACAGGCGATCTTTGTGCCGCCACGCTTTGAAGCTTACCGTGAAGTGTCGACACAGATCCGAGAAGTATTCTGGCGTTATGCCTCTGAAGTTGAACCCTTATCTTTAGATGAAGCTTATTTAGATGTGAGCTATACCGCTGAATATGATGGCTCGGCCACCTTGATTGCCAAAGCGATAAAGCGAGACATTTTAACTGAAACCAATCTCATTGCATCTGCCGGCGTGTCTTACAATAAATTCCTCGCTAAGATCGCATCAGATATGGATAAACCTGATGGTTTATATGTCATCAAACCGGAACAAGGCAAAGACTTTGTCGCTGAATTAGCAATAGGTAAATTTCATGGCATCGGTCCAGCAACTGAAAAAAAGATGACTGAAGTCGGCATCAGCACCGGCCATGATCTAGCTCAATGGTCACTGGAGCAACTAACAGATAAGTTTGGCAAGGCAGGTAACTATTATCATCACATTGCTCGTGGCATTGACCACCGACCGGTACGAAGCGAACGGGTACGTAAATCACTAGGCAAGGAGACAACCTTTTCTGAAGATATCCTGTCTGTTGAACTGTTAACTGACAAAGTATTGGCATTAGCTGAGTTGGTCTTGGCCAGTTTAGATAAACAGCAACTGACTGCTTATACGCTGACTTTGAAAGTGAAATATAACAACTTTAAACAAGTCACTAGAGCAGTGACAGCCGAGAAAAAATGGGACTTAGTCGCGATAAAACAGGCACTTCCCAATTTGTTAGTGAAAACCGAAGCAGGCTCGAAACCAGTTCGGTTAATTGGTCTGTCATTAAGTGGCTTTGATAAACAAACTCCAGCAACATCATTACAGCAGCTGGCTCTTAGCTTAGATGAAAGCGTGTCTGATCTTACGTCACATTAATGAATTGTGGACGATACAAAAATCCTTGTACAAAGTCACAGTTTAATTGTTTGGCAAAGGCCAAATCGTCATCGGTTTCAACACCTTCTAGCACTATTTTTTTATTAGTGGCGTGGGCATAATCAATAATAAATGCCACGAGTTGTTGAAAGCTTTGATCATGCTTGTTTTGAACGACGGCTTTATCAAGCTTTATATAGTTAACCAGTTGTAATACTGAAGTCGAAATCATCGAATTAGGGTTGCAGACATCATCAATCGCCGTACTGATATTGTTTTTAGCTAAGGAATCAATCATGGCCAAACTCATAATGGCATCGTTGATTTCTGAGTTTTCAATCAGCTCTACAGTTAGGTTATCTTGTTTGAAGCCATTAAATAATTGTAAAAATGGGTTATCTTCAGCTTCAACATTGCAAGAGAAGTAAGAGTCTTGATCTAAGTTTACAAAGATATGTTGATTATTAGGTGCATGGCCCAGTTGTAGTTTCTTTTGCTGAAACTCGACCTGAAATAGGCTTAATGGACTGTCATGCAACGATGAAAAAACCAAATCAGGTCTGATCGACTTATTGTCTGCATCAAAAAAGCGAGACAAACATTCATAGGCATACACTTCTTGGCTATTAACATCGATGATAGGTTGATACTCAACACTGAAGCGTTGGTTTTCAATTAAATCAATTAGAAATGTCGCAGGTAATAATTGTTTAGGCGACATAAGCATCCATTAAAGGTGAGAGGGATAATTCTTTTGGGCTTTGAGCATGTAGTGCTGAGTTAGCTTTTTGAATTTCTACTTCAAAATAACTGCAAGGCATGGTGTGGGCATCGCTTAAATTGATAAGGGCAGTATTGTAAATGATAATTATTTGCATGTTAACAAGAGAATAAACTTAGTATTACTGCGGTAAATAGAGGTCTGGTGCTAGCTTCTTGTTCTATATGTTTTTTATTGCAGCACTGTTTTTTAGTTTAAGGATTAATTCATAGCGTAATAGCTCTATTTACTCTGTATCCTTGCTGCACTAGCCACTTTCAAACGGAGTTAGCGGTGGTGGATTTAGGAAAATTAGGAATAGGGATATGTTGAAAAATATACTAAGGATAAGTTTAATTGTTGTAGCTTCATTGATAATGCTGCCAGCGTCTGCAGCAACACTGAATACAGTGGGGGGTGAAGTTGTTGGTATAGATAATGTCGAAATTGATGGATCTTTTTGGAATGCCACCTTTCATGGCGGTAGTTGGATAGGTAATTCGCTGTCTTTGTATGATATTGCATTTGCTGAATCGGCTAGCCAAGCATTACAAACCTTGATTTTAAGCTCTACAGCAGAGTTTGTAGTTTGGGATGCCAATGCACAATCAACTAGAGGCTGTAGTTATAACAATGCATGTACCTTGGCTACGCCTTATGAGATTAGTTTAATCTCCAGCCGAGTTGAGTTTTATAGTGTTGAGTTGGGAAATCCATACCCATCTGTATTAGCGGGGCACGTTACTCAAACAACGAGTTATATTCATGATACTTATGTGCAGTGGAGCCAAGTTTCAGCTGTTCCTATGCCAGCAACACTTTGGTTGTTTACTCCGGCTTTAATTGGTTTGTTAGGTATTCGTAGAAAAGTTAGAAGTTAAATTTTTATTGTTGGTACGCTGCCGCTGGGCGTTCATTTCTTTTGCGTGGCCAAAAGAAACAGAACCAAAGAAAAGGCCAGCCCATGCTTGCCCTGCGGGTTCCCTGCACTTCTCAATCAATTTGGACACGACGAAAACTCGCTACGCTCAAACACTCGTCGTGTTTGATCCAAATTGCTTTGCGATGCTCGGCTTCGCATCAAGGGCGGATGGGCTTAATCCGAACAGTTTGTTCATCACCCAACTTCCCCTTTTGTACTGACGAGTAGCGGAGGTTTCATAGAGGAATAAGCCGAGCACTGTTTGACCGAAGGGAGTTGCACAGGCCCTCTATGAAATCGAGCAACGCAGTGAAGCCGTTAGGCCAGTACAAGGGGGGCCCTAGGGTTGTTAGGGAAATGGGCACGCATTTCCCTGACTCGCCATTAAGGCGAAAGTTTAAGCTTGATTTTAGCAATAAAATCAGCTGATTTCGTAAATTTAATTACTTACTTAATCTTTCAATTCAACTAAGTGGAAAGTATTACCATTTATAAGAATATGCTCATCATCTTCAGGTACTAATTTTGCTGAATAATCACCTATTCCTATCTTGGTAACATCTGGACATTCATAAAATGCAGATGTGTCTCCATTTTTAATTTCTAGATAGTAAATATTAGTATCTAGATTTCCATGCTGGATAAGTATTTTTTCTCCAGTTTTGTCTAGCACTATACAAACAGCTAAATCGTGAACCATATGTGACCATGGACAGAATTTAGTATGGGTGCCCATAAAGAAACCGAAACTATAAATTATTAATAAAAGTATTAATACTAGTTGTGAAATCGATAAGAATATTTTTTTCAGCATTATGGTTTGAAATCACTAATGTGTTGGTAACTGAAAGTTGTTACCTTTATAAACTTCGAATTTGTTGAATAACAATTTCAGTTTCAGGCTTAACCCCCCGCCATATCCTAAACGCCTCCGCCGCTTGCTCGGCTAACATCCCCAATCCATCAACCGTTTTAGCTGCACCATGTTGCTTAGCCCAAGCAATAAACGCAGTGTCTTCGTTGCTATACATCATGTCGTAACAGCTGGCGTTATCATTCAAAATATCATCTGCTAATGGTGGTACTTCGCCTTGTAGGCTGGCAGCTGTGGCATTGATGATGACATCAAAGGAACCTGAAATGTCATCATAGCCACCACCGGATATGTTGCCGAAGTCGTTAAATAACTCAGCTAGATCTTGGGCTTTGCTGGCGGTGCGGTTGGCGATGAAGAGTTCAGCAGGTTGGTAGCTCAATAATGGTTCGATGACGCCACGGGCAGCACCACCTGCACCGAGCAGTAACAGTCGTTTTCCTTTTAGTTCAATAGCGTGGTTATTCACCAGATCACGACACAGGCCGATGCCATCGGTGTTGTCGCCATATAACGTGCCATCATCATTGAATACCACGGTGTTTACTGCACCGGCACGAGTGGCGTGTTCACTTTTGCTATCGACGGCTTGCCAGACTTGTTCTTTGAAAGGCACAGTAACGTTGATGCCTTTGAAGCCTTGTTGTTGCAGTTGTTTTAAACCTTCAACTAAGCCATCAAGAGGGACTTCTCTGGTGATGTAGTACAGGTCTTGGTCAGTTTGTTTGGCAAACTCAGTGTGAATTAACGGTGATTTGCTGTGTTTAATTGGGTTGCCAATAACGGCGTAGTGATCAGTCATTTTGATTCTTATATTTTATTAATTAGTGGATTTCGCTAATTGTTGGGCCACATCTTTGGCAAAGTAAGTCAAGATGCCATCGGCACCGGCACGTTTAAAGGCGATTAAGCTTTCCATTACCGTGGCTTGTTCGTCTAACCAACCGTTTTGAGCGGCGGCTTTGAGCATGGCGTATTCGCCACTGACTTGATAAACAAAGGTTGGTTTTTTAAAGGTGTCTTTGACGCGACGTAATACATCAAGATAAGGCATACCGGGTTTCACCATCACCATGTCAGCGCCTTCATTAATATCGAGTTCGACTTCATGTAGGGCTTCATCACTATTAGCCGGATCCATCTGGTAGCTGTATTTGTTGCCACCACCTAAGTTGCCTGCTGAACCAACGGCATCACGGAACGGACCATAGAAACTCGATGCATATTTAGCTGAGTAAGCCATGATGCGAGTATGAATATGACCATTTTCTTCTAAGGCTTGGCGAATCGCACCAATACGACCATCCATCATATCGGAGGGGGCAACCACATCAGCGCCGGCTTCGGCATGTGATAACGCTTGTTTAACTAAGACTTCAACGGTTTCATCGTTGATGATGTAACCACTGTCATCAATCAAACCATCTTGGCCGTGAGTGGTGAAAGGATCTAACGCGACATCGGTCATGATGCCGAGTTCTGGAAAGGCTTGTTTTAAAGCGCGAACGGCACGTTGAGCTAGGCCTTCAGGGTTAAAGGCTTCATGAGCATCTTCTGACTTAGCAGTATCTGGTGTGACTGGGAAAATGGCCATCATTGGCACGCCGAGTTTATGAATGATTTCAGCTTCTTTTAATAATAAATCGATGCTGAGACGTTCAACGCCAGGCATGGAGGCAACGGCTTCACGTTGGTTGGTGCCTTCTAAGACAAAACAGGGATAAATCAGATCATGCACGCTGAGTTGATTTTCGCGTACTAGATTTCTGGAAAAAGTATCTTTTCTAAGGCGGCGAGGGCGCTGCAATGGAAAGCCAGATGAATTAGCCACAATGATTCCTTATATAAAACGTTAGTTACCGAGAATATTACCGATAGAACGTTGTCTTGTCTGCTTTATGTATAAAGTTAGTTATTGGCTGTTTCACTATTATGGCTATAGTTTGCTATATTTGAGTTGTAGCTAACTAGAAATAGAGCCAGCAAATGATACAAAGTCATATAGGTGTAGTACAGATGCGATCTTCGAGTGATGTTGAGGAGAACTTAGCCTGTGCCCATAAAAAAATTCAGCAAGCGGCAGATAAAGGTGTGGATCTGCTGGCATTTCCTGAAACCTTTCTTTATGTCGGCCGTGATAATGAAGAAAAACATCGGGTCGCCCAATCACTAGATGGTGAATTGGTGCAAACATTTCGTGACTATGCCAGAAAATATGATTTATCTATCTTATTAGGCAGCATTTATGAAAAAACACCCGATGATCCCGATCGCTTATATAACACCTCAATATTAGTGAACCGCCAAGGTGAGTTAAATGGTGTCTATCGGAAGATTCATATGTGTGACGCGCCTGCTTTGGGTTATAACGAATCGGATGGTATCAAACCGGGTAATATTCCAGTGGTGGTTGACCATGAAATTGGCAAGATTGGCTTAACTATTTGTTATGACCTTCGCTTTCCTGAGTTATATCGAGATTTAACGGCGAGAGGTGCTGAAATTATTTTTGTGCCGGCTGCTTTTTTTCTTTATACCGGTAAGCATCATTGGTTACCGCTGTTGATTGCCCGCGCGATTGAAAATCAAGTGTATATCGTGGCGCCAAATCAATGGGGCGAGCATCATGAAGGCCGAGTATCTTATGGCAGTAGTGTAGTGATTGATCCATGGGGGAGTATCGTCTGTTGTGCCTCTGAACGACCAGAAGTGGTATCAACGATGATAGATTTAGATTACCTAAAAGAAGTAAGAAATAACATGCCGATACTTTCACATCGTCGGCCGGAACTTTATCGCCAAGAGTAAGCTTAAATTTATTAAGCATAGTTTTGTGTAAAGTTAAAGCGCATAATTCTCACATTCACACCATTTTTTACATGGACGAAAGCCCTGCTTTTGAGATAAAATTTACAAGGTTTTGTCTGGAGCTAACGTTTAGTTTGCTCCATTTTTTATATTTGGTGGAGGTTCCCCTTGCGAACTAGTGCATTACTTGCTCTTGAAGATGGTTCGGTCTATCACGGCGAATCGATTGGTGCTATTGGGCAGTCAGTCGGTGAAGTTGTTTTTAATACGTCTATGACTGGGTATCAGGAAATCCTGACTGATCCTTCATACTGTAGTCAAATCGTAACCCTCACTTATCCGCATATCGGAAACGTAGGTGTTAATACGGAAGACGAAGAATCAAATAATATCTTTGCGAGTGGCTTGATCATTCGAGATTTATCTCCGCTAGTGAGCAGCTGGCGTAGCGAAGAAGCACTTGATGCGTATTTAGAACGACATAATGTTGTGGGCTTAGCTGGTATTGATACTCGTAGCTTGACGCGTCGTTTACGTGAAAAAGGCTCATTGAAAGGTTGTATTGTTGCGGGCGACAATATTAATGTTGATGCCGCGATTGCAGCAGCGAAAGGTTTTGATGGCTTAAAAGGCATGGACCTTGCAAAAGTTGTTTCTACTAAAGAAACATATCAATGGCAGAATGGTGGTTGCTGGCATTTGTCGGGTGAATCACAAGCGGCTGATGAACGTTTCCATGTTGTTGCTTATGACTTTGGTGCTAAAAATAATATCTTACGTATGTTAGTTGAACGCGGCTGTCGCTTGACAGTTGTACCGGCTGAAACGTCTGCGGAAGATGTGTTAGCAATGAATCCTGATGGTGTGTTTTTATCAAATGGCCCGGGTGATCCTGAGCCTTGTACTTACGCTATCGAAGCTGTACAGACTTTATTAGAAAAAGAGCTACCTATTTTTGGTATCTGTTTAGGTCATCAAATCCTCGCTTTAGCGTGTGGTGCTGAGACTGTTAAAATGAAATTTGGCCATCATGGTGCTAACCATCCAGTGCAAGAAATGACGGGTGGCTTAGTAATGATTACTAGCCAGAATCATGGTTTTGCTGTGGATAAAGAGTCATTGCCTGAAACTTTGAAGGCAACACACTTCTCATTATTTGATGATAGCTTGCAAGGTATTCATCACACCAGCAAACCTGCATTTAGTTTCCAAGGACATCCAGAAGCGAGTCCTGGACCACAAGATGCGGCTCCTTTATTTGATCATTTCATCAATCTACTTGAACAATCGACAGGTAAATAAACAACGATGGCAAAACGTACTGATATTGAAAGTATTTTAATTCTAGGTGCTGGTCCGATTGTAATCGGTCAGGCTTGTGAATTTGATTATTCTGGCGCACAGGCTTGTAAAGCCTTACGCGAAGAAGGCTATCGCGTCATTTTGGTGAACTCTAATCCGGCAACGATTATGACTGATCCAAATATGGCTGATGCTACATACATTGAGCCAGTCACATGGCAGGCAGTAAGTAAGGTTATCGAGACAGAACGTCCTGATGCCATCTTACCTACTATGGGCGGTCAAACAGCATTGAACTGTGCTTTAGATTTAGAACGTGAAGGCGTTTTAAAAGAGTTCGGTGTGGAAATGATCGGTGCCGATAGTGAAGCGATTAACAAAGCTGAAGATCGTGATTTATTCCGTGCAGCGATGACTAAGATCGGTTTAGATATGCCGAAGTCAGCTATTGCACATACGCTTGATGAAGCATTAGAACTTCAAAAAGAGCTCGGTTACCCAACTATTATTCGTCCATCGTTTACGATGGGTGGTAGTGGTGGTGGTATTGCTTACAATAAACAAGATTTTATTGAAATTTGTCAGCGTGGCTTATACATGAGCCCAACCTCTGAGTTACTGCTTGATGAATCTATCATCGGCTGGAAAGAGTATGAAATGGAAGTGGTGCGTGATCGTAAAGATAACTGCATCATTATCTGTTCAATTGAAAACTTTGATCCAATGGGCGTGCATACTGGTGACTCGATTACCGTTGCGCCAGCTCAAACATTAACCGATAAAGAATATCAAATCATGCGTAACGCTTCATTAGAAGTTTTACGTGAGATTGGTGTTGATACTGGTGGTTCTAACGTACAGTTTGCTGTGCAGCCTGATACTGGTCGTTTGATCATTATTGAAATGAATCCACGGGTATCACGTTCATCGGCATTGGCTTCGAAAGCAACCGGTTTCCCGATTGCTAAAGTGGCTGCAAAATTAGCGGTAGGTTACACCTTAGATGAGTTATCAAATGAAATTACTGGCAATGCAACGCCAGCATCATTTGAACCAACTATTGATTATGTTGTAACGAAAATCCCTCGTTTTACATTTGAAAAATTCCCACAAGCAGATAATCGTTTAAGTACTCAAATGAAGTCTGTCGGTGAAGTAATGGCGATTGGCCGTAGTTTCCAAGAGTCATTGCAAAAAGCATTACGTGGTTTAGAAATTGATCGTGATGGTTTGACTGAAATCACTGATTTAGCTGCTGATGATGTCGATGAAACATTACGCCGTGAATTACGGTTACCGGGTTCAGATCGACTTTGGTATGTGGCAGATGCTTTACGTCATGGCTTTAGTTTTGACGAAGTGCAAAAGCTCACTCATATTGACCCGTGGTTCTTAGTTCAAGTTGAAGAATTAGTCAGTATTGAAAATGGCTTAAAAGATAAATCGTTAAGTGAAATCAATGCCAAAGAAATGTTTACCTTAAAACAGAAAGGTTTCTCTGACTCTCGTTTAGCTAAGTTATTGCAAAAAACTGAAAAACAACTACGTAGCCATCGTCAGAACTTAGAAGTACGTCCTGTTTATAAACGTGTTGATACGTGTGCTGCTGAGTTTGCTAGTGATACAGCGTATATGTATTCAACCTATGACCAAGAGTGTGAATCTGAACCGACTGATCGTGAAAAAATCATGATTTTGGGTGGTGGACCTAACCGTATCGGTCAAGGTATTGAGTTTGATTACTGTTGTGTACATGCTGCTTTAGCGTTACGTGAAGATGGCTATGAAACAATCATGGTTAACTGTAATCCTGAAACGGTTTCAACTGATTACGATACCTCTGATCGCTTGTATTTCGAGTCGTTAACACTTGAAGATGTTTTAGAGATTGTTGCCTTAGAAAAACCTAAAGGCGTGATTGTGCAATATGGTGGTCAAACACCATTGAAACTCGCTCGTGCTTTAGAAGCGGCAGGCGTACCAATCATTGGTACATCACCTGATGCGATTGATCATGCTGAAGATCGCGAACGTTTCCAACAAATGGTTGAAAAGCTGAATTTATTACAGCCGCCTAACCGTTTAGCTTTTTCTATTGATACTGCGGTTTCTTTAGCGTCTGAAATTGGTTACCCGCTGGTTGTTCGCCCATCTTATGTATTAGGTGGCCGCGGCATGGAAATAGTTTATAACGAAGAAGAATTAAGTCGTTATATGAAAACAGCTATTCAGGTATCAAATGATTCGCCAGTATTATTAGATCGTTTCTTAGATGATGCGATTGAAGTAGATGTTGATGCTATTTGTGATGGCAAAGACGTGCTTATTGGCGGCATCATGGAACATATTGAGCAAGCAGGTGTTCACTCTGGTGACTCTGCATGTGCATTACCAAGTTATAGCTTAAGCGATGAAATCCAAGATCGGATGCGTGAGCAAGTACGCCAAATGGCACTTGAGCTTGGTGTAGTTGGGTTGATGAATACGCAGTTTGCGATTCAAGGCGATAATATCTTCATTTTAGAGGTGAATCCACGTGCATCACGTACTGTACCTTATGTATCAAAAGCGATTGGTGTGCCATTGGCGAAAGTTGCTGCACGTTGTATGGCTGGTAGAAGCTTAGCTGATCAAGGTGTGACTGAAGAAGTTATTCCTGAATACTACTCAGTGAAAGAAGCTGTATTCCCGTTTATTAAGTTCCAAGGTGTTGATCCAATTCTCGGCCCTGAGATGAAATCAACCGGTGAAGTAATGGGTGTAGGTCGTACTTTTGGCGAAGCCTTTGCTAAATCGCAGTTGGCTGCATCTGTGGTATTACCAACCGGTGGTAAGGCCTTTATTAGTGTTCGTGGTGTTGATAAAACAGCGATCAGTGATATTGCTAAAGACTTAGTGGCTTTAGGCTTTGAGTTGTTAGCTACTCGCGGTACTCAAAAAATATTACAAGATGCTGGCGTGACATGTGATCGAGTTAATAAGGTGGCAGAAGGTCAACCTCATATTGTTGATATGATTAAAAATGATGAAATCAATTTAATTGTTAATACGACTGAAGGCCGTCAATCAGTTGCTGATTCACGTGAAATTCGTCGTGCAGCATTGCAACATCAAGTGAACTACACAACTACTTTGGCTGCAGCACGTGCCACAGTACAAGCATTAAATAGTGCAGATAGCGGTACAGTTAACCGTCTGCAAGCATTACATGGAGAATTAAAATAATGGCAGTGCCAATAACCTTACACGGCTCAGATGAGTTAAAAGATGAGTTAAAGCGATTAAAGTTTACTGCGCGTCCAGAAGTGGTTGCAGCTATTGCTGAAGCTCGTGCTCACGGCGATTTAAAAGAAAACGCTGAATACCATGCTGCAAAAGAGCAGCAGAGCTTTATTGAAGGGCGCATTCAGGAGTTGGAAGGTGTTTTGTCCAATGCTCAAATCATTGATCCTGCATCATTGCCTCAAGATGGTCGTGTGGTGTTTGGTGTGACGGTTGAACTACTTAATATCGATAATGAAGATGAAGTAACTTATCAGATTGTTGGTGATTACGAGTCTAATATTAAGCTTAACCGTATTTCAGTATCTTCACCTATTGCTCGCGCCTTAATTGGTAAAGAAGTAGATGATATTGCAACTGTAAATGCACCCAGTGGTCCCATTGAGTATGAGATTGTCTCGATTAGCTATAAAGGTTAAATAACGGGATGTTAGCTAGTGTTGCCAGCGAGAAATTATTACTTACCCTTTGGGTAGGAGGCTTGTGGGCTATCGGTTATTTGGCCGTGCCTATGGCTTTTGTTAATTTGGCTGATGTGACTGTCGCAGGTAATTATGCTGGTCAACTGTTTTCAGCAATTAATATGTTGGGGCTAGGTTGTGGTGTGGTACTTCTCGTCAGTAAATTCGTACAATATAAAACCAAGGTGAGACAGCTGTGGCGGTTTTGGGTTTTGTTAGCAATGGCGATTATGAGTGCTGCATTCATCTTTTATTTGCAGCCACAAATGGCAGAAATAAAACAATTAGACTGGCGAACTGATACACAGTTAAGTGAATTATTTTCCTTATTACATAGCATTAGCCAAAACCTATATTTGGGCTTAAGTTTATTAGGTTTAGCCTTGGTTTTATCAACAGATGAGCAATTGCAATCAATAAAGGCGTCGTGATTTATGGCAAAAAGTAAATCTAGCCACAATTGGCTAAAAGAACATTTTGACGACCACTATGTGAAAAAAGCACAAAAAGAAGGGCTACGCTCTCGTGCAACATTTAAGCTGGATGAAATTGATAAAAAAGATAAGTTGATGCGACCAGGAATGGCTGTAGTTGACTTGGGTTCAGCTCCTGGTGGTTGGTCTGACTATGCTTTACGCAAGGTTGGAGAAAAAGGCACTGTTGTCGCATTAGATATTCTAGATATGACGCCATTGAGTGGCGTGCACTTTATTAAAGGTGATTTTCGAGAAGATTCGGTGCTTGATGAACTCAACAATGTTTTAGATGGTCAACAAATAGACCTTGTATTATCTGATATGGCCCCCAATATTACAGGGGTGGACTCAATCGATCAGCCTAGTAGTATGTATTTGGTAGAGTTAGCATTGGATTTTGCGATAACAAATTTAAGTAAACAAGGCTGTTTTTTAGTTAAAGTGTTTCAAGGAGAGGGTTTCGAGGCTTACCTCAAAGCCATGCGTGCCAACTTCACTAAAGTTGTTACACGCAAGCCAGATGCATCCCGAGCTCGAAGTCGAGAAGTTTACTTGCTCGGTCGTGGTTTGAAATAAAACAGAATAATAAACGTTACTAGAGGTAACAAACATTGAATGACATGATGAAAAACATCGTTTTATGGGTCGTCGTCGCTATGGTGCTGATGTCGGTTTTTAATAACTTTGGTCCCCAACAATCCAAACAAGGTGAGCTCGATTACTCCAAGTTTATTTCAAGTGTAAAAGATGGCGCTGTTTCACGTGTTGATATTCAAGGACGCACGATCACTGGTAATTTAACTGACGGTAGTGAATTTACTACTTACAGTCCGGATTACGATCCAGGTTTGATTGGTGATTTACTCGATAACGGAGTCACTATTCAATCAAAACCAGCTGAAAAACAAAGCTTATTGATGAATATCTTCATCTCTTGGTTCCCAATGTTGTTATTGATTGGTGTGTGGATTTTCTTCATGCGTCAAATGCAAGGCGGCGGCGGTAAAAATCCAATGTCATTTGGTAAAAGCAAAGCAAAAATGCTGAATGAAGACCAAGTGAAAGTTACGTTTAAAGACGTGGCTGGTGTTGAAGAAGCCAAAGAAGAAGTAGCCGAGTTAGTCGACTTTTTAAGTGAACCGACCAAATTTCAAAAATTGGGTGGACGAATCCCTCGTGGTATTTTATTGGTAGGCTCGCCTGGTACCGGTAAAACACTACTAGCTAAAGCGATTGCCGGTGAAGCAAAAGTACCTTTCTTTACCATCTCCGGTTCTGACTTCGTTGAAATGTTTGTTGGTGTAGGTGCATCACGTGTACGTGATATGTTTGAACAAGCTAAAAAACATGCGCCTTGCATTATCTTTATTGATGAGATTGATGCGGTAGGTCGTCATCGTGGTGCTGGTATGGGCGGCGGTAATGATGAGCGTGAGCAAACATTAAACCAACTATTGGTTGAAATGGATGGCTTTGAAGGTAATGACGGCGTGATCGTTATCGCTGCAACAAACCGTCCAGATGTATTAGATCCTGCTTTACTGCGTCCTGGTCGTTTTGACCGTCAAGTAGTAGTCCCTTTACCTGACATTCGTGGTCGTGAGCAAGTTTTAGAAGTACATTTAAAGAAAGTTCCTGCTGGCGATGATGTGGTAGCGAGTGTTATTGCTCGTGGTACACCTGGCTTTTCTGGTGCTGACCTTGCTAACTTAGTCAATGAAGCGGCATTGTTTGCTGCGAGAGCCAATAAACGTTTAGTTTCCATGGGCGACATGGAAAAAGCGAAAGATAAAATCATGATGGGTGCTGAGCGTAGATCCATGGTCATGAATGATAAAGAGAAAGAGTTAACGGCTTATCACGAAGCGGGTCATGCGATTGTTGGACGTCTGGTTCCTGGCCATGATCCTGTCTATAAAGTCAGCATTATTCCTCGCGGTCGCGCTTTAGGTGTAACGATGTTCTTACCTACTGAAGATCGATATAGCTACAGTAAAGAACAGTTAGAGAGTCAAATTTCTAGTCTGTATGGTGGACGAATCGCTGAAGAAATGATCTTTGGTGCTGAAGCGGTAACGACAGGTGCATCCAATGACATTCAGCGCGCTACAGAACTAGCTCATAACATGGTGACCAAGTGGGGCTTATCAGACAATATGGGCCCAATGTCTTATGGTGAAGAAGAAGGTGAAGTATTCCTAGGGCGCTCAGTGACACAACATAAGTCAGTTTCAGATTTAACAGCTAAGAAAATTGATGAAGATGTTCGTGCCATGATTAACCGTAACTATCAGCGAGCAGAGCAATTATTGACGGATAATATCGATAAATTACATGCAATGACTGCTCTATTAATGAAGTATGAAACGATTGATAGCGATCAGATTGACGCCATTATGGAAGATCGTGAACCGGGTGAGCCAAGAGATTGGACCAATGATTCAGATAAGTCTGATACGCCTTCATCATCATCGAGTTCAGCTGATACTGGTGCATCAAATAAGCCTGCTGATCAATTACATTAGGCCTTAAGCGTGATTCTTGACTGTGCCGGAAAACCATTAGATTTAAATGAACCACGGGTGATGGGAATATTAAACGTCACCCCTGATTCTTTCTCAGATGGCGGTGAATTTTTTGCCGCTGATGTGGCATTAGCGCAAGCTAAAAAGATGGTTGAAGATGGTGCTGCGATTATTGATGTTGGCGGTGAATCAACACGCCCTGGGGCTAAAATTGTTGAGATAGAGGATGAGATTGCACGGGTCGTACCGGTAATTGAAGCTATTCAGTCTGAACTTGCTGTGCCGATTTCAATTGATACCAGTAAACCTGAGGTGATGCGTGCTGCTGTAGAAGCCGGCGCCGGCTTGATTAATGACGTACAAGCATTACGAGTTGAAGGGGCTTTAGAGGCTGCAGCTGAGTTGGATGTACCTGTGTGTTTAATGCATGCCCAAGGTACGCCCCAAAACATGCAAGACAACCCTCAATATGACAATGTGATTGTTGATGTCTGCCAGTTCCTTTTAGAACGGGTCAGTGTATGTGAGCAGGCGGGAATATCACGTGATAAGTTAATGCTGGATCCAGGTTTTGGTTTTGGTAAAAAGTCACGCCATAATCTACGTTTGATGAAACATATTGATCAATTGATGAAACATAACTTACCCGTCTTAGTTGGCGTCTCACGCAAGTCAATTATTGGCGCGGTATTAAATGTTTCAGTAGAAGAGCGGTTAGCTGGCAGTTTAGCTTTGGCAACCATAGCCGTCTGGCAGGGAGCGAAAGTTATTCGCAGTCATGATGTGCGCGAAACAGTACAAGCGATTAGCTTGTGTAACCATGTAATGCAGGTGGAAGATTTTGACTGAACAAAAGCGACGTTATTTTGGAACAGATGGTATTCGTGGTCGTGTTGGCGACGGTGTAATTACACCTGAATTTGTATTAAAACTAGGTTGGGCTGTTGGTCGTGTATTAGCGAATGGCGGTCAAAATAAAGTTTTGATTGGTAAAGATACGCGTATTTCTGGTTATATGTTTGAGTCAGCACTACAGGCGGGTTTATCAGCTGCCGGCGTAGATATTTACCTACTTGGTCCAATGCCAACGCCAGCTATTGCTTACCTGACAAGAACTTTTCATGCTCAAGCCGGTATTGTGATCAGTGCATCCCATAATCCCTACCATGATAATGGTATTAAGTTCTTTTCTGGTTCAGGAACCAAGTTACCTGATTCAGTAGAGCTTCAAATTGAAGCGATGTTAGAGCAGCCATTAGTAACGGTTGATTCTGCTAAGCTGGGTAAAGCTCACCGTGTCGATGATGCGGCTGGTCGTTATATAGAATTTTGCAAAAGTACCATTTCATCGGCAATTGATTTGAGTCCATTAAAAGTCGTTGTCGATTGTGCTCATGGTGCTACTTATCATGTTTCTCCTGAAGTGTTTAAAGAGCTTGGTGCAGAAATAGTTGTAATGGGCGCGAGCCCTGATGGTTTAAATATTAACCAAAACTGTGGTTCAACAGAGCCGAGACTATTACAAGCGGCTGTGCTTGAGAATGAAGCTGACTTAGGTGTTGCCTTGGATGGCGACGGTGATCGCTTGATCATGGTTGATCAGAAAGGTGAACTGGTCGATGGTGATGAATTGTTGTTTATCATTGCCCGTGCTCAACAACGAAATGGTATTGGCAATTCAGAAGTTGTTGGTACTTTAATGTCTAACCTTGGCTTAGAACACGCGCTCACCAAATCTGACTTGAATCTACATCGTGCCAATGTGGGTGATCGCTATGTGATTGCAAAAATGCAAGAAACAGGCAGCCGTGTCGGTGGCGAGTCATCAGGCCATATTATCTGTCTAGATAAAACAACAACGGGTGACGGTACTGTTGCAGCGCTACAAGTCTTAGCTGAGATGATCGAAACAGGTCATAGTTTGCATGAGTTACGAACAGCTATAAGTAAATATCCGCAATGCTTAATCAATGTAAAAGTTAATAAGAAAGTAGACTTAAAAAGTGATCAGGCTGTGTTAGCTGCTGTTAAAAATATTGAAGATAAATTAGGTGATGAAGGCAGAGTTTTACTACGAGCATCAGGCACCGAGCCGGTGGTTCGAGTTATGGTTGAAGGTCGTGATGCTACAGTGACTAATGCACTGGCGAAAGAACTCGCCAGCACGATAGAGACTATTCTACGAGCTTAGTTTTAGCCCTTAGCTTCAAGGTTTGGCAGTGATTTTTGGATGCCTAACTTTGCTTGTGTATTAATGACTAAAGGTGCTTTGACGATAGCTTTAATGTCTAGATCTGTGGCATCTTGTCCTTGCTCATGTTGCTTGTAGACAATTAATAACACGATGGCATCATCGGCATTATCGAGCTTAAGTGAAGCACTTTCTTCATCATTAAGTTCAATTTCATACTCCATGCCCAATACCGCTGGTGTAATGACTGACATCATAAAATTAGCATCGCTAATAGATTGCAACCAGTAAACAGTCGGGTTGTCACTTTCCTGATGAAATAATTTAAATTTAGTATGATCTTCTAAACCAATCAAACCATTCGGAAACAAGATAATATCGTCAGCATTAATGGTCTGACTGCCAAAGTTTGTTGTTTGTATTTCCATGTCGATATCCAAAGTTGTAATAGTGTCAAAGTCTAGGCGAATACTGAGCCCAGATAGCGCTAAAATTTTTGGATGCAAAAGTAGCGCCAACATTGCTTTATAGGGTTATAAAAGGTACTCTGGAAGTCTGATTATTTCGAGAGTACCGCCTGTGCGTAAACCGCTAGTAGCTGGAAATTGGAAAATGAATGGCTCTAGTGCGGGCAATAAATTACTGTTGAATGAAATCTTGGCTGCAGCCAATAGTTTTCCGTCAGTTGATGTCGCTTTATTCCCTCCTGCCGTTTATCTCCATCAAGTTCAACAAGCTTTAAAAGATTCCAATGTTGCCTGGGGAACACAGAATGTTTCCTCGTATCACCAAGGTGCGTATACGGGGGAAATATCGGCAACAATGCTGCATGACTTTGATTGCAAATATGTATTGATTGGTCACTCAGAACGACGCTGTTTATATGCAGAACTTGAACTCGATCAGTTGGTATTAGATCGTATTATTGCTGAAAAATATAATATGGCAATTTCGGAAGGTCTTATACCTATAATATGTATTGGTGAAAGTCCTGAAGAGCATGCGGTAGGTAAGACTGAAGAAGTAATCGGTCGTCACCTAGATATCCTCATTGAGCATCAGGGTGTCAAATCATTGTCGCAAGCAGTACTCGCTTATGAACCTGTTTGGGCAATTGGTACAGGACGAAGTGCTACCCCAGAATGGGCCCAAGACGTCCATTCTTTCATGCGTGAACGTGTAGCGAAGTATGATGTTGAAACAGCTCAAGGATTAAGAATACTTTACGGCGGCAGCGTTAAAGGTAATAATGCAGCCCCTTTATTTTCAAAACCGGATGTTGACGGTGGGCTCATTGGTGGCGCGTCATTAGATGCAAATGAGTTTGTAAAAATATGTCAGTCCGCACAAAAACAAGTTTTAGGTTAATTAGAGATGGATGCAATAATTTTAGCAGTACACGTGACTATTTCCGTGTTATTAGTAGGCTTGATCCTCATCCAGCATGGCAAAGGTGCTGATGCCGGCGCAGCTGCTCTTGGTGGCGGTGGCGGTGGCGGTGGTGCATCGTCAAGTATCTTTGGTAGCCAAGGTTCGGCATCATTTTTGAGCAGAAGCAGCGCTATTTTAGCAACCCTATTTTTTGTAACTAGTCTGACCTTAGCTTATTTTTCAGGAAAAACTGAAGGTGTTGATAGTGTGACACAATCAGTGATTACAACAGAGTCAGTGAAAGCGATTCCTCAAGACCTACCTGAACTACCTCAATAATATTAAGCCGACGTGGTGAAATTGGTAGACACGCCATCTTGAGGGGGTGGTGGACATAGTCCGTGGCGGTTCGACTCCGCCCGTCGGCACCAATAGATAATAAAAAAGCCCATCTGATAATCAGATGGGCTTTTTTATTGCTGCTAATACGCTTCACTACTTAAGTAGTGCAGCAGTAAAATAGCAAAATACTTTCCGACTCATTATTTTTGAATAACCTAGACAGATCTTGTATGAAAAAACTTATCACCAGCATATTAATTTTATTAGTTTTTCCGACATTGAGTTATGCCGTAGCAATTAAGTTAGTTACTGGTGATGAACTTAGGGGGGAAATAATCGAGAAAACAGCCTCTTATATAAAAGTAAGTCATGGGGTTTTAGGTGAGCTGATGATAGAGAATAAGAATATTATTGCTATTAATGAAAGTGTTCCGGTGCAGATGTCTGTTGCTGACATAAAAGAACAAACTATAGTTAAAGGTGACGGGTTGTTTGGTATCGGGCTGTTAGCAGATTGGCAACGCAACTTTACTTTGGGACTGAACGGCCAACAGAGCAATTCAGACTCACTAGATCTTCATACGGCTTTTACTGCTGATTATGACAATGATGGCAAACGATGGAACTTTGGCTTTAACTACAATTTTAGCCAAGAAGGTGGTGAGTCTACTCATGATGATATCAATATTTATCTAAACCGTGATTGGCTGAAGCCCGATACCCAATGGCTATACTTTGCTACAGCTAAATATGACTGGGATAAATTTAAATCCTGGGATTATCGCTTAACAGGGATTGCAGGCCTTGGTTATGAATTTATTGAACAACAAAACTTTTCCTTAATTGGCCGTTCAGGTATTGCTGGTAAAAAGAACTTTGGTAGTGATGAGGATGAATTTGAACTAGAACTTATGCTGGGGCTTGAAACTGCTTGGACGATAAATAAAATTCAATCACTGAGCTTTAAAACAGAGTTTTTCTCACCCTTTGAGCATGCCAGTGATTTTAGAAATCTATCCAAACTGGATTGGAAATTCAAACTGGACTCAACCATGGATCTTAGTTTCAAACTCGGCTTAGAAAACGAATATGAATCTGTAGTGGCTGTAGATAATAGGCATAATGACTTTAAGTATCGAGCGGCTATTGTTTGGGGTTTGTAAGCATGTGTTACAAATAGTGAATTATATTCTGAAGTATTATTTTTTCTGTCATATTTATACGGTAAACTTTGTATTCAGAATAAAATATAAAAATTAAGGTTTAATGTTGAAAATATTAATAGCTTGGATGCTGTTGCTACTAACCTCAGTAGCTAGTGCGGACGGACGCGACAAAATTCATAAATATTGTACTGCTCATGCCAATATGACTTATCAAGTCTTTGAGCTTAGAAAGGTGGAAGGACTAAGCTATAGTTCATTTATTTCTCAAGTTGAGCACTCCAAGCAACACTTAAATTTAAGCTCACGCTTCTTCTTTACTCATGCCTATAGTATTCCTTTAAACCATTCTAAGCAGCAAGTACATGATAGTGCATATCAACTCTGCGTCAGCTCATATAATGAATTACTGGCAATGAACTAGGTGATACGAATTGTAGCTAGTTGAAGATGATTGCTTATCTTATATTGAGTCGACACTGCAAACTAAGGGTAACTAGAAAGTCTAGCTAATTAAAGTGATTGTGTATGATCAATTAACTTCATGTAATGAGTAAATTTTAGCTCGAACAATAAGCGGATCGACATAGAGTCATAAATAAGTTTTATACCTTATTATATAGGCGCTCTGTTTAAGCATAGAAAATGGGTGCAGATAAAGGCTTTTTTTCTTCTCATAACCTTGTAGATGAATAATGACTTGCCGGTAAGATAATTACTAGTTGTGGGTGATATCTTTCTGTTTGGAATCTCATTTAATATCAGCAGGATATTATCGAATAGCCCATTTAAATAACCCAGAAAGATGAAAGGTAAGTATATTGTTTTATGGTAAACCGGAATGTTTGTTTCCGGTTTTTGTCGTATGTATTATCCTTAAAAAAATGTCGCCTATAGATTTGAAACGCTGTATCCGTTGCTATATCTACGATTTGCGCTTTTTTGGCTCATTAAAGACAAAAAGTGAGTTTTTATAATTATATTTTTATAATTAATTAATACTTACTAAACCTAGGTTATTTATCCTTAAAAAAGACAAGTATTTTTACAACGCTAAAAATTTCATTAGTCGCCAATGAAGATGCTTTGTTATTGGTAACTCGTTTTTAGATGATGGCATGAGTTTTATCGTGACTTGAATCAAGTTTCCTCAATGTCGCTGTAGGGTTGGCAGCAGTTTCGTTTATAGTTGTATTTTTAAATACTTGTTTAGATTAAGAAGGTAATTACTGAAGTTTTATAGTGATAAATATAAAAAGATCGTCATTAATACTGAGCACCAGTATCTGTTTTTTTTCCTTAAATTAAATGCCATTATTAGCTACCAAAAAATTATGAAAAACAGTATTTTCTTTCACTGTTGACTTCTCATTGCAGGAACTACTGTGTAGTATCGTTATCGAATTATTCGGAGCTGTAGGGGAAACAACCTCAGCTTGTTAAGCTAACCGTCCGCTGCCTAAGTTATTGGTATGCAAAGAAATAGAGCTGGAATATGTTGGAGAACTACCTCCCGATATTATTGTTTGTAATCATAGGTATAGGCTTTGGTGTGATGCCAATGCTTGCTGGTTACATTCTTGGCCCTCGTCGCCCTGATGATGAAAAGCGCTCTGTCTATGAGTGTGGTTTTGAACCCTTCGAAGATTCGCATATGAAGTTTGATGTGCGTTATTACCTTGTAGCAATCCTATTTATTATTTTTGATTTAGAAATAGCCTTTTTATTTCCTTGGGCAATTGTGCTGGATGAAATTGGCACCTTTGGTTTGTTTGCGATGTTTTTATTTTTAGCCATCCTCGTTGTTGGGTTTATCTACGAATGGAAGAAAGGTGCGTTGGAATGGGAATAGAAGGGATACTCGAGCAAGGCGTTGTTACTACCTCGGCAGATAAGTTAATTAATTGGGCTAGAACGGGCTCGCTGTGGCCGATGACTTTTGGACTAGCGTGTTGTGCGGTCGAAATGATGCAGGCAGGTGCGTCGCGTTATGACTTGGATCGATTTGGTGTGGTGTTTCGACCTAGTCCTCGCCAGTCTGACGTCATGATTGTTGCGGGTACCTTAGTAAATAAAATGGCCCCGGCCCTGCGAAAGGTTTATGACCAAATGTCTGAACCACGTTGGGTAATATCAATGGGCTCCTGTGCTAATGGTGGTGGTTATTACCATTATTCCTATTCTGTTGTTCGAGGTTGCGATCGTATCGTTCCAGTAGACATATACGTACCTGGTTGTCCGCCTACTGCAGAAGCTTTGTTATACGGCATTATTCAGTTACAGAAAAAAATTCGTCGTACTGAGACTATTGCTAGAACTCAGCAAGCTTGAGACTTGATGATGAATGACTTAAAGCGAAAGCTAGAAAAGACGTTTGAACGAATGCAGCTTGCTTGTGAACTCGATAGAGGTGAGTTGACTATTCAAATTGCGGCCGATGACGTAATAACTGTCTGTACAACATTACGGGACCAATTCGGCTTTGAACTGCTGATTGACCTTTGTGGTGTCGACTACTCCGAATACGGTGGCTCGTCATGGGAGACAAAGGCATCAACAGAGCAGGGCTTCAGTCGGGCTGTTGATAGTTCGGCAAATGGGGAGCCGGTGATGGATGGTTTTCGTTTTGCGGTGGTTTATCACTTATTGTCGATTCAACATAATTACCGGTTACGAGTAAAAGTTCGATTAGATGCTGAGCACCCTGTGTTGGCGAGTGTGGTTTCTATATGGAACGGTGCCGATTGGTTTGAGCGTGAGGCGTTTGATTTGTTTGGTATTTTATTTGATGGTCACCAAGATCTACGTCGAATACTGACTGATTATGGCTTTGTCGGTCATCCATTTAGAAAAGATTTCCCATTAATCGGTAATGTTGAAATGCGTTATGACGCCGACAAAAAACGTGTTGTTTATGAGCCGGTGAGTATAGAAGAGAGAATATTAGTTCCTCGCGTTATTCGTGATGACAACCGCTACCAGGAAGATGTTTAGTCATGGCTGAAATTAAAAATTACACCTTAAACTTCGGCCCTCAACATCCTGCTGCTCATGGCGTATTGCGTTTGATCCTTGAAATGGATGGTGAGGTTATAGAACGGGCTGATCCACATATCGGGTTATTGCATAGAGGTACCGAGAAACTGGCTGAAAGTAAGCCATATAACCAAAGTATTGGCTATATGGACCGGCTAGATTATGTATCAATGATGTGTAATGAACATGCTTATGTAATGTCCATTGAGAAGTTGCTAGGTGTTCAAGTACCTGAACGTGCTCAGTATATTCGGGTAATGTTTGATGAAATCACTCGAATACTAAATCACTTAATGTGGTTAGGTGCTCATGGACTTGATATCGGTGCAATGACGATATTTTTGTATTGTTTCCGAGAGCGCGAAGATTTAATGGATGTATATGAAGCCGTCTCTGGAGCAAGGCTACATGCAACCTATTATCGCCCTGGCGGTGTGTACCGTGACCTGCCTGATTCAATGCCTAAATATGAATCATCAAAGTGGCATAGTGAAAAAGAAGTTAAGCAGAAAAATACCAATAGAGAAGGCAGTGTCTTAGATTTTATTGAAGACTTTGTTGAACGCTTCCCGAAGTGTGTCGATGAGTATGAAACATTATTAACTGACAACCGTATTTGGAAGCAACGAACAGTAGGTATCGGTGTGGTATCTCCAGAGCGAGCCCTACAGTTAGGCTTTACTGGCCCAATGTTACGCGGTTCAGGTATTGAGTGGGATTTACGCAAAAAACAACCTTATGCAGTGTATGACCGGTTAGATTTTGATATTCCAGTGGGTGTGGAAGGGGATTGTTACGACCGTTATTTAGTTCGGGTCGAGGAAATGCGTCAATCAAATCGAATTGTTAAACAATGTGTTGATTGGCTTCGTGAAAACCCTGGCCCCGTCATTACTGACAACATCAAAGTAGCACCACCAAAACGCAGCAGTATGAAAGATGATATGGAAGCCTTAGTACATCATTTTAAATTGTTTACCGAAGGTTATTGCGTACCGGAAGGTGAAGTTTATTCTGCCGTCGAGCATCCAAAAGGTGAGTTTGGTATTTATATGGTCTCCGATGGTGCTAATAAGCCTTATCGAGTAAAAATTCGTGCGCCAGGCTTTGCTCATTTATCTGCGATGGATGAAATGGTGAAAGGACATATGTTGGCTGATGTTGTGGCTATCATTGGTACGATGGATATTGTATTTGGTGAGGTGGACCGATGAGTCATCTTCAATTAACCGGCGCTAAAGAAAGCTTATTTAATGAATCAATTCGGCAGGAGATTGATCAGTGGATTGCAAAATACCCTGTCGGTCAAAGCCAGTCAGCTGCCATTCCAAGCCTACATTTATTGCAAGATGCTAACGGTGGTTGGTTGTCAGAAGAGGTAATGGCTGCCTTAGCAATATATTTAGACATGCCTGCAATTAGCATTTTTGAAGTTGCGACCTTCTATTCGATGTTTGATTTGAAACCAGTTGGCGATAATAAGATAAATATTTGTACTAATATTTCCTGTCAGTTAAATGGCTGTGCAGATCTTGTTGATCATATTCAGAAAAAACTGGGTGTTGGTTTTGGTGAGACAACGGCAGATGGCAAATACACACTGAAAGAAGTTGAGTGTTTAGGTGCATGCTGCGGTGCTCCTATGATGCAAGTTAATCGTGATTATCACGAGCTACTGACTGCTGCCAAGATTGATCAGATATTGGATGGAATCAACTAATGCTATTAAATCAAGTTTGTTTCCGTACTCGACATCTTTATGAGCCATGGACATTAGAGTCATATCGAAGTGTTGGTGGCTATGAAGTACTTGAAAAAATTCTCAAAGAAAAAACGCGTGCCGAAGATATTATTGAAGAAATTAAAACTTCAGCTTTACGTGGCCGTGGTGGTGCAGGCTTCCCAACCGGTTTGAAGTGGAGCTTTATGCCTCGCAGCTTACCAGGGGATAAATATATCGTCTGTAACTCAGATGAGGGTGAACCTGGTACCTGTAAAGATCGAGATATTTTACGTTACAACCCGCATCAATTGATTGAAGGCATGATCATCGCAGCTTATACCATCGGTGCTCAAGCGGGTTATAACTATATTCGTGGTGAGTTTGCAGAACCTATTGAACGCTTCGATAACGCGATCCAAGAGGCGCGTGAAGCAGGTTATTTAGGTAAGAATATATTAGGTACAAAGTTCAATTTTGAGTTGTATTCTCAGCCCGGTGCCGGTGCTTATATCTGCGGTGAAGAAACAGCCTTACTTGAATCAATAGAAGGTAAAAAAGGCCAACCGCGTTACAAGCCTCCTTTCCCTGCTGGTTATGGTTTGTATGGTAGACCAACGACGATTAACAACACTGAAACTTTGGCTTCAGTACCGGTCATTTTGCAAAATGGTGGTGATTGGTTTCATGAACTTGGCACGCCTAATAATGGCGGCAGCAAAATATTCAGTGTGTCAGGTCATGTCAATAAACCGGGTAATTATGAGGTTTCTTTAGGCACGCCTTTTTCTGAGTTATTAGAACTAGCTGGTGGCGTCCGTAATGGAAATAAGTTAAAAGCTGTTATTCCTGGTGGCAGTTCTACCCCGGTTATTCCTGGTGCGGAGATGATGGATGTAGCCATGAGTTATGACGGCATCAGTAAAGCGGGATCTATGCTTGGTGCTGGCTCAGTGATAGTGATGGATGAAACGACCTGCATGGTGAAAGCCTTGGAACGAATGGCTGAGTTTTATTATGAAGAGTCGTGTGGGCAATGTACGCCATGTCGAGAAGGAACTGGCTGGTTATATCGAGTGATTAAGCGTATCGAGCATGGCGAAGGTAATCAGGAAGATTTAGACCGATTACTTGATATTGCCAATAATATTAATGGCAATACGATTTGTGCCTTGGGTGATGCTGCTGCTGCACCAGTAATCAGTTTTATTAAGCACTTTAGAGAGGAATTTCAGTACCACATCGACCACGGTCGGTGCATGGTTTAATTATTAGTAATAAAGCTGAATTACGACTTATGGTAAATATAGAAATTGATGGAATCCCACTTAAAGTGGATTCAACAAAAATGATTATTCAAGCTGCTGATGAAGCAGGCATTGATATTCCTCGTTTTTGTTATCACAAAAAGCTATCGATAGCGGCTAACTGCCGTATGTGCTTAATTGAAGTAGATAAGGCTAGGAAAGCAATGCCGGCCTGTGCAACCCCTGTTACTGAGGGAATGAAGGTTTTCACTCAATCTAAAACAGCGATTGCTGCCCAACGTGGAGTCATGGAGTTTTTACTGATTAACCACCCTTTAGATTGTCCGATCTGTGATCAAGGTGGTGAATGTGAATTGCAGGACTTGTCTATGGGCTATGGCTCTGGAGTAAGTCGATTCAATGAAGGCAAGCGTGTCGTTCAAGATAAAGATATAGGTCCTTTGATTAAAACGGATCTGACACGTTGTATTCAATGTACTCGCTGTGTACGTTTTGGTGAGGAAGTGGCTGGTGTTAAAGAACTAGGAGCAACTGGTCGCGGCGAGCATATGGAAATTGGTACCTATGTCGAAAGTAGTTTGGTATCAGAATTATCAGGCAATATTATTGATCTTTGTCCGGTAGGCGCCTTAACTTCAAAACCATTTCGTTATAAAGCACGAGCATGGGAGCTTACCGCACACCCATCGATAGCTCCACATGATGCTGTCGGTTCACATATTGAGTTTCATACCCGACGCAATGAAGTCATGCGTGTTGTGCCTAGAGATAATGAGGCGATAAATGAATCGTGGATCTCGGATCGGGATCGGTTTAGTTATCTTGCCTTGGGCCATGAACAGCGTGCTAATAAGCCAATGATTAAGACGGATGGCAAATGGCAAGAAACGGATTGGCAGACAGCATTAGAAACAGCCATTTCAGGGCTAAATACCATTAAGTCTAAATATGGTGTTGAGCAAATGGCTGGCTTGATTTCACCTACTGCCACGCTGGAAGAAAGCTATTTGTTTCAAAAGCTAATGCAAGGTTTGGGCGTAGACAATATAGATTATCGCCTACGTCAGCAAAGTTTTGACGATCAAACCAGCCATTACAATGTAAACGATTGGTGTTTAGCTGATTTAAACCAAGCTGACGATATTGTATTGATTGGCTGTAATATTCGTGCTGAGCAACCTATTCTTGCTCATCGAGTAAGACAAGCGACTCTTCATGGCGCAACAGTAACTGACATTAACTTCTTTAAGTCAGATTTATTGATGACTGTTGATAAACATGTGACTGTCGACGCACAAGCTATGATTGACACATTATCAGGTATTGCAAAGGTATTATTAGCTGTTGCCACTGACAGTGACCCAGCTTGGCGGGAACTATTGGCTGAAGTGGTGCCATCCTCATTAGAGCAGACAATCGCACTACAATTATCCAATGCGATGAATGCCAGTATTTTAATTGGTGAGTTGGCTAATAATCATCCTCAGGCTGCAAAACTTAGAGCATTGAGTCAACTTATTGCTGAGCTCAGTCAGAGTCATCATGTGGTATTACCAAGTGCTAACTCAACAGCACATGCTTTAGTTGAATCAGTAGTTAATAACAGTGAAGAAAGTTTAAACAGCCAACAAATTTGGCAGAAAAACTTACGATCTTATGTTTTATTTGGCTTAGAAGCTGAGTTTGATACAGCTGATGCCCTCCAAGCATGCAAGGCCTTGCATGATGCTAGTTTTGTTATTGCGATGAATAGTTTCATCAGTGAAAAAACACTTGCCTATGCCGATGTGATTTTACCGATAGCGAGTTTTGCTGAAACGTCAGGCACGTTTATCGGTATTGATAAACAATGGCAGAGTTTTGCTGGTGCGGTTGAGCCTAAAGGCGATAGTCGACCTGGTTGGAAAGTATTACGCGTATTGGCAAACATTGCCAAAGTCACAGATATTGATTTTGTCTCATCTGTTGATGTTCGAGATGAAGTTCAAGATTTATTAGCAGCAAAAAACAGTACGACTAATTCGAAATATATCCCTACTGATTTAACTGTCGATAATGCATTGACGGCTATTTCTGAAGTGCCGATGTATCAAATTGATAGTTTGGTGCGGCGTAGTGAAGCCTTGCAGCAAGTGGTTGAAAATAAAAATAGCCACCTTGCTCGAATGAATACTGTGGAAGCTGCCAAGTATGGACTAACAGACAGTTCGATGATTAGTGTCAATCAAGGTGATGTATCTATTAACGTTGATTTTGTAGTCGATGAGGCAATTGCAGATAACTGTATTTATCTTGCTACCGGTTTAAACCCTGCATCACAACTTGGACAAAGCTTTTCTTCGGTCACTGTATCGGAGGCGAAATAGTATGTTTGATTTAATTGTGCATACATTATTGCCGAATATTTTTTGGATCGTGCTGATTATCGTGCCTTTGATGTTAGCGGTGGCATATTTAACGTATGCAGAACGTAAAGTAATTGGTTATATCCAAGTGCGTATTGGTCCAAATCGTGTTGGTCCTTATGGATTATTACAACCTATTGCCGATGGTCTTAAGCTGGCATTGAAAGAAGTTATTTTTCCAGCTAAATCAAACTTGTACTTATTCTTGATTGCACCCGTTTTAGCGATTGGACCTGCTTTAGCTGCATGGGCGGTGATGCCATTTGATGCCACGATGGTATTGGCTGATATTGATGCCGGCCTGTTATATATTTTAGCGATCACCTCAATGGGGGTGTACGGCATTATCATTGCCGGTTGGGCCTCCAATTCTCGTTATGCTTTTTTAGGGGCATTGCGCTCTGCCGCACAGGTCGTTTCCTATGAAATTGCTATGGGCTTTGCCTTGGTGGGAGTACTGGTCGCGGCGGGTAGTTTAAATATGGGCGAAATCGTCTTGGCGCAACAAGGTGGAATTTTTCATTGGTATTGGTTGCCATTATTCCCGCTGCTGGTGGTGTATTTTATATCCGGAGTGGCGGAAACCAATCGAGCACCATTTGATGTATCTGAAGGTGAGTCTGAGATCGTCGCTGGCTTCCATGTTGAATATTCAGGCATGGCATTTGCCATATTTTTCTTAGCTGAATATGCCGATATGATCTTGATATCGATGCTGGCCGCAGTACTGTTTTGTGGCGGTTGGTTATCACCTTTTCAAGGCATTCCTGGATTGGAGTCCTTATTTGCGTGGGTACCGGGCTTAGTCTGGTTGTTAGCTAAAACCTGTGTTTTCTTGTTCTTCTATTTATGGTTTAGAGCAACATTTCCTAGATACCGCTATGACCAAATTATGCGTTTAGGCTGGAAAATATTTATCCCCGTAACATTAGTTTGGCTAGTCGTGGTGGCGACGGCACAGGTTTATGATATTGGCCCATGGTTTACAGAAATAGACGCGGTGGTTGCTCAGAGTCAAGGAGCGTCATCATGAACGCAATACGTCACTTTTTTAAAAGCTTCATTTTGTGGGAGTTATTACTGGGCTTGAAGTTAACGGGTAAATACTTATTTGCTAAAAAGATCACTGTGCAATACCCAGAAGAGAAAACACCGCAATCACCTCGGTTTAGAGGCTTGCATGCATTAAGACGTTATCCAAATGGTGAAGAGCGTTGTATTGGTTGTAAGTTGTGCGAGGCTGTTTGTCCTGCTTTAGCCATTACGATAGATACTGAACCTAGGGATGATGGTACGCGACGTACTACTCGTTATGAAATTGATTTATTTAAGTGTATCTATTGTGGGTTTTGTGAAGAATCATGCCCGGTAGATTCAATTGTAGAAACGCGTGTTTTTGATTATCACTTTGAACAGCGAGGTGAAAACATTATGGATAAAGACAAATTGTTGGCGATAGGTGAACAATATGAAACGCAAATTGCAGCTGACCGAGCTGTCGATGCACCATATCGTTAAGGAAGAGCTGTAGTTATGGAACAGATATTATTTTATTGTTTTGCCTTTATATTGTTATTTTCTGCAACGATGGTGATCACGGTTCGCAACCCAGTTAGAGCAGCGTTATTTTTAGTATTGGCATTTTTTACCTCTGCAGCTATTTGGTTGTTTTTAGAGGCTGAGTTTTTAGCGATAACGTTAGTGCTGGTTTATGTTGGTGCCGTAATGGTGTTGTTTTTATTTGTAGTAATGATGCTGGATATAAACTTAACGCCATTGCAGGAAGGTTTCACTAAATATTTACCATTAGGGATTTTGGTTGCAGGGTTAATAACGGTGGAAATGATAACGGTTTTAGGTGCCTCTCATTTTGGTTTAGAGGTGGTTGCAGCACCGTTAGCTCATGGAGCCGACTATAGTAATACCAAAGAGTTGGGCAGGCTGTTGTATACCGTTTATGTTTATCCGTTTGAAATTGCATCAGTAATATTAACTGTAGCGATTGTGGCTGCAATCACATTGACTTTACGTAAAGGTAAACGCAAAACTCAAGATCCATCTGAGCAGGTTAAGGTGCGAGCCAAGGATAGGGTAAGGATCGTTAAAATGGATGCTGTCAAAAAAGCTCAGGATGAGGAGGTTAGCTCATGATCGCCTTATCTGATTATCTAATTTTGGGCGCGCTGTTATTTAGCTTATCAGTTGCTGGCATTTTCATTAATCGAAAAAACATCATTATTTTGTTGATGTGTATTGAGTTGATGTTGCTAGCTGTAAATCTTAACTTCCTTGCCTTTTCACATTTTACTGCTGATCCGGCAGGGCAGATTTTTGTGTTCTTTATTTTAACGGTTGCAGCGGCAGAAGCAGCGATTGGTTTGGCTATCTTGGTTGTATTATTCCGAAATATCAACACGATCAATGTCGCTAAACTTAATAAGTTAAAGGGATAGAACATGACCCAGAATCTACTTCTTCTCATTGTTCTTGCCCCGCTATTAGGTAGCATTATTGCAGGCCTGTTCGGTAATAAAATTGGTCGTGTATGGTCACATCGAGCAGCTATTGCAGGCGTTAGTATTGCACTGCTAGCTTCGTTATGGGTATTTAAATTAGCTGTAGTTGATGGCCAAAGCTATAACCATCAAGTTTATCAATGGATGCAAGTGGGCTCCCTCAGTTTAGAAGTCGGCTTTTTAGTGGATAACTTGACTGCAATGATGATGGTGGTGGTGACCTTTGTCTCATTGATGGTGCATATCTATACCATTGGTTATATGGAAGACGATGATGGCTATTCTCGTTTCTTTAGTTACATTTCGTTGTTTACATTTTCTATGTTGATGTTGGTCATGGCCAACAATTTCATGCAACTGTTCTTCGGTTGGGAAGCTGTAGGTTTAGTGTCTTACTTATTGATTGGTTTTTGGTATAAAAAGCCGACGGCGATCTATGCCAATCTAAAAGCATTCCTGGTTAATAGGGTCGGTGACTTTGGTTTCTTATTAGGAATTGCAGCAGTATTGATGTATGCCGGTAGCTTGGACTATGTCGTGGTATTTGAGCAAGCACCTACCATGGCAGCTCAGACTATAGTTCTTGTTGCTGACCATCAGTGGTCGGTAATGACTGTCACCTGTATTTTGCTATTTATTGGTGCAATGGGTAAATCTGCTCAAGTTCCGTTGCATGTTTGGCTGCCTGATTCGATGGAAGGCCCGACACCAATCTCGGCACTTATTCATGCTGCAACGATGGTAACAGCGGGCATATTTATGGTAGCGCGTATGTCACCGTTGTTTGAATTTTCTGAAACGGCCTTATCTTTTGTAATGGTTATTGGTGCTATAACAGCACTATTTATGGGCTTTCTTGGTCTTATTCAAAACGATATTAAGCGGGTTGTTGCCTATTCCACCTTATCTCAATTGGGCTATATGACGGTTGCTTTAGGTGCCTCAGCTTATGCGGCTGGTGTATTTCACCTAATGACCCATGCGTTCTTTAAAGCCTTATTATTTTTGGCTGCTGGTTCAGTCATTATTGCCATGCATCATGAGCAAGATATTCGAAAAATGGGCGGCTTGAAAAAATACCTACCGATTACTTATTGGACGAGTTTGATAGGTTCATTAGCATTGATTGGTTTCCCAGGCTTATCTGGCTTCTTCTCAAAAGATTCCATTATTGAAGCGGTGCATAGTTCTACTCTTGCTGGTAGTGGCTTTGCTTACTTTGCCGTGTTAACTGGCGTATTTATCACCGCTTTATATAGCTTCAGGCTATTTTTCTTAGTATTCCATGGTAAAGAACGCTTTGACACTGATGATGGTCATTTGCCACACGAGCCAAACAAAGTGGTTACTGTTCCGTTAATTTTGCTAGCAATTCCATCGGTGTTTGCAGGCTTGTTGATTGGCGATATGGTTTTAGGTGACTTTTTTGCAGGTGCGATTTTTGTTTTAGCTGAACATGACGTATTAGCCCATCATGCTGAAAACTATCATGGTGTGATTGGTTTTGTTTTGCATGGCTTGATGGCTCCACCATTTTGGCTCGCTATATCGGGAGTATTGGTTGCCTATGTGTTGTATATGAAACGCCCCGATATTCCAGCTAAGCTTAAACAGCAATTTAATTGGTTATATCGGTTATTAGATAACAAATACGGCTTCGATGATTTTAATGACAAAGTCTTTGCGGCAGGCTCTCGAACGATAGGTCACTTTTTGTGGAAAGTGGGTGACAGAATGCTAATTGATGGCACGGTAGTTAATGGCACTGCTAAAACAGTGGGTGTAGCTGCAAAGATTGTACGTCAGGTTCAATCAGGCTACTTATACCACTATGCCTTTGCCATGATTCTTGGGGTGTGGTTACTACTCACACTATTTGTAGCCTGATAACGATGAGTAGAACAAAACATGATTGCTGATTTTCCCCTTTTAAGCTTAGTCATTTGGTTACCGATTATCGGTGGCCTGATGGTACTGATTAATGGCGATAATAAATGGACTAGACCACTGTCATTATTGGTATCAGTAGTTACCTTTATTGTTTCTTTATTTTTATATATTGGCTTTGATCTTGATACCCATCAGATGCAGTTTGTTGAGCAAGTCTCATGGATTGCCAGTTACGATATTAATTATCACTTGGGTATTGATGGCTTTTCACTGCCTCTAATTATTCTGACTGCCTTCTCAACTATTATTGTGGTTGTTGCAGGCTGGGAAGTCATTCAACATCGTGTAAGTCAATATATGGCTGCCTTTTTGATTATGGAAGGCCTAATGATTGCTGTGTTTGCCGCATTAGATGCCGTGTTGTTTTATGTGTTTTTCGAAGCCATGCTGATCCCATTATTTTTAGTGATTGGTATTTGGGGCGGACCGAACCGTGTTTATGCCACCATAAAATTCTTTTTATATACTTTTTTCGGTTCTGTGTTTCTATTAATTGCCTTGTTGTATCTAAACCATGTTGTCGGTAGTTTTTCGATTTTAGATTATCAAAATGCATCGTTAAATATGCAGGAGCAAACGTGGTTGTTTTTGGCTTTTTTAATTGCCTTTGCTGTAAAAGTACCGATGTGGCCAGTGCATACTTGGTTGCCAGATGCCCATGTGGAAGCACCAACCGGTGGTTCCGTTATTTTAGCTGCCATTACATTAAAAATTGGTGGTTATGGCTTATTACGTTTTGCTTTACCTATTGCACCAGATGCCAGCATGGCACTAGATTGGTTAGTGATTAGTTTGTCATTAATAGCGGTGGTTTATATTGGCTTTGTTGCTTTGGCACAGTCTGATCTCAAAAAGTTAATTGCCTACTCTAGTATTGCTCATATGGGCTTTGTAACTTTAGGCTTGTTTATTGTCTTTAGAATTTTTGCTAATTCAGCATCAGGTAGTGGTGCTGTGTTAGCTATTGAAGGTGCAGTGATACAAATGATTTCGCATGGTTTTATTGCTGCAGCGATGTTTCTCTGCGTGGGCGTATTGTATGACCGGATGCATACTCGAGAAATAAGTGCTTATGGTGGTGTTATTAATACTATGCCCATGTTTGCAGGTTTTGCGGTGTTTTTTGCTATGGCTAATGCAGGCTTGCCAGGGACATCAGGTTTTGTTGGTGAGTTTATGGTGATTTTAGCTGCCTTCCAAGCCAATTTCTGGTTTGCTTTCTTGGCGGCTACAACGCTGATTTTAGGTGCTGCATATAGTTTATGGATGATTAAACGAGTTATTTTTGGAGAGGTGACTAATGACAAGGTTTCTGCTTTAACGGATATTAATCGCCGCGAATTTATGATGCTGGCGAGTTTAGCTGGAATAGTGTTAGTTATCGGTATTTGGCCGGCACCACTTATCGATATTTTGCACAGCTCAGTTGAGCACTTATTGACTCAAGTTTCACAATCTAAATTATAGGGTGGCGACAAGACCATGATGTTTGAAGTGATAAATATGTCGTTTGCCTTACCTGAAATTTTCATGATGGTAATGGCATGTATTATATTATTGGCCGTTGCTTACAGCGGTAAAAACTCCGGCACAATTAGTTATTGGTTGAGTCAAATTACATTGGTCGCAACAGCTGTAATTATCTATCAGTCGCTAGCAGTAACTTCTGGGCTTACCTTTGATGGCAGCTATATTAAAGATGCATTAAGTGATGTATTAAAGTTAGCGATCTGCCTAGTTAATGTATTGGTATTGCTGTACTCATCAAGTTACTTGCGTGCTCGAGGTTTGTTTAGAGGTGAATACTATGCGTTAGCAATCTTTGCTACTTTGGGCATGCTAATCATGGTGTCGTCATATCACTTCTTAACGTTATATTTAGGCTTGGAATTATTGTCTTTATGTTTATATGCAATGGTTGCCTTGCATAGAGATTCAGTGGTGGCGACAGAAGCAGCGATGAAATATTTTATCTTAGGAGCTTTGGCTTCAGGAATGTTGCTCTATGGTATGTCGATCATCTATGGCGCGACAGGCAGCCTAGCTTTGGATGCTATTGCTGTTGCGATACAAACAGGTGGTCTTGATATCACGGTATTGAGCTTTGGTTTAGTATTTTTGATTATCGGCATTGGCTTTAAATTTGGTGCTGTACCGTTTCATATGTGGTTACCAGATGTCTATCACGGTGCACCGACCGCAGTGACATTATTTATTGCAACTGCACCCAAAATTGCAGCCTTTGCCATGATCATTAGGTTGTTGGTTGAAGGTTTAGGTGAGCTACATCAGCATTGGCAAGGGATGCTGATCATTCTGGCTGTATTATCAATGATTATTGGTAATGTGGTTGCGATAGCTCAAACCAACTTGAAACGAATGCTGGCTTATTCCACTATTTCTCATGTTGGTTTTTTATTATTAGGCGTTTTGTCTGGTAGCAATGAAGGTTATGCTGCATCAATGTTTTATGTCTTAGTCTATTCGTTAACTACTTTAGGTGGTTTTGGAATGATTATTTTGATGAGCAGACAAGGATTTGAAGCAGATAATATTGATGATTATCGAGGCTTGAGTGAGCGTAGTCCATGGTTTGCTTTTATGATGTTAATCCTGATGTTTTCTATGGCTGGAATACCTCCTATGGTTGGTTTTTATGCCAAATTAGCCGTTATCAAGTCGGTCATCAGCGTTGATTTAGTATCAGTAGCAATTGTCGCCGTATTAATGTCAGTTGTTGGAGCTTATTATTATTTAAGAATGATAAAAGTGATGTATTTTGATGCACCAGTTGAGCAGTACCAAATACAAGCACCGCAGGATATGTGTATCATGTTAAGTTCTAACGCCTTGATAGTATTAGGTCTAGGGATATTTCCTGGTTCATTAATGGCGATTTGTAGCTCCGTATTTTCTTGAAGAACACCTAAATGTCAGCACCCACACTAATTTTTATCTTTTTTATTGTTGCTAATTTACCTTGGCTAAATGAGCGTGTATTTTGCATTTACAGCTTGCGGCGGGCAAAACGGGTCATTGTCAGATTAGTTGAAACTATTGTGCTTTATATTATTAGTTTGCTGATTGCTGTGGCGGCAGAATTAAAATTTTCAGGCGATATTTATCCCCAAACTTGGGAGTTTTTCACCGTTACCTTTTGCATGTTTTTAGTATTAGCGGTACCTGGTGTTATTTATCGTTATCAGTGGTTAGCAATGAGCCAGCAACAAGAAAATTGATGGTCATTTGCGCGTAGAGTTGGAAGGCGTAACCACGAGCTGTTTGTGAATCAGCAGTTAAGCCCTGATAGAGTGGCAGCTAATGGTGAAATCAAGTTCTATTACGTGCATATAAATTCAATCTAGTTTAAAATTGGCTGATTTTCCTAGTGTAAATACACTTTTAACATTGACTATTCATCTTTAGAGACAGAAATATGGCTGCAGATTTATCCAAATATAGAAACATTGGTATCTTCGCTCACGTGGATGCGGGTAAGACCACTACGACAGAGCGTATATTGAAACTGACTGGTAAAATTCATAAAATCGGTGAGGTTCATGACGGTGAATCAACAATGGATTTCATGGATCAGGAAGCTGAACGTGGAATAACTATTCAATCTGCGGCAACAACTTGTGAGTGGGATGGCCATCGTTTAAACGTTATCGATACTCCTGGTCACGTTGATTTTACAATTGAAGTTTACCGTTCTCTTAAAGTATTAGATGGTGGTGTCGGTGTATTCTGTGGTTCTGGTGGTGTTGAACCGCAATCAGAAACAAACTGGCGTTATGCTAATGAGTCTGAAGTATCTCGTATTATCTTTGTTAATAAACTAGATCGTATGGGTGCTGATTTCTTCCGTGTAGTTAAGCAAGTAGAAGATGTCTTAGGTGCTAATCCATTGGTAATGGTTTTACCAATTGGTATTGAAGAAGACTTTAAAGGTTGTGTTGACTTATTAACTGGTAAAGCATGGATCTGGGATAACGAAAAAGATACCACTGCATTCCGTATCGAAGAGCCACCTGCAGAGATGGCCGATCAAATCGCAGAATACCGTGAAATGTTAGTCGAAACTGCTTTAGAGCAAGACGATGAATTGATGGAAAAATATCTTGAAGGCGAAGAGCCGTCAATTGAAGACTTACACAGATGTATCCGTAAAGGTACATTGAGCATGGACTTCTTCCCAACATACTGTGGTTCAGCCTTTAAAGATAAAGGTGTTCAAATGGTATTGGATGCGGTTGTTTCATACTTACCTAACCCAACTGAAGTTAAACCTCAACCAGAAGTTGATGAAGAAGGTACTGAAACTGGCGAATTTGCGATCGTTAAAACAGATGGTCCATTCCGTGCGTTAGCCTTTAAAATCATGGATGACCGTTTTGGTGCTTTAACCTTTATTCGTATCTACTCAGGTGTTTTGAACAAAGGTGACACGGTTCTTAACTCTTTTACTGGTAAAACAGAACGTGTTGGCCGCATGGTAGAAATGCATGCTGATGATCGTAATGAATTAGATACTGCACAAGCCGGTGATATCATCGCGGTTGTAGGTATGAAAGATGTGCAAACAGGTCACACATTATGTGATCCTAAAAACCCAACGACATTAGAGCCAATGGTATTCCCAGATCCAGTTATCTCTATTGCTATTTCACCAATTGATAAAGCAAGTACTGAGAAAATGGGTCTTGCGATTGGTAAAATGATTAAAGAAGATCCTTCTTTCCGTGTTGAAACGGATCAAGAAAGTGGCGAAACAATCATTAAAGGTATGGGTGAGTTACATTTAGATATTAAAGTTGATATCTTAAAACGAACTCATGGTGTTGAAGTTTCTGTAGGTGCTCCTCAAGTAGCTTACCGTGAAACTATCACTAAACGTATCGAAGATAGCTACACTCATAAGAAACAATCGGGTGGTTCTGGTCAGTTCGGTAAGATTGAATACATTATCGAACCAGGTGAACCTGGTACTGGTTTCGAGTTCGAATCTACTGTTACTGGTGGTTCGGTGCCGCGTGAATTCTGGTCAGCTGTTGAAGCTGGTTTCGAAAAAATGAAAGATCGTGGTGTTTTAGCTGGTTTCCCATGTTTAGACTTTAAAGTGACATTATTTGATGGTGCTTTCCATGCCGTGGATTCATCTGCAGTAGCATTTGAATTAGCTGCAATGGCTGCTTACCGTCAATCTATGCCTACAGCAGGTCCACAATTAATGGAACCTATCATGAAGGTGGATGTATTTACACCTGAAGATCATGTTGGTGATGTAATTGGTGATCTTAACCGTCGTCGTGGAATGATCAAATCACAAGATGCGACACCAACAGGTGTTCGTATCAATGGTGAAGTGCCTTTAAGCGAAATGTTTGGTTATATCGGTGCATTACGTACAATGACATCAGGTCGTGGTCAGTTCTCTATGGAGTTCTTACAGTACAACCCTTGTCCTCGTAATGTTGCTGAAGATGTAATTAAAGAAACAAAAGAACGTGAAGAAGCTAAAAAAGCTAAGTAGATATAAACTACTGAAATAAAAAAGGGGGCTGGTTTTAAAACCAGCCCCCTTTTTTTATGTAAAATTTAAATCGAATTAAAATTAATCAGTATCTTTCGCTAATAAGGCAAGCATCGCTTGCATATCGTCGGGCATATCCACCTGCCATGACACTTCTTGTTCTGTTTTGGGATGAATAAAGCCGAGCAAACCAGCATGTAAAGCTTGTCTATTGAACGCTTTAATGGCCTCTCTGGTTTGTTCGTTAACACCCTTAGGGAATTTAAAACGGCCACCATATACAGAGTCACCTAATAATGGATGGCGAATATGAGCCATATGTACCCGAATTTGATGTGTCCTGCCTGTTTCTAAGTTGCAGCGAATATGAGTGTGAGCTTTAAAGCGTTGTTCAACACGGTAATGCGTAACCGATGGTTTACCTGAACCTGTTACTGCCATACGTTTACGGTCAATATTATGTCGACCAATGGGTTCATCAACTGTTCCGCCTGCTGTTAATACGCCAACAGCGATAGCTTGATATTGACGTAAAACTGTACGTTCCTGTAATTGAGATACCAGAGAGTTATGGGCTTGCAATGTTTTTGCAATCATCAATAAGCCAGTCGTACCTTTGTCGAGACGGTGAACAATACCTGCGCGAGGGATAGTTTCTAACTGAGCTGAGTGATTGAGCAGTGCATTGACCAGCGTACCATTGTGATTCCCGGCACCAGGGTGCACAACCATACCGGCCGGTTTATTTATAATCATGACATCATCATCTTCATGAATGATATCTAACTGTATTGCCTCTGCGACCCAAGTGTCATCTACCGCTTCAATAGTCGCTGTGATTATGATTTGTTCACCACCATTAACTGCCTCACGTGGTTTACTTACTATATGGTTATTAACGCTGACATAGCCAGCCTTTATCCATTTAGTTAATTGACCGCGAGAGTAGTCGGTAAATAGTTGGGCTAATGCTTGATCTAGTCTAAGACCCAGAGCATCATCAGGAAGTTGACCATCGAGTTGTAGCGTTTCTGACATGAGAATAGTTATTTTATAAGGCTGAATACGCTATTATAACGTAGGCTATATTTATTAGTTGAAAATAAGGAGATAGACGTAATGCTTCGTTTTGCTTTTCTACTCAGTTGTATCAGTTTATCACTCGTCCAGACTGTTTCAGCACAAGGTATAAGAAATGTAGAGTTACTGGCGGCATCATGTGCTTCTTGCCACGGCACGCAAGGAAAAAGTGTGGGCGGCATACCTAGTTTAGCTGGGTTAGATAAGCTTCATTTCATCGAACAAATGGATCAGTTTATCAACCAAAATAGATCTGCAACGGTTATGCACCACCATGCTAGTGGTTATACCTCACAAGAAATTGAGTCTCTAGCCCAATTTTTTTCGCAACAAAACTAAATCTAACTTGTTATTCTTTCAATAAGTTAGATCTAAAACTACGCCAATATTTCCGTTTAAATAAAATAATTCTATATCTATTGCTATCTAAATAAAATCCTGATACGGTTTGTCCAGTCAGTTTTAAACTGATAACTTTAATCTCAGTGTACCAAGTGTTGTACCAGCAGTTTAATTGCTAATTAACAATAAAATGAGAGAAGATTGATATGTCTGACAAAGTAACAGGAAGTGTAAAGTGGTTCGATACAGCTAAAGGCTACGGCTTTTTAGAACGTGAAGATGGCGATGATGTATTTGTTCACTTTCGTGCTATCCAAGGAGATGGATTTAAGACGCTTGATGAAGGTCAGCAAGTTGAATTCACAGTAACAAAAGGTGATAAAGGCTGGCAAGCTGAAGATGTAGTTGCCATCGCCTAATTAAGTAATGGTTGGCACAGAGGGCAAAAATAAGTTGCCCTCTGTGCTTCTTTATAAGTTTGAATCTTGTTATCGCAATGATAGCAAGCTTGTTTGTCACGTCCGTAAACATTAAGTTGTTGGGCAAAGTAGCCTGGCTGACCATCAGTTTTTCTGAAGTCTTTTAATGTCGTCCCCCCAGCTGAAATTGCTTTTTCTAATACTTGTTTAATCGTTGTGACCAGTTGCTCGAATTGACTATGACTTAATTGGCTAGTTATTGTTTTAGGATGTATTTTCGCTAGAAATAAAGCTTCATTGGCATAAATGTTACCAGCGCCTACGACGACTTTTCCATCCATAATAAAGGTCTTAATACAAACTTTACGGTTTTGTGCTTTCTGAGATAAATAATCGGCATTAAACTCTGGGGATAAAGGCTCAGGCCCTAAGTGTTCAAGTAGCTTATGATGTTGAATGTCATCTTGTGTCCATAGAATAGCGCCAAAGCGACGTGGATCGTTATAACGTAATGTGATGCCATTACCAAACTGAATATCAGCATGATCATGTTTAGCTACATTGTCGGCAGAATCCAATACACGTAGCTTTCCTGACATGCCTAAGTGAATAATCAAGGTGCCATCTGTACAGTGAAGTAATAAATATTTGGCCCGACGGCTAATATGATTGATATGTTGGCCAACTAGACAATCTTCAATATCACTCTGAATAGGCCAGCGTAAACTATAGTTTCTAATCGTAACCTTAGTAATTGTTTGTGACTCTACATGAGGCGTTATGCCTAAACGGGTCGTTTCTACTTCAGGTAATTCAGGCATTAGTTAAGATCATTTGTTGATAAAAAGAGTTGTGTAGCTACTGCTGCAGGAAAGTGATAGCTAAGCTGTTTATTAATGTTAGTAATAATAAGCTTGCGCTCATCAAGCTGAATCAGCATTTCTGTCGGTGAAGCGCTATTCTCTGTCCACAGTAATACTTTATTAGCTTGGGGTAACTGATGTTGCGAACTTGTCACTTGCAATGCCGTAACTTGTTGCCACTGTTGTACAAGCTTATTGAGAGTACCTGAAGAATAAGCGGGGCTAGAACTAATCTCGGCACTAGAATTATTGGTAATAATCAGCTCATCAACAAGCTTATTATTAGTTAATAACGGCATTTTAAGTTGGGTGATAGTCGTTGTTTTCGCAATGAGTTGATTATCAATAAAACTAGCTGCGTTGACCTTAAGCAAAGAACTAATGTGATCATCAATTAGATAGACAGTGTCATTATATAAAATATACCGACCTTTGCTAATAGGCTCTAGATCACCAAAGGTAAAATGATGCTGATCTAATTGCAAGCTAAGAGTTTCAGGATACAGACCTAGCTGAGCTAATAACTCATTGTTGTTTGCTATAGTCTCTCGATGTGGCGTTGTTGTTAATAAACTTAGTAATAAGTTTATTCTTGTTGTATTGGCTGGTGCTTGAATAGGATGGGTAAGTTGCCAGTGAGATTTTGTTTGTTGAAGCTCTATATCGGTCGAGTCTTGACGCCGAATAGTGATTTTTTTGATGTTACTGGCTTGAATGTTTGTCAGCGATGTTTCAACTGGATGTGCTGGATCCTGCTGTTGGCTGACAGCAAAGAGGGCGACGATAATAAGGAGTAAAATTATATTGGTAAGGTAGCTTGTTTTCATCTTCTTCGACGATACCACCAAATCGATAAACCAACGGTGAGTAGCAGAGTTGGTAGCACCAATAAAAAGCCTAGTCCTATGACTAAAGACTCGAGTTTAGAGAGTTCTAGCTGAGTGTCAGAGCGTGTTTTAACGGGAATAGCAATGAAACTATCGTCGTGAACTAGCCAGTTAATAACGGCAATGCCTAGTTCAAGGTTAGCCGCATTACCAATATAGGTATTAGAGATAAAGTCACCGTCACCAATAACTGCAATACGTTGTTCTTGAGCGCCATCAGTCAGCCGTGTGATGAGGTAACCGAGGTGTAATGGACCGGAACTATCAGATTCAATATCGAAGTTATTTATCTCCATTTGACTTGTTTCTGACCAGACATTTTGTTGGGTTATTAATAATGGACTGTGCTGCCAGTCTAAAGTTGAGCTTGAGGTTTCCATTGCTACTGCTTGTGGAAAAATTGTCACGCTATCGCTAATTAATTGAACAGGTTGTTGGCCGTACTCGGTAATCAATACAAATTGTGGATCATCAATACCGAGTAATTGTGCATTTGGATCCATAACGGTGCCAGCTACAAATTCAATAGCTAATTGTTCAGCTAAGGCCAATAAAAATGGATTGTCATTTGGTTCTGTTAACCATAATAAGTTGCCACCTTGAGCAATATAGTTTTTTAGAATCTCTATTTCCCCAGCTAACCAAGCTCGCTCAGGACTGGCAATGACGACTGCAGCAGCATTAGCTGGTATTTGACTATGTTCGATGAGGTTGAGCCCTTGCAACTTAAAGCCTTTTTGTTTGAGCTGCTGTCCCCATGTACTTAGATTAAAGTTTGCTTGGTTTAAAGGCGTGCGTTCGCCATGACCTTCAATAAATACTAGCCATTGCTCTTGCTGACGTGACACGCTGATTAACGCATTAGTTAGCGATTGTTCTGAGAGGTCAACTAGGTGCTGTTGTTGCTCTCCTTGTGATATTAGCATTTCACCTTGTTGCTGAATGTTGAGCTCTCGCACTAGGTTTGGTGAAAAATCAGGATCAACATAATGAATGTCTAATTGAGTGCTATAGCTTTGATAACGACTTAATAACGTTTCGATTGCAGACCGATATTCATTATTAGGACTGACAAAAATTTGAATGGTTATTTGAGCATCTAGTTGTGTTAAGAATGATTGTGTTGTCTCGGACAAAGTATTGCGATTGTTTTTTGTCCAATCCCAATGTTGGTTAGTTTGTAGAGAAAATTTAGCTAAAACAACTATTACCGTCACTAATAAAATGTAAAATATAATTTTTTGTAAGCGAAACAATTGTCGGGTTTTATTAATCTTCATTAGTTAATTCGCTCAGAATCAAGGCGGCGGATAGTGAGTAAGATAAAAGTGCTAATGATAATAAGGTAATAACTAATATCACTTGTTGCCACCACACCTTGCAGCATCGGTTCAAAGTGTCGAATAAGCGATAACCATGAAAACAAAGATGCTTGCTCAGCCATGTTGTCCGAACCTGCCCAATCAATAATCCATAATAAAAAGAGACTTGCAAAGGTGGTTACTGCTGCGATGGTCGGTTGCTTAGTCAGTGATGAGAAAAAGAGTCCAATAGCGGTGAAGCTTGCAGCCAAGAGGCTAAGGCCTAAAAAGCTAGCGGCAAGCAAGTATAAGTCGATATCACTGCCTATCAATAAAGACAAAGGCATCGATATAATTAATATTAGCAATACAATGAAGAAGCTAAATGTTCCGATGAATTTACCTAAAACAATTTGCTGAACTGATAAAGGAGCGGAAATGAGTAACGGTAAACTATCGTTACGGCGCTCTTCGGCAATCAAACGCATAGTAATTAAAGGGGCGATCAGCAACATGATAGTTGCTGCATTATTTAATAACGGAATTGCGATAAGTTCGGTCACACCCGGTGCACCCGGAATAGCAGATATTTTGGCTTGAATTTGCACAAAGTAATCAATATGCGTTAAAAATAAATAAGCCAAAATAAGCTGACTAGAAGCCAGAACAACCCATGCTAAGGGAGATAAAAACAAGCGATAGAGTTCGAGACGAGCCAGAGTAAACATTATGGGGTTTGTCCATCTGGCTGTTGTTCATGTTGAATTATTTTCATAAATATATCTTCAAGCGAATGCTGTTCAGGTGTTAACTGCTGTAGTTGCCATTGTTGTGTCACAGCCATATTTAACAAAATGTCAGTTGGATTGTTATCAGGCTGATAATGTACTCTAAACTGTGTTTTTGACAATGGGCTAACAGATATTACACCATGCAGTTGTTGCATAACATTTATTGCAGGAGGTGCAAGTAGCTCTATCAGTATGCTGGCACTTTGCATTTGTAGACTAAGGTTTTCTAAGGTGTCATTAAAACGAAGTTGACCTTGATTAATAATCTGAACACGATCACATAAGGTTTGCACCTCAGGTAAAATATGGGTCGATAAAATAACGCTGTGTTCATTGGCTATCTCACGAATCAAATGTCTGATTTCTCTTATCTGAATAGGATCTAAGCCGGAGGTTGGTTCATCTAAGATTACTACCGCCGGACTATGAATAATAGCCTGTGCAATACCGACTCGTTGTTGATAGCCCTTCGATAAATTACCAATAAGTCGTTTATTAACCTCAGTGAGGCCACAACGGTCAATAGCGTTAGTTACTGCCACCTTGATTTTTCTACTTGGTATTTGATTTATCCGAGCACAAAAATTCAGAAATTCTTGAACTGATAACTCTTTATATAATGGTGGTTGTTCGGGTAAGTAACCGATATGAGCTTTGGCTTGCTTTGGATTATCAATTAAATCATAACCGTTAATGGTTATCTCACCCTGGGCAGGTGCAAGATTACCACTAAGCATTTTCATCGTTGTGCTTTTACCTGCACCATTGGGGCCGAGAAAGCCTAAAACTTCACCACGAGCAATTTCAAAGCTGACATTGTTAACAGCTAATTGAGTGCCATAGGAGTGAGAAAGAGCTCGTGCACTAAGTAACGGTTGAGTCATTATAATAACTCATAGGCAAAGGGGATAAGCTGACTGTCAAAAATAGGTTGTCTGGCGAGGAGTATAGAGTTTGAGATACTGTCGGATGACATAGTAGTCCTTTGCTAATCATATTGAGCAGTGTTTTCGCTCGAGCACTATAGTAGCAATATTCAGGCAAAAAAAACCCGCCGAAGCGGGTTTTTTTATCTATCGATGTAAGGAGCTAATTATTTAATTTTAGCTTCTTTATACATCACATGCTTACGAACAACTGGATCAAACTTTTTGATTTCCAATTTTTCTGGCATGGTACGTTTGTTTTTGTCTGTAGTGTAGTAGTGACCAGTACCTGCAGATGAAACTAATTTAATTTTTTCGCGCATGATTTAATCTCCTAAACTTTTTCGCCACGAGCACGGATGTCAGTTAAAACTGCATCAATACCTTTTTTGTCGATAATGCGTAAACCATGATTACTTACACGTAATTTAACCCAACGGTTTTCTGATTCTACCCAGATACGGTGAGGGTGAAGATTCGGAAGAAACCGACGTCTTGTTTTATTGTGGGCGTGAGAAACATTGTTCCCAGCCATTGGGCGTTTACCCGTTACCTGACATACTCGTGCCATATTAAATCGCTCCTGTTGAACATTGAAAGGATGCAAATGCAACCTAAAATAAACCCAGCTTTATACCATAATGGAAGTTAGATTGATAGTAAGATTGACCTTATGATGGTGAGAGTCCCATACTAGCTAACTTGGCGTGTAAGCGGTCTAAATTAAGCCCACCAATTTTGCGCATGACAATTTCACCATTTGGCGCAATTAAAAAGTGGGTGGGAGTGACGCGCACATTATCAAATGCTTGTGCTATTTCTGCTTTATGATCCCAAGTGATCAGGTAAGGTAAGTTTTTATGCGCGCGCATGGCTTTAATATGTGCCGGAGTATCGTGAGCCATCGCTACTGCAATCATCGTTAAACCTGCTGCTGAATATTGCTGGTGTAGGTGTTTTAATTCTGGAACCTCTTGAATACAGCCAGGACAGTCGGTGGCCCAGAAGGTCAGTAAGATTGGTGTGCCGAGGTATTGGGAAAGCGTATGTTGTTGACCATCGATATCTTTAAATGCAAGTTCTGGCAGTTGAGCAGTATCTTTGTTGACCCAGTTGATAACAAATAAGGCTGCAAGCATTAAACCTGCAAATAGGATGTGACGAGTTTGTGGTTTCATAATACTTAATTCGGGAAAGTAAGTTGGCCTAAGGCTTCAGTTAGTTTTAAGTTTTCACGGTAATCTACGGGACAGTCAATGATAGTAACGCTATCACGTGCCAGCGCTTGTTCTAATGCAGGCATCAACTGTTCGGTTTGTTCAATTCTAACGCCATGAGCACCAAACGACTGAGCATATTGAACAAAGTCAGGATTGGTAAATTTTACATTACTAGTACGGCCAAACTGGTTTTGCTGTTTCCATTCAATTAAACCATAGCTGGCGTCATTCCAGATTAAAATAACAATCGGAACGTTAAGGCGCATTGCTGTTTCGATTTCTTGTGAATTCATTAAAAATCCAGCATCACCAGTGACAGCCACAACCTTTCGTTCTGGATAGGCTAATTTGGCAGCAATGGCGCCCGGGACAGCGATACCCATACTGGCGAAACCATTGGAAATAATACAGGTATTAGGATGTTCGCAACGAAACATGCGTGACATCCACATTTTGTGAGCACCGACGTCACAGATAACGATGTCTTCTAAGTCCATTGCTGTACGCAGGTCCCAGATGATTTTCTGTGGTTTGATAGGGAATTCTTTGTCATCACGATGTTGATTCATTTCTTGAATCAAATTATTACGTAATGTACGCATGGTTTTATTTTTATGCGGGGTACTTTGCTCTGCAATACGGTTCAAACTGTGATTGATATTACCTATAACCCCAAGTAATACACTGTAATAAGCATCGACTTCAGCATGAGTCGTATCAATATGAATAATGGTCCGATCACGTGACGGGTGCCATAAATAGGGATGGTATTCGACCATGTCATAACCAATACAGATGATGACATCGGCACTAGCAAAGCCACAATTGGCGTAATCATTTGATTGTAAACCGACGCTACCTAACGCCATTGGATGGCGAAATGGCATGACGCCTTTGGCCATAAAGGTATTGGCAACTGGAATACCCAGGTTTTCACTAAATTGAACTAACGCCTGTGAAGCTTTAGAACGTACAACGCCGTTACCAGCAAGAATAATAGGATTTTTAGCTTTGCTGATAATTTCAGCAGCCCGGGAAATTTGTTCTGCTGCCGGTTCAGGTGGTGTCGCGTGCTTTACTCGTAACGGTTCATCGTCGATATCCATTTCAGCGATATTTTCTGGAAACTCAATAAAGCAGGCACCTGTTTTTTCAGTTTGGGCGACTTTAAAAGCTTTACGCACGATTTCTGGAATAACATCCGGACTTAAGATGCGAGTGGAATATTTTGTGATGGGTAGAAACATGGCTTCTAGATCCAACACTTGGTGAGATTCTTTGTGTAAACGTGAAGTCGAAGCTTGGCCAGCGATAGCGACTAAGGGCGCATGATCCATATTGGCATCAGCGACGCCGGTGATGAGGTTGGTTGCCCCTGGACCTAAGGTGGCTAAACAGACGCCAGCACGACCAGTTAGTCGACCATAAACATCAGCCATAAAAGCGGCGCCTTGTTCATGGCGAGTGGTTATAAACTTGATTTTTGAATCAAGCAGAGCATCCATAACATCTAAGTTTTCTTCTCCTGGAATACCAAAAATATATTCCACGCCTTCATTTTCTAGGCTACGAATGAATAACTCAGCTGCTTTCATAAACTGACCTCTGTATTCAGAATTAAATATAGTGCGGCAGTCAGAAAACTGAATGCCGCACTGTAATCATGTTGATTATTTAAATGCTGCGGGTGTTTGTTTGTGCCAATCAGTGGTTTGTTGGTAGCGATTAGCAATGTTTAACAAACGTGCTTCATCAAAATAATTACCAATAAGTTGCAGACCTACTGGTAGACCCTTCACAAAACCTGCTGGGATAGACATACCCGGCAAACCCGCTAGGTTAGTACTGATGGTGTAGATATCAGCAAGATACATAGCAACGGGGTCATCTGTCTTGTCACCTAGATTAAACGCAGTCGTCGGTGCTGTTGGCCCCATGATGACATCAACATCATCAAATGCTTGTTTGAAGTCATTACTAATTAAACGACGGCATTGTTGTGCTTTTAAGTAATAAGCATCGTAGTAGCCTGCTGATAAAGCATAAGCACCAGTCATGATGCGGCGTTTAACTTCTGCACCGAAACCTTCACCACGTGAACGTTCATATAAGTCGGTTAGATCTTTTGGATCCTCACAACGGTGGCCAAAACGAACCCCATCCATACGAGATAAGTTAGATGAACATTCAGCAGGTGCAACGACATAATAAGTCGGTACTGATAAGCTCGTATTAGGCAATGTAATTTCTTTGATGGTTGCACCAAGGGATTCATAAGTTTTGATAGCGGCTTCAATCGTCGCTTCTACATCTGAATCTAGGCCTTTATCAAAGAATTCTTTAGGTAGGCCGATTTTTAAGCCTTCTAATGAATCATTAAGGTTAGCCGTGTAATCAGGAACATCACGTTCTACACTGGTTGAATCACGTTGATCAAACCCAGCCATGGCATTGAGTAACATGGCTGCATCTTCAGCATTGTTAGCCATTGGTCCGGCTTGATCTAAGCTAGATGCAAACGCAATCATACCGTAGCGAGAAATACGGCCATAAGTAGGTTTTAACCCCGTCAGGTTACATAGCGATGCTGGCTGGCGGATTGAGCCACCGGTATCTGTACCTGTTGCAATAGGGGCAAGTTTAGCGGCCACAGCTGCAGCTGAACCACCCGATGAACCACCCGGTACACGATTGGTATCCCAAGGGTTTTTTACTGGACCATAGAAACTGGTTTCGTTTGATGACCCCATCGCGAATTCATCCATATTGGTTTTACCCAATGTGACCATGCCTGCATCATTGATTTTTTCAACGACAGTTGCGTTATACGGTGCGATAAAGTTATCAAGCATTTTAGATGCACAGCTGGTGCGAACACCTTCAGTGCAAAAAATGTCTTTGTGTGCCAAAGGAATACCGGTTAGCGGGCCAGCCGTTTTTTGTTGTAACTGTTGATCTGCTACTTTTGCTTGCTCTAACGCTTTGTCTTCGGTGACGGTAATGAACGCATTGACTTCACCATTGTGCTTATTAATGCGATCTAAATAATGTTGAGTTAATTCAACACTGCTAATGTCACCATTGTGCAGAGATGTTGAAAGCTCGGAAAGTGTTTTGTTATGCATGTGATTGACCTGTCTTTCGATGTGTTATTCGATAACTTGCGGGACGAGATAAACGCCAGCTTCAGTTTTCGGTGCAATTGCTTGAAATGTTTCGCGCTGATCGACTTCTGTGACCTTATCTGCGCGTAAACGTTGGTTTGCATCAAGTGGGTGAGCCATCGGCGTAATGTCACTTGTGTCAGCTTCACTCAGTTGTTCGACTAGGCCAAAAATATTGTTTAAATCCCGCGCATAGTCAGGAATATCGGCTTCATCTATTGCTAAACGCGCCAAGTGCGCAATTTTTTCTACATCGGTTTTATCTAAACTCATCGAAGTTCCAATAGTTATTTTTTTGTACAAAGTGAGCAGTTTAAATGATTCATGGCTTGCTCAACAGCCCAGTGCATTGATAAAGTACTCATTTTACATATTTGAGCTGTGGTTTCTTCAATGTTTGAACGATTACGTGGAATGTTTTCGAATGACCTTTCTATCGACTTAGGGACAGCCAATACGCTGATCTATGTGCGTGGACAAGGCATTGTTTTAGATGAACCTTCAGTCGTGGCAATTCGCCAAGACAAAGGACCTGGTGGACCTCGTTCAATTGCGGCGGTGGGGGCTGAAGCAAAACGAATGCTAGGACGCACGCCTGGTAACATTACCGCAATTCGTCCATTAAAAGATGGTGTCATTGCCGATTTTACGGTGACGGAAAAAATGTTGCAGCACTTTATTAAGAAAGTGCATGAAGGGCGATTTTTTAAACCGAGTCCTCGCGTTTTAGTTTGTGTACCATGTGGCTCAACTCAGGTTGAACGTCGTGCCATTCGCGAATCTGCAGCGGGTGCTGGTGCTCGTGATGTCTATTTGATCGAAGAACCGATGGCGGCGGCAATTGGTGCAGGCATGCCAGTGGAAGAAGCAAGTGGTTCGATGGTATTGGATATTGGTGGCGGTACCACCGAAGTCGCGATTATTTCATTAAACGGTATTGTTTATTCTGCTTCAGTTCGTATTGGTGGTGATTTATTTGATGAAGCGATTGTCAATTATGTGCGCCGCAATTACGGCACATTGATCGGTGAAGCTACTGCAGAAAAAATCAAAAAAGAAATTGGTTCTGCCTACCCTGGTAATGAAGTAAAAGAGCTCGAAGTTCGCGGCCGTAATTTGGCTGAAGGTATTCCACGCAGTTTTACTTTAAACAGCAATGAAATCTTAGAAGCCTTGCAAGATCCTTTATCTGGCATCGTAGCTGCTGTGAAGACAGCGTTAGAACAAACACCACCTGAACTAGGTGCTGATGTCGCTGAGCGCGGTATCGTGTTAACTGGTGGTGGTGCTTTACTACGTGATTTAGATCGCTTATTAGTAGAAGAAACGGGCTTGCCGGCATTGATTGCTGAAGACCCATTAACCTGTGTTGCCCGTGGTGGTGGCCGAGCATTAGAAATGATTGATGAACGAGGCACTGACGTCTTTACGTTCGAATAAGTGTTGATTATGTTAATTAAGACCTTTGCAGTTGGTAAAACACTGCAGAGGTCTTTTTGTTTTTAGGCTTTAGATTATTAAATCATTATTTACTCATCATCCATCTCTTAATACGCGCATGTTATTTGCAGTCATTGCGTCATTAATTCTGTTTGTGTTGGATTCTCGGTTGAATTATTTTTCTTCAGTACGAACAGTGCTGTCGACAGTGGTCTATCCCATTCAAACTGTCGCTGCTATTCCTAGCGATATGTCGCATTGGTTTCAAGAATATTTTCAAAACCGACAACAGTTACAAGAGCGAAACTCCGAATTAACGGCAGTTAACTTGTTGAATAGTGTTCGCATTCAAAAGTTACAAGCATTAGAACGTGAAAATATGCGCTTGCGTAAGTTATTAGGTTCTTCGTTTCGGCTGCAAGAGCGTGTGGTGGTTGCTGAGCTGTTGATGATTGATTTAGATCCGTTCTCTCAGCAAGTAGTGATTGATAAAGGCAAGCGTTCTGGCGTGTTTGAAGGTCAACCGGTATTAGATGCAACCGGTGTAATGGGTCAAGTGACTGAAGTTACGCCGTTTTCTAGCCGTGTAGTTTTACTGACTGATCCGGGTCATGCTATTCCTGTACAGCTAAATCGCAATGGCCTACGTGCCGTGGCAACCGGCCGTGGTTTGGGTGGTTTTTTACAGTTAGAACATTTACCCCATAATGCAGATGTGCGTGAAGGTGACTTATTAGTGACATCAGGTTTAGGAGGCCGATTTCCTGCCGGTTATCCGGTTGGCACGGTGAGTTCAATTAACTTGCCACAAGGTAAAGCATTTGCTGAAGTCACGATCTCACCCGCAGCGAAACTTGATTCGAGCCGGGAGGTTCTGCTGGTGTTACCAACGGAAGTAGCCGAACAACAGGTGGAAGAAAGTTTGGTCAGGGAGACAGTGCAATGACATCAACACAAACTTCATCTGGCGGTGGCATTATCGCGTTAACAGTTGTGATTGCGATGGTTTTAATGATTTTACCGTTACCTGAATCTATTCGTTTATTTCGTCCAGAGTTTGTTTTATTAGTATTGATGTACTGGGTGATGGCATTACCGCGTAAGGTCAGTGTTGGCTATGCTTGGATAGTGGGCATCTTGGTCGATATCATGATGGGCAGTTATCTAGGCGTAACCGCTTTTTCTTATGCTTTAGTGATTTATTTAACGGCACGCTTTCATCTGCAATTACGTCAATTTCCAGTATGGCAACAAGCGTTAATTATATTATCGTTAGTATTGATCGTTCATATTGTTGCAGTATTGGTTTCGCCGCAGATTGTTAATTGGTATCTATGGCTACCAGCAATTAGCAGTATGATTGTTTGGCCACTGAACTATGCACTCTTGCGTAGTGTCAGACGCACTTTCCACATTAGTTGAGCGATTAATAAATGGCATCACGGATAGCGCTGACTGATCATTTTCGTGAAAGTCGCTTAGTTAACGACCGTTTAATCTTTGCAGCACTATTTGCACTACTTTTGTTTACGGTAGTGATGGTTCGCTTAGTCGTATTACAGGTGGTTGAATACGAACACTTTGATTCACTATCTGATAGAAACCGAGTTGATATAGAAGCGTTGCCGCCCCAGCGTGGTTTGATCTTTGATCGTAATGGCGTAGTGTTGGCTGAAAATATTCCTACTTTTAGCTTGGAGTTGATTCCCGAGAAAGTCGGTGATCTTGATGAAACTTTGTTAGGGATCGGTGACTTACTTGCAATACCTGAAGATGAGTTGATTGAATTAAAACAACAGATTAAAAGGCATCGGCGATTTAATCCTGTTGTTATTCGACAGCGATTGACGGAAAAAGAAGTGGCGATATTGTCTGTTAATCGTCATCGTTATACCGGCGTCGATGTCGTTGGCCGTTTAATTCGTCACTATCCACATGGCAATTTATTTGCTCATACCGTGGGCTATGTTGGCCGTATTAATGAGCGTGATCAAAAAGTTATTGATGAGTTAAATTACAAAGGCACCCTTCAAATTGGTAAAACAGGGGTCGAGAAAGAATATGAAACTATTTTGCATGGCACGGTAGGCCATCAGAAAGTGGAAACCAATGTGCAAGGTCGAGTAGTTAGAGAATTGCAAACCGTTGCTTCGCAATCAGGTGATGATCTTTTTTTACACTTAGATATTAATTTGCAACGTGTTGCGGCTGATGCTCTTGGTGATTATAACGGCTCAGTTATTGCGCTGGATCCAAGAACCGGCGGTTTATTAGCCATGGTCAGTAAACCGGATTTTGATCCTAATGATTTTGTAACGGGCATTAGCAGAAAAAAATATGCAGTCTTGCGTGACTCACTTGATCGTCCTTTATTTGATCGTGCATTACGAGGTCACTATCCTCCAGGTTCAACCTTAAAGCCATTTGTTGCCTTAGCGGGACTTGAGTTAGGTGTAGTTCATGAACATTCGGAAACGTTTTGTCCAGGCTGGTATACCTTACCAGGACAGGATCACCGCTACCGCTGTTGGAAAAAACACGGCCATGGCCATGTTGATTTAAAATCATCGATTGCTCAATCATGTGATGTTTATTTTTATGACTTGGCTAATACCTTAGGTATCGATCGCATGCATAACTTTTTAGATCTTTTTGGTTTTGGTCAGCGAACTGAAATTGATTTACCAAGTGAAAGCCGAGGTCTATCACCATCAAGTCAGTGGAAGCGAGATAATCGCAACCAAGCTTGGTATCCAGGCGAAACATTGATTTCTGGAATAGGCCAAGGTTTTAATCAAACCACGCCAATTCAACTCGCTCATGCTACTGCAACCTTAGCCATGCGAGGCGTTAGTGTGATACCGAAAGCGGTACGAGCACTGCGTAAAGCAGGGCAAGAAGAGATGCAGTTACAATTGGCGGAAACGGTAGACAGCTTGCCTATGGAAGATAGTCAGCATTGGGAAACAGTGATTGACTCCATGGTTGAGGTGACTCATGGTCGTCGTGGCACGGCCCGACATGTTGGCCAAGGTTTACCTTTTAAAATGGCGGGAAAAACAGGTACTGCACAGGTCTTCACTATCAAGCAAGATGAAAAATACGATGCAGCTACCTTAGCGAGGAAATTACATGACCATGCGTTATTTATCGCTTTTGCACCGGCAGATAAACCTGAAATAGTCGTCGCTATTGTTGTTGAGAATGGCGGTAGTGGTAGTAAAAAAGCTGCTCCCATTGCTCGTAAAATGATCAATCAATATTTTGGAATAACAGAAAATGAGTAGTTTGCTTAATGAGCGTCAGCAGTCAAAAAGTTTTGGCTTGACGGGGTTCTTAAGTCGTATTCACCTCGATGCATTGTTACTGTTGGGTTTACTGGTTTTACTTTCTGTCGGCTTGATGGTGTTGTACAGTGCGGGTGGTCAAGATAATGGTTTATTAGTTAGACAGTTAATCCGTATGGGAACCGCTTTTTTTGTGCTGATGGTCTTGGCACAAATACATCCAGATCGAATGCGTGATGCGGCTTATTGGTTATATGGTCTAGGGCTTATTTTACTGTTTGCTGTATTGGCATTTGGCCATGAAGGCAAAGGGGCGCAACGTTGGTTAGATTTAGGATTTTTCCGCTTCCAACCATCAGAGTTAATGAAGTTAGCAGTACCGTTATTAGTAGCGGCTTATTTGGCTGAAAGGCCATTAGCACCAACAACAGGCCGCTTAATAGTAGGTTTGTTAATGATTATAGTGCCGTCATTTTTAATTGCTAAACAACCTGATTTGGGTACATCGTTGTTGATTGCCAGTTCTGGGCTGATTGTATTGTTTCTATCAGGCATACGCTGGCGGATCATCATTGGCTTTATCACTGTTTGTGCATCAGCGTTACCGATACTTTGGTATTTTATGCATGCTTATCAGCGGCAACGGGTGTTAACATTTCTAAATCCAGAAAGTGATCCGCTCGGCTCCGGTTATCACATTATTCAATCTAAAATTGCTATAGGCTCTGGCGGTATATTTGGTCAGGGTTGGTTAGAAGGGACCCAATCACACTTAGAATTTTTACCTGAACGATCTACTGACTTTATTTTTGCTGTTATTGCTGAAGAGTTTGGTTTAATAGGGGTGGGTTTATTGTTATTTTGGTATTTATTAGTTGCTGGTCGCGGCTTATTTATTGCCAGTCAGGCCCAAACAAGCTTTGCAAGATTATTGGCCGGGAGTATTTCTGTTACTTTCTTGGTCTATGTGTTCGTTAATGTCGGGATGGTGACAGGTTTATTACCTGTTGTTGGTGTGCCATTACCGTTAATCAGTTATGGAGGCACCTCAATGGTGACCTTATTAGCTGGCTTCGGTATCCTGATGTCAATTCATACCCACAGAAGGATGATGTCACCATGAAAAAACCGTTATTCATAGCCACATTGATGTGTATTTTGACGTTCAATGTTTATGCAAACTCTGAGTTACCGGACCTTGCTGTGTTCATTGATGAAATGGTGAGCAAGCACAACTTTGACCGCACTGAGTTAAATGAAGCATTTGCAGATGTTGAAGTAAAAAAAAGCATATTAAAAGCAATTTCACGACCTGCTGAAAAAAGTAAGCCATGGTATGACTACCGTAATATTTTTATTACTGATAAACGCATCAGTGGTGGAGTGAAGTTTTGGCAACAACATGCTGAAACACTCGCAGAGGCAGAACAAAAATATGGTGTACCAGCTGAAGTCATCATCGCTATTTTAGGGGTTGAAACACGTTATGGCGGTAATGTGGGTGGCTATCGGGTAGTGGATGCTTTATCAACCTTGGCATTTCGTTACCCACCTCGTAGTCCTTTTTTCCGTTCAGAATTAGAGCATTTTTTATTACTTACTCGTGAAGAAGAAATGTCGCGATTATCCCCTGTAGGCTCTTATGCTGGTGCGATGGGCTTAGGACAATTTATGCCGAGTAGTTACCGTGAATATGCGGTTGATTTTGATGGCGATGGTAAGCGAGATATTTGGACTAACCCAGTTGATGCCATTGGTAGTATTGCCAACTATCTTAAGCGTCATGGTTGGGTCTCTGGAGAAAGCATCGTGCATTTAACAAGTGTTGATGGCAATGAGGGGGCTGATTTAGCAACCAAAGGTTTGAAACCATCACTTAATAGACTAGATCTACAGAATGCAGGTGTTTCATTACAAAACCTACCAGTAGGTGAAGATAAGCTAGCGTTAATTTCTTTGACTCAAAAGTCAGGTGAAGAATACTGGTTAGCCAGACAGAATTTTTATGCAATTACGCGTTATAACCACAGCAGAATGTATGCGATGGCAGTGACTCAATTAGCTGAAGAGATTAGCAAGCAATATGGCCAATAAAATGTTGAGTTATAGATGTAAAAATTTGATTGTCACAGCCTTGTTATTGTTAGTAACAGCCTGTGGCAGTATTACTGAGAAGGGCGACAGTGCACCAACGAAAGTGCCTGATGTTGCCAATATTCCAGATGCAGTACCGCGTGATGAACCGCGAAGTAAATATGGCAATCCATCGAGCTATGAAGTGTTTGGTAAACGTTATTACACCTTAAGTTCTAGCCGAGGTTATAACGAAAAAGGCATTGCCTCATGGTATGGCACTAAGTTTCATGGCAGACGTACATCAAGTGGTGAGCCTTATGATATGTATGCGATGACGGCAGCGCATAAAACCTTGCCATTACCTAGTTATGTTGAAGTGACGAACTTAAATAATGGCCGTAAGGTCATCGTTAAGGTTAATGACCGCGGCCCATTCCATGAAAACCGAGTCATTGATCTATCATATAGTGCTGCCACTAAGCTTGGCATTGTGGCCAAGGGCACAGGCTTAGTACAGGTAAGGGCTATTAGTGCAGGACAAGCACCTGCAACGGCGACAAAAATTACTTCGGCACCTGCGCAAGAATTGACGAGTGGCTCAGTTGGTATGTATTTACAAGTCGGCGCATTCAGTACTGAAAATAGAGCTGAACAACTTAAAACAAAGGTACAACAACAAATTGGCGATGCCGTTCGCATCGTTCCTTTTGTTAAACCGGGCGGCAATATTTATCGAGTCCGTATTGGACCGCTAGCCAGTGTAGAATATGGCGATTCATTGGCAACACGCCTAGTTGAATTGGGCTTTTCCGATGCCCATATCGTTATTGAATAATTTCATCATTTGAGAGCAACGCATGTTTAAAACAATTAATTTTGTCTTCTTGTCATTTTTAGCATTGCTGGTTACTAATGCACAAGCAGTAGTAACCCCCAATCCTTCTGCACCGACTATTATTGCTAAGTCATATATCTTGCAAGACTTTGCTAGCGGTCGTATTGTCGCTGAACAAAATTCAGATCAACGCTTGCCACCTGCCAGCATCACTAAGTTAATGACTGCGTATGTAGTTTCGCAAGAATTAAAAATGGGCAACATTAAGCTTGAAGATGAAGTATTAATTAGTGAAAAAGCTTGGCGCATGGTTGGCTCACGTAGCTTTATCGAAGTAAATACTAAAGTACCCGTTGAAGTGTTATTACGCGGTATGATCATTCAATCAGGAAATGATGCAGCTGTTGCTTTAGCAGAACATATTGCAGGCAGTGAAGAAACCTTTGCCCAAATGATGAACCAATATGCTCAACAATTGGGCATGTTTAATACGAATTATGAAAACTCAACAGGTTTGCCGGGCGACAACCACTTCACAACAGCACGTGACATCGCAACCTTATCTGCCGCCATTATTCGTGATTTCCCAGATCACTATGAATGGTATGCCGAGAAAGAATTTACTTATAACAATATTACGCAACATAACCGTAACAAATTGTTATGGCGTGATAAAAGTGTTGATGGTTTAAAAACGGGTCATACTGAAGAAGCGGGTTATTGTCTTGCTGCATCAGCAAAACGCAGTGGTATGCGCTTAATTTCTGTCGTTTTAGGAACACGTAGTGAAAATGCACGTGCTCAAGAAACGCAAAAATTAATGAATTATGGCTTTCGATTTTTTGAAACACATGCCCTTTATCAAGCATTGGACCAAGTCGCTGAAACTAAAGTCTGGAAAGGTGCAACTAAGCAAGTTGCCTTAGGCCTGGAGCAAACATTATCAGTAACGGTGCCTCGTGGCCGTTATAAAGAGCTAGTGGCAACAACTAATATCCAGCAACCATTAATCGCACCGATTGCAGTTGGTAGTCAACTAGGTGAAGTTGAGATTCGCTTGGGCGATGAATTAATTGCTAAACAGCCGCTAATCGCAGTACACGCAGTGGAGCAAGGTAGTTGGTGGCGTCGATTACTTGATAGCTTGTTGATGTTGATCTGGGGCTAATATGAACGACGTGTATTTAAACGGTGATTTTATAGCAGCTGAACAGGCAAAAGTATCGGTTTTTGACCGCGGCTTTTTACTGGGTGATGGTGTCTATGAAGTGATTCCTGTTTATGCTGGTCGTTGTTTTCGCTTAGATGGCCATTTAAAACGCTTACAGAATAGTTTGGATGCTGTCAGGATGGCTAACCCATTATCTGAACAGCAATGGCAGCTGATGATTGAGCAGTTAATCGCACGCAATGGTGCTGGTGATCAATCTGTGTATTTACAAGTGACTCGTGGTGTTGCCCCGCGCGATCATGTGTTTCCAGAAAATGTTTCACCTACTGCTTTTGCGATGAGCAACCCACTTCATGCAGTACCTGAAACATATAAAACAAAGGGTATTGCCGCGATTATGGTGCCAGATATTCGTTGGCAAAATTGTAATATCAAAGCGATCACCCTATTGCCGAATAGTTTATTAAAACAACAGGCACAAGATGCAGGTGCTCAAGAAGCTTTATTGATTCGTGATGGTTATTTAACCGAAGGTTCGGCCAGTAATGCTTATGCGGTGATTGACGGTGTTATTTACACTGCACCGAAAGATGAAAAGGTTTTGCCGGGCATTACCCGCGACTTGGTAATAGACTTAGCAAGGAAGGGTAAGCTTAAGTTAGTTGAAGAGGCGGTAACAGAACAGCAGTTACGTTCAGCAGATGAAATTTGGGTGAGTAGTTCAACTAAAGAAGTGCTGCCGGTAACGATATTAGATAATAAAGCGGTTGGTACAGGATCTCCTGGAGCTGTATGGCAACAAATTGATGCTTTGTATCAAGCTTATAAATTAGAAGGAGACTCATAATGGCTGAGCAAGAAGAGACTTTAATTGAGTTTCCCTGTGACTTTGATGTCAAAGCGATGGGACCATCAAGTGATGATTTTGATGCCATCGTGGTAGATATGATTCGTCATCATGTTGACGATATAAAAGAAGGTGCCGTTACCACTAAGCAAAGTTCCGGTGGTAAATTTACATCGGTAACGGTGACTATTTATGCGACGAGTAAAGCGCAAATCGATGCCATTTACCGTGAATTAAGTGCTCACGAACAAGTTAAGTACGTACTTTAATATCCGCTAATGATAGTTCGTGATCTTGGCCTAGTTGAGTTTGAGCCGATTTGTGAAGCAATGCGAAAATTCACGGCTGAACGAACTCCGGATACGCAGGACGAACTATGGTTATTGGAACATCCTGCTGTATTCACCATGGGACTTAATGGTAAAGATGAGCACGTATTAAATACCCATGATATTCCTCTGGTAAACACCGATCGTGGCGGGCAAGTGACCTACCATGGCCCAGGTCAATTAATTGCTTATACATTAGTTGATCTAAAACGTAATAAAGTTGGTGTGCGTGAGATGGTAACTCGCTTGGAAAATAGTTTGATTGCGATTATGGCTGCACAAGGTATCGCTGCTGAGTCTCGAGCTGATGCACCGGGTGTTTATGTTGATGGTCGTAAAATTGGTGCCTTGGGTTTAAGGGTCAAGCGAGGCGCTTGTTATCATGGTCTAAGTTTTAATATTGATATGGACTTAACCCCATTTAGTTATATCAATCCTTGTGGTTATCAAGGCTTAGAAGTAATCGATCTAAAAAGTCTTGGCTGTGAACTCACAATGGAACAAGCAAAACAATATTTTGTGTCTGAATTTAAGCAGCAAATGCTGGAAAATAATGCATAGTTGCGAGTTAGGTAAGTAATGAGTGAAACTGAAATAGTAAAACCTAAACGTGATGTGAAAGCCTTAAAAGGGGCTTCCAAAGTATCTCGTATCCCAATAAAAATTATACCGAGTGATCCGAAGCGGAAACCTGCTTGGATCCGTGCTAAAGCACCGAGTAGCCCAGAGGTTATCCGCCTTAAGAAATTGCTGCGTGACAATGATTTACATACCGTATGTGAAGAAGCGAACTGTCCAAACTTAGGTGAATGTTTCACCCATGGAACAGCAACATTCTTAATCATGGGTAATATTTGTACGCGTCGCTGCCCGTTTTGCGATATTGCCCATGGTCGACCGGATGCACTGGATCAAAATGAGCCACAACATCTAGCACAGACCATCGCTTCAATGAAGTTGAAGCATGTCGTTGTCACATCCGTTGATCGTGATGATTTACGGGATGGCGGTGCCACTCATTTTGGTGAATGTATCAGTCAAATTCGTCAACAAGCGCCTCTGACACGTATTGAAATTTTAGTGCCTGATTTTCGTGGCCGAATGGATAAAGCCTTAGAAGAACTCGCTAAAAATCCGCCTGATATTTTTAATCATAACTTGGAAAATGTGCCGAGACTTTATAAGGCTGTACGTCCAGGATCGGATTATCAATGGTCATTAGATTTGATTAAAAACTTCCAAGCAATGCATCCGAATGTGCCAACTAAATCAGGTTTAATGCTTGGTTTGGGTGAAACAATGGAAGAAGTGCATCAGGTGATGCAAGACTTGCGTGATCATAATTGTAGAATGTTAACATTAGGCCAGTATCTACAACCTAGCCGTCATCACTTAGCTGTTGAGCGTTTTGTTACACCTGCGGAGTTTGATGAACTAGCTGAACTTGGTAAACAAATGGGCTTTGAACATGTGGCCAGTGGACCCATGGTCAGATCGTCTTATCATGCAGACTTACAAGCAATAGGTGAGCATGTTTCATAATTAGTCATGGGTAGTTGAAAGGAGAGTCATGGTGTTAAAGCGACGAAGTTTTATTAAAACAGCACTAGCTGCTGGATCAATAGCTATGCTACCTAACACCATCTTTGCAGTACCTAATACTCGTAAACAACGTCGAGTTGTGATCATCGGTGGCGGCTTTGCTGGTGCCACCGCTGCTAAATATATCAAGTTGTGGGGACCTCAGTATGAGGTGATATTAATTGAACGCAATGCTCAATTTGTTTCTTGTCCACAAAGTAATCTGGTGTTAGGCGGAACTCGTAGCCTGCAAGACTTAACTCAGGATTATCAGGGGCTGAGTGATAAAGGGATACAAACGGTTCAAGCCGAGGTTGTTGCCATTGATACTGATAAACAACAGGTTCGCTTACACGATGGTGTAGAAATGAGTTACGACCGAGTGGTCATAGCGCCTGGTGTCGATTTTATCTACGATGACTTACCAATGCTAGCGAATTATCAAGCACAACAACGTATTCCTCACGCATGGAAAGCTGGGCCACAAACAGCACTACTGCAACAACAATTACATAATATGAAGCAAGGCGGCACGATGGTGATGACCGTGCCAACAGGGCCTTTACGTTGTCCTCCTGGACCTTATGAGCGTGCTTGTCAGGTTGCCTATTATCTCAAGCATCATAATCCAACAGCTAAATTAATCGTGTTAGATGCCAATGCCGATATTATGTCGAAAAAAGGCTTGTTTAAGGCTGCATGGAAGAAGTATTACGCTGATTTTATTGAATATATTCCAAGTAATGCGATTGATGATATTGATGTCGCAACACTGACGGTAGAGACTGAGTTTGATAGTTATTCAGCCGATGTTTTAAATGTAATTCCACCTCAGCGAGCGGGTAAAGTTGCTGAGTTAGCTGGCGTTATTAATGTTGATGAGCGATGGTGTAAAGTCGATTTCCTAAGTTATGAATCAACGGTAAAGAAAAATGTGCATGTGATTGGTGATGCCATTGCGGCTAAGTTACCAAAGTCAGGTCATATGGCAAACGCACAAGCGAAAGTCTGTGCTGCAGCAATAGTATCTTTATTAAGCGAACAGCTTCCTGAGCAAGAACCGGTCATTAATAACACCTGTTATAGCTTTATAGATAATGAGCAGGCGGTGCATGTTGCTGCTGTATATAGATATAACAAAGAACAACAAGCAATGATTGCAATGCCGGGCGGTGGCGTATCTGACGCACCAAGCGAGCTAGAAGGTGCTTATGCGAATGCCTGGGCAAAAAATATTTGGGCTGATGCACTGAGCTAATGAATAGGAGAGTTAATAGAAATGGCAAGGGAGCAGGAGTTTTTAGATTTTGACTTAATGGAAAAGTCAGCCACTAATGGTAGTTCATTGCCATTATCAGCGAAACAATTAGAAGATTGGTTAACAAGCTTACCGATGATGGATGTGGTGAAATCGGGGAAACAAGTGGAGGCTTACCTTTATTTCCTAAACCAAGCTGTATTAACCGATAAGCTGCGTTATAGCCTATTAGAAGCTCTACGACCTATCATCAAGTCATTTTCTGATCGGTTTCAATCGGGCTTGCAAAATAGAATGGTTAATCTATCCACAGAGAGTCAAGCGCTATTTCGAATTGTAGCTGAGCTTAATAAAGCTATGGCTGATGGCTATTTATATTTATTGCAGCAGCAAGCAAGCAAAAAGCCTAGCTGGTTATCTCGGAAAAAGTATGTTGATTTAACTCTAAAGTCAGTATTTTATTTGGGTGAACAATTACATTTTTGCTACTTACTTTACGCACCACAAGCCAAAGCAATATGGTCAAAACTACATAAGCTATATAGCTACGCATGTCATCATGAGCTGCATGATATGGAAGTTGTGGAACAGGATATTGCCGAGTTCGATAGCATCACCATTGCACGGGTATATAAAAGATTATTGTTACAAGCGATGGTGTCACCAAATAGTTTGAAATGTGCTCAGTTGAAGCAAATTTATCAGCTACTTATTACGGACTTAGACGGTATTATCATAAGCAAAGATAGCGATAGTGAGGCTCATGGCTATTTTATTGATTGTCTGAGTGATGGCGGACCAATCAATATCAATGAATTAGTCCATAAAGCAAAAGATAGTTTTTGGAAAATTGATTGCTCTAACTTGATTAACCAACTTGAAGTTTGGGTGAAAGCGGGTGGGCGAACATTCGAGCATCAAAATAGTGTCATGTCAGTGGATTTTCTTACCTATCTTATTTTGATGCTAAAAGCTCATTACATTGATATCCCGGAGCGTATTCAATCTGAAGGCAAGGTAAGTGTCATCAAAGGCTTAACCAATATCTTCGCAGAATTAAAAATTGAAGAGCTTGAGGATGCTGACAAGGTAGAAAAGGCAGAGCTTAGCCTAAAACCTGCCGGTTCTCTTCAAGTGGGAAGCCTGAATAACTGGGAGGAAAAAGATCGATCGGGTGATGTATGGGATAGGGTTCCTGTATTTGTGACAGAAACATTAACTGAGCAACAACAAGTACAGCCTACACTTAAGCAAAAGACGATTGTTAAACCGACATTGTGGTCAGTTGTTGATTTTAGTCCGCGAGGATATCGTATCAAGTGTCAGTTTCAAGATGAAGTACCGCTGGCTGTCGGCGAGCTATTACTGGTCATGGTTGCTAATGATGCTCAGCAACAACAGGAGCAACATTGGCAACTCGCGACAGTGTGTTGGTTAAACGTTTCAGCGCAAAATGGTGAAGTGAATATGGGGATTCATGTTTTAGGCAAGGATACGCAAGGCATACAAGTTGCTAAAAAAACCATTGCTAAACCCGTGTTCGAAAACTGTTTATTACTCAATGCTAAAAATGCTGAGGAAGCAAACAGTATTTTAATGTCGCGGAATTTTGCTAACACCGGCGATGTGTTACTGTTTAAGCCTAAGCAGAAAGTTTATAAAATTCGTATAGAAGAAGTTGTCTGGTTTAGTGAGGGTTTTGCTCAGTTTCACTTTCAATTGTTGAAATGAAACTGAAGGCCTAGAAATACAATTTGTATTTTGGCTGTTCACAGCAAAAGCTTTCAGTATAATGAGCCAAAATTTTTGTCATCAAAATATGAGGTTGCTATGAGCGATTTTTTACCAGGGTTGGAAGGCGTTGCCGCAACGAAGTCAGCTATTTCATTTATTGATGGAGAGAAAGGCCTTTTATCCTATCGAGGCTATTCGTTAGAAACCTTAGCTGAAAATAGCACTTTTGAAGAAACAACGCTGTTGTTATTAGAAGGTGAGTTACCAACAGCCACTAAATTGAATGGCTTTACTGGGCAGCTGCGAAAGCACTACCGAATTAAATATCACATCCGTGAAATGATGCGTCACTTTCCGGCTACCGGTCATCCAATGGACATGCTGCAAACAGCAGTATCAAGTTTGGGCATGTTTTATCCGGGCACTGAATGTCTGACTAATGCTGATGTGTGTGAAGACACCAACTATATTCGCAATATGACAGTGAATATTATCGCCCAAATGGCACCACTGGTTGCTATGTGGGAGCACATGCGTCAGGGCTACGATCCAATTGAGCCTCGCGATGATTTATCGGTAGCTGAAAATCTACTGTATATGTTCACGGGTAAAGAACCAGATCCAATGATGGCTAGAATCATGGACGTTTGTCTGATTCTTCATGCGGAACATACTTTAAATGCGTCTACTTTCTCAGCATTAGTATCTGGTTCAACTCTTGCTACACCTTACAGTGTCATCTCAGGTGCGATCGGTACCTTGTCAGGCCCATTACATGGTGGTGCTAATCAGCAAGTATTAACTATGTTGAAAGAGATTGGTTCAGTCGATAAAGTGGAAGCATGGGTTGATGGCCGCTTAAAAAACAAAGAAGTTATTTGGGGCATGGGCCATCGTGAATATAAAGTTAAAGATCCACGTGCCACTATTCTAAGCAAACTGTTTGCCCAATTAATGGAAGATCGTGGTGGTAGTTTAGACGACACCTTCGAAATTGCGATGAAAGTTGAAGAGGTCTGTGCAGATCGCTTAGGTCACAAGGGGGTTTACCCGAATGTTGATTTCTATTCAGGTATTTTATATTCAGAAATGGGTATTCCAGCCGATCAGTTCACTGCATTATTTGCGGTAGCACGTTCAGCAGGTTGGTTAGCACATTGGCGCGAACAAATTTCAAATAACCGTATTTACCGTCCTACCCAAATCTACGTTGGTAGCGAACTGCGTGATTACACACCAGTATCACAACGCTAACTGATACTTGTTTTACTGGCTTCACCTTGTATCTCTCGAACTAAACGAGGCACAAGGTAGCCAGGTAATACATTACGTAGCTTTTCAATCAAAGTAATACCAAGCTCCTCATCGACATCAAAATGACTGGCACCAGCCACGCGATCCATCAAGTGAAGGTAGTAGGGCATTACGCCTGTATCAGCTAAACGCTCACTTAAACCGACTAAGCTATCAACGTCATCATTAATGCCTTTTAAAAGCACAGACTGGTTGAGCAATTGACAGCCGGCTTGCTGTAACTTCTTTAAGGCGACTTCAACATCTAGATCAATTTCATTGCCATGGTTAGCATGGATAACCATGATGATTTGCAACCGACTGTCAGCCATCCACTGCAATAAATGCTTATCGACACGCTCGGGTAAGACGACAGGTAAGCGTGTGTGGATACGCAAGCGTTTAATATGACTTATCTTCTCTATATCGCTGACCAGTGAGGCTAGTTTATTATCGGACAAGGCAAGTGGATCACCGCCGCTTAAAATGACTTCGTTGATGCTAGTATCATCTTCAATTGCTTGACGAGTTTGTTGCCATTGACTAGCGAGAGGGTTGCTATCTCCGTAAGGAAAGTGGCGGCGAAAACAATAGCGGCAATGAATGGCACAAGCACCGGTAGTGAGCAATAAGGCTCGACCTTGGTATTTTTGTAACATTCCAGGCGTGGTAATCGCTAAATGGTCACCGACCGGATCGGCAACAAAGTTATCTGCATCAATAGATTCATCAATTAACGGGAAAACCTGACGTAATAATGGATCCTCCGGATCACCATAGCGCATTTTATTGATATAACTTTGTGTAACACGTAGTGGGAACTGTTTGATGACATCGTCAGTAACAGCTGATAGTTTCCCTGACAAACCTAGCTGTGACAAGAGTTCTTCTGGATCTTTAATCGCATTGGCTAAGGCTGTCTGCCATGCTTGTTTTATCACCCGAGTGTTGGTTTGCGGTATCATGATGCGCTTTAATTTTTAAACAGATGTTGATCGTCCCCTAAAAGAGGTTGCCATGGCAAATTTTAGTACAAATGAATTTAAATCCGGACTCAAATTTATGTTGGATGGTGACCCATGCAATATCATTGAAAACGAGTTGGTTAAGCCGGGCAAAGGACAAGCATTTAACCGTGTTAAATACCGTAACCTGAAAACGGGTCGTGTAAACGAGAAAACATTCAAGTCTGGCGATAAGGTTGAAGGCGCTGACGTAATGGAAGTGGAATTAGAATACTCATACACTGACGGTGAGTTCTGGTACTTCATGGACTCAGACACGTTTGAACAGCACGCAGCAGATGCCAATGCGATAGAAGATTGCAAAAAATGGTTAAAAGAACAATATGTTTACACTGTGACTCAATGGAATGGTTCGCCTTTGCTGGTAACGGCTCCTAACTTTGTTAATTTAGAAGTGACAGAGACTGATCCTGGCCTAAAAGGTGATACTGCTGGAACTGGTGGTAAACCTGCAACTTTAGAAACAGGTGCTGTAGTTCGCGTACCGTTATTTATGAATGTCGGTGATGTATTACGTATTGATACACGTAGTGCTGAGTATGTTGAACGAGCTAAAAAATAAGTCAGTTTATTAAGTTCCATATCCATATTTTTATAAAATAATAATAATAAATAAAATAGGTTGTTGAGTGATGACATCAACATGGCAACCATCAGCTGACATAGAAACATTAAAAAAGCGGGCACAGCTTATTGCTGATGTCCGCCTTTTTTTTTCTCAGCGTGATGTATTAGAAGTTGAAACCCCTATCTTGTCACAAGCGGCCCCTACAGCGCCGTATTTAGATAGTTTTTATACTGACTTTTCTCCCCTAGGTTCCGAGCATAAGCAGACGTATTTTTTACAAACTTCGCCTGAGTTTGCAATGAAGCGTTTATTAGCTGCTCATTCAGGATCTATTTATCAAATAGCATCGGTTTTTCGTAACGGTGAAAGTGGTCGTTTGCATTCGCCAGAATTTACCATGTTGGAATGGTACCGTCCGGAATTGACACTGTTTCAATTAATGGATGAAGTCAATGACTTGGTTCAACAAGTATTTAACCTGGCTCCAGTATTACGGTTTAGTTATCGCGGCATCTTCGAGTTTTTTTGTAAGTTCAATGTTTTTACCTGTTCTGATGATGACATCCAGTCCTTTGTAGCAAAGCGAATTGATGGTTTACCTGCAGACTTAGTGATGACACGTGATGGTTGGCTTGAGTTAATCATGAGCTATGTTATTGAGCCGCGTTTGGCGGCAATGAATATGTCGGTATTCATTTATGACTTTCCAGCATCACAAGCACAATTGGCAAAAGTTGAGAAAGATGGGCAGGGCAATGATGTCGCGAAACGATTTGAGCTTTATGCTGGGGGGATGGAGTTAGCCAATGGCTATGATGAATTATTAGATGCCGATGAATTACGTCACCGCTTCAATTCAGATAACCAACTTAGACAGCAGAAAAATACGAAAACAATACCTGTAGATGAGCACTTATTAGCTGCCATGACTGCTGGCATGCCACAGTGTAGTGGCGTGGCATTAGGGTTAGAACGCTTGTTAATGCTGGCATTAAAGAAAAAAAATATTAATGATGTTCGTGCCATAAAGTTTGAACTCGCTTAACCGTATTTCATGACGCTGATATTGACCACGGCGAACTCAGCTATCCTCTTAAATTAACTTATTCTTGACTTAGATTCTTAATAGAGTACCTTCATTTCATGACGTCATTACGTCATGAAATATTTTTAATGAACTTTAAAGGATCTCCTTATGGCTAAGCAAAAAGTTAAAGCAATCAAAAAAGAAATTAAAGTAAGAAGTGCAAAAATTGATAAACAAGCAAAAAAGATCAAAAAGTTAAAAAAAGCGATGAAAAAAGCTAAATAAGTTTTTCGAGATATAGACTCCAAAGTACAGTAATGAATAAGAGCTGTACTTTGGAGTTTTTTTGTACTGCGGTCTATTTTTTTGATAAACAACTGTGGATGAGTGATGTAGAATCTGATGTATTAATTTATGTGGGTCATCCAAGTGAGCGAAAAGAGCCAAGCTAAGAAAGTAGCGGATAAACGTCAAGTTGAGCAGGGTACAGCTAGCTTGCCCAAGAAAGATAAGAGTAAAAAAAATACGTCGCTACGCCTTGATAAGCAAACGCTCAAGGCGCTAAAAATAAGGGCGATTGAACAAGATACAAGTATCCAAAAATTAATTGAAAAATTAATTAAGGATTATTTAAAGTAGTAGCAATGCATTATTATTAGTGTATGACTTCAGTTCCAGCCTCGCCCCATTGCTGATTAGCAACACTATTACAATTGGTAGGTAAATCAGGTAATGAACACCAATGGCTAATTGCGATGGGTAAAACCTTATAGATAGTGACAATCCCTTGGTCATCAGCAGCAGCTAAAACGTAATGTTCTCCGTTCCACCATGCTTGTGATACGGTTTCATCCATCCAGAGGCAGACAACGATTTTCTGGCCAACATCAGGCATTTGCTCTTTAGTTTCTGTCCATTCAAGCTTTTGTTTATTATTCATGATATTTCCCCCAAGCTAGTCGATTGATTACGCTTCAAGATCTTTATCAGTTTTGTTTTTGCTTTGTTACAGTTTTACTATGCCTATCTAATGTATCGACTTTTATTATAGGCGCTTTAATGACATTTGTTAAAAAAACAGGCTGTTTTTAATATGCATCCATTAAGCTAGGCAGCCATAATGTTAATGATGGAAAGCTAATGACGAGTGCTAAAACGATGACTTGAATGACTATAAAAGGAATAACGCCTCGATAGATATCTTGTAGTTTTAATGTCGGGGCACTGGCTTTAAGATAAAACAAAGAAAAACCAAACGGTGGCGTTAAAAACGAGGTCTGTAAATTAAGTGCAATTAATAAAGCGAACCAAAGTGGATCGAGTCCCATATGAATAGCAATTGGGGCAATGATTGGCACGACGATAAAACAGATTTCAATAAAGTCTAAGAAGAAACCCAAGACAAAAATTAGCACCATACTGAGGATTAAAAATCCCCATTTACCGCCAGGTAGGCCACTGAAAATATCAAAGATCAGTTTGTCACCACCCATTCCAACAAATACCAAACCAAAAGCGGTTGCACCGATTAATATTAGAAATACCATGCTAGTGAGGCGAGTGGTTTGCTGCATAGCCTTGTTGAGGTTTTCTAAGCTTAGTTTACGATGACTGATGGCTAATAATATCGCACCTAAGGCACCGACTGCTGCTGATTCAGTAGGAGAGGCGATACCAAAAAAGATTGAACCTAAAACAGCAAGGATTAAGCTCAAGGCAGGTAATAAGCTTTTAAGTATTTTATAGCCTAAGTTCTCAGTAGAGTCTGAACCTAAAGAAATAGCAGGTGCTAGAGCTGGATTTTGCCAGGCAATAAAACCGATATATGCGATATAGCCGATCACTAATAAGGCACCGGGAATAGCAGCACCAATAAACAGTTGGCCTACAGGTACGCCAATAACATCACCTAATAAAATAAGGATAATGCTAGGCGGAATGATTTGGCCTAATGTGCCTGAGGTAGCAATCGTACCGCCGGCTAAGCTAGGGGAATAACCATTCTTTAACATCACTGGTAAGGCAATGACTGCCATGGTTACTACTGAGGCACCTACAACACCGGTAGTGGCTGCTAATAAGGCACCAACGATCACGACTGATATTGCTAAGCCGCCACGCACTCGGCCAAATAATTGGCCCATGGTTTCAAGTAGTTCTTCTGCGATGCCTGACTTTTCTAAAATGACGCCCATAAAGACAAATAAGGGCACGGCCAATAAGGTGAAGTTAGTCATGATGCCCCAAATACGATGAGGCAGCAGGTTGAAGAAGTCTAAACCTAGAAAGACACTGCCAAAGCCAAGCGATACAGCGCCTAGTGTAAAGGCAACTGGAAAGCCAGCTAATAAAAGCAGGAATAACACTGCAAACATGACTAATGCCCAAACTTCCATTAGTTGTTCTCCGTATTTTGTAGTTTTAAAATATTACGGAGTAGTTCAGCGACACCTTGAATCATCAGTAATGCAAAGGCCAGCAAGACGCTGCCTTTTAATAAATAGCGATTGGGCAGCCCACCTGGATCGGGTGAACCTTCATTATAGAAATAAGCATTTTCGGCAAATGACCAGCCGGTATATAAAATGAGGCCACAAAATGGAAATAAAAATAATACGATGCCAGCTATGTTGATTAGCGCGCGATGTTTATCTGATAAAAGACGGCTTTGGAATACAATGTCGACTCGCACGTGTTCGTCATGTTTTAAGGTGTAAGCTCCACTCAATAAAAAAAGCAGTGCGAATAAATGCCACTCTAGCTCTTGAAGGGCGACCGAACCTTGCTGAAATAAGTAACGCATGGCCACGTCATAACAAATCACTATTACCATAGCCAATACTAACCAAGAAACACTGCGGCCAGTCCATTCAGTGAAACAATCAATGGCGGCGATCATGCGAGAAAAAACGTTGTTCATGGCTATTCCGTTAAGAGTAATTGTTTGGCTTTCATCGCCGCTTCAGTACGATTTGATACTTGCAAAGTGGTTAATATCGCTCGTACATGCAATTTAACGGTACCTTCACTTAAGCCTAAATCTAAGGCAATGCGTTTATTAGAACTACCTTCACAGATCTGTTGTAAGACTTGGTATTGGCGAGGGGTTAAGGCTTGTTGTAACTCAGTTGCAGAAGAAAGTGTTGTTTGCGAGCTGGTATCTGTGACCGGATGTATTGATATGCCGCTTTCTAACATCAGTCGTAATGCATTAAGCATGTCATCACTTTTCATCGACTTTTTCATATAGCCCAAAGCGCCCGCTTTTAATGCTTGCTGGGTATCATTTGGATCTTCAGACGAGGTGATGACAATGACTGGAATACTCGCATAGTCTTGGGTTAGTTGGCTTATGCCTTGATAGTAGTTGAGATCAGGCATGTTTAAATCAATTAAAATTGCATCCCAGCCAGACTGCTGCTTAAGTCGCTCTAGTAATTCAGTGAAATTACAGGCTTGCTGAACCTCAGTTCCTTGTTCTAAACGTTGAACAAGTATTGATAAGGCATCGCGGTAGAGTTCGTGATCATCGGCAATCAAAATTTTCATGGCATGAATAATAGTGGAATTAGCACGAAAAGGTAATTATTACGCTTATATTAAGCAAAATTAACTTTAAGCAAGAGAGTGTGGTTTACTATCTAAGCTGAAAATTCACCATCCAGGTAGCAATCAATGGCTTTATTTCAACAATTAGTTAACAAAAACAAGATACGCTTCGAAGCGTTATTAGCCTTATCTGTTTTAGTTATAGGCCTAGTATTGTCGATGATGGGGTTCATTGAGTTACAAGCAATTTCAAAAGAGCGTCTTTACTTAGCAACAGAAAAGTATGCTCGAACTCAAGTTGAGCAAATCCAAACTAAATTAGATATCTCATTAGACTCATTAAAAAGTGTTGCGGCACTTTATTCTGATACCGGCGATATCTCAAAGGAAAAATTAGCCCATTTTGTGGAGACAGATACCCATTATCACGCAGGTACTTTGGGGCTAGCTTGGGCTGTGCGGATCAGTCATCAAGATAAAAGCCAGTTTGAACATGCGATGCAGTCTACTGGTGAACATGATTTTCAGATCCATGAAATTACCGGCCATGGTATAGCTAGACCAGTAGAGGGTGAGCAAGAGTATTTTCCACTACGGTCATTATTTCCATCACGGGTAGGTTCGCTGAGTTTAGGGTTAAATATTGCTTCAATGCCTTCTCGCTTAAGAGTAATGAATAAGGCAAAGAAGACTCAGCAAACGACTATCACTCAGCATCTATCCATTTTTAATAACAAAAAGGTGGTCTCTGGCTTTCAAGCATTTCATCCCGTATTTGATGAGGCCCAAGCATGGAAAAAACAACTATTAGGCTTCGTGATCGGTGTATACAACTTTAATGCGTTGTTTGCCGACAGTTTTGTTACTGAGCACGGCCAACTTAATATTGCGCTTTATGATGGCAATAGTTCTAGCCAACAGCTGTTGTATAGCTCAAGCGATGAGCTCACCACCGTTGATGGAGTTAAGCTCAATGCGAGTCCTCATTGGAGTTTTCCAATTATCGTGGCAGACAAGCAGTGGTTATTGGCTGTTTTTCCACAGTCATCAACTAATATCAGCCAAACTTGGTTACCTTATATAGGTCTGTTCTCCGGTGGTTTAATTACCTTGTTATTGACCATATACCTATTTATATCCTTAGTTAAAAGTAGACAAGTTACTGAATTATCTACTGATTTAGCTGGCACAACATCTCAATTGGAAATACAGCGTCAATTAAAAATTGAAGCAGATAAAGCCAATATGGCTAAATCTCAGTTATTGCGGGCAGCAAGCCATGATCTGCGCCAACCCTTACACACGATTGGTTTATTAACTGGCTTGCTGGCGGAGACAAAAGATCACCACCAACAACAACATTTAACACATCGGATCACGCAAGCGGTTGAAGGCATGAACGAGATGTTTGGCGCTTTATTAGACATGAGCTTGTTAGAGTCCGGCAGCCTACAAGGTAAAAATAGTCACTTTTACCTGCAAACTGTATTTGATAAATTAGCGACTGAGATTGAGTTACAGCTTAAACATAAATCACTTGAATTAGTGGTCGTGCAAACGAGTGCCTGTGTGTTTACCGATCAGACTTTGTTTGAACAAATAGTCCGTAATTACCTGTCTAATGCATTGCGATATACCGAGCACGGTAAAATCGTGCTTGGCTGTCGACGCATGCAACACACTATTCGAGTATGTGTGATTGATACAGGTATCGGCATGAGTGAACAAAGCCAAGCACAACTGTTTGATGAGTTCTACCGAGATGAACAAGCGAAACAGTTATCAGATAAAGGACTAGGCTTAGGATTATCGATAGTCGCTAAAACAGCTGAGGTTTTGGAGCTTAATACAGGCTTTAGGACGCAACTAAACAAAGGATCACAGTTTTATGTTGATGTGCCTTATGGCGATCAACAGTGGGTCAAAAACCCCTTACCAGAAGTAGATGTACTCGCTTCGTTACATAAAACTATTTGGGTGATTGAAGATGATGAAGACGTTCGCTTCGGCATGGAGCAATTACTCAATCATTGGGGTTGTGCTGTAGTGACGATTGCATCATCAGACGAACTGACCACAATATTAGCTCAGGCTCCGATACTGCCTGACAAAGTGGTGGCAGATTACCAGTTAATCAATGAGACAGGATTAAGTCTCGTACAACGTATCTATGACCACTTTGAAGCAACGGTGCCTACCTTATTTATAACTGGTACGACAGACAGTGATGCAGTAGAAAAAGTGCAGGCCTTCAACGCCGACTTAATGATGAAACCGGTTAAATCTAGCGACTTATATTTATGGTCGTCACATCGATAATAATTATGCTAACTTTTGTGTGGGAATAACTTTTAGCACCAAACCTTGTGTAATCAAGGACGAAAAGTTACAAGTATTAAGTTTAGATGACTGAACTACATTAATTAAAGGAATGATTTTTATGATGTTACCTAATATTGCCGTAATAGCTATGTCAGCTTCAATTCTCTTTGTATCACCTTCACATGCCGCCTCAACAGACTTTATTGATAATGGCATTTTTACTACAGATACTCTTAGTGGTTTAGATTGGTTGGATGTTACTACTAGCATGAATCAATCGTTCAGCTATGTAAGCACTCAGTTTGGAGTAGGGGGGGATTACGAAGGGTATCGATATGCAACATCTGATGAATTTAATATTATGGTTGTTAATTATACCGGCAATCCAACGATAAATGATGGTAGTCCAGTGAATCAAGAAACTGACTTGATCGATGGTTTAGTTGATCTTCTGGGTAATACAGAAATAGGAAATGTAATTCAAGGTCCATTCCCAGTCGATATTAGATACACATTAGGTATATTGGCTGATATACATACTGACCTGAGCATTATTAATACCTTTCGTCATACGACAGGTTATATCCTAGATGATGACCGAAGTGTTGACCTGTGGGATTTGACTTGGAATCATTTCGATGGATTACGGCATAATCCACAGGAAGGATATATAGGTAGCTATTTAGTACGAGAAAGTACTTTGGTTGCTACGCCTGTCCCTGCGGCAGTCTTTCTGTTTGCTCCAGCATTACTAGGTTTTTTGGGTTTCCACCGTAAAAGCTTGAAGGTTACTAAAAAAGTATAAGGATATATATTTATGAAAAAGCATTTATTTTTAGCCGCTGTGATGCCTTTTTCAACACAAGCTAGCTCTGCAATCACACAAGTCTGGACGGAAGAAAGTGCATTTTTAAGTGCTAATTCTGGACTGTTAATGGAGAGTTTTGAACAGTCGGGAATACCTTTAACTCCGAATACAAATCCAATTCTTACTGGTGATATTACAACTTCGACGGATGGAAGTAATTTTGGGAGTTTTGACCTTGAAGGATTTCAGATGGAAACAAAAGTATTATTTGGCACTCAAAAGATGCTGCCTCAATTTTCTTTACCTTTTCGAGTGCAATAAATACTTTTGGTATTAATGTCTTTGATTTTGGAAATATAGGTGGAACACCTTTACTTACTTTTTTTGATGGTAATGGTAATTCAACAACGGCATTGTCAGGGCAACGTGACGAAGAGGGTGAGCTTGATTTCTTTGGAGTGACGTCTGATATCGCTTTTACAACTCTTCAGCTTAAGTATACGGGTAATGCAGGAGATGCAATTTTCTTTGATGAAGCATATAATGGAACAGTTCCATCAGTACCGGTTCCTGCAGCTATACTCATGTTTTCACCAGCATTATTAGGCTTTTTAGGTCTGCGCCGTAGACACAAAATCAGTGCAGTTTTTGGTAGCAGTAAGTGTAATTAATGTTTCAACAGTAAAATTATGGAGAAGTTTATGTTGAGTTCAAAAAAAATAATACAAGCAGTAATGGTAATCACATCTTTAATGTTATTTTCTATATATGTATCAGCAGCAACATTGGTAACAAATAGTGATGGCAAACTTATAGGGTTGAATAATGTTAATGTTACCGGGTACGGCTTTTATGACGCTACTTTTTCTGATTTATGGCAGGGTGGCGTTTATACGATGGACTTTGTTACGCAGTCAACACAAGCTCTATTGATTGATACGGACTTACAAGGAACAGTTTTTGATTATAATCCGGATACGGCAGTAGGTTGTGAAGCAACAAATTGGTGTTTATGGGCAACAGGTCGTCCTGGTATGGCATTACCTGGAACTCAAATATTCGGGCTTTTTGTAAATCATCAACAGAGTGAGGATCACTTCGATAAATTTATACCAGGTCACCACTTATTTTTAAGTGATGTCTTATCGACCGGTTTTTCGGATACAACTTTTCTTGAATGGACACCATCAAACGTTTCAGCAGTGCCTGTGCCAGCTGCAGTCTTTTTGTTTGCACCGGCCTTATTAGGTTTCTTAGGCTTTCGTCGTAGGGCTAAAAATAGCGTTGCGTAATTAATAATACGACTTATTTAGTAAGAAGTTGTAGTGACTTTTCATTACGGATTTTTGTATCTAGTCCAAAAGGACTAGTCCGTCAGGTGTATTTATTTTGTCTTGCCTCAATCAGATAATGAAACTCCCGTTATTTGATTTGGATGGAAAGATGAAATTTCTTACAAAAACTAAACTACTTACTTCTGCTCTTTTATTAACTGCTTCTATGGCTAGCTTTGCTGGTGCACTTGAAGTACAAAAAGAAATCACTGTAAATGCCAGTCCAGCAACAACATGGAAGATGATTGGCGACTTTAATCACCTTGATGTTTGGCATCCAGTAGTTGTTGCAAGTGAGTTAACACAAGGAAGCAGCGATACTGTACGTGTTTTAACATTGGGTAATGGCGCCGCAATTACTGAAAAATTACTTGCTCATAACGATAACAGCTATAGCTATGAGATTACTGAGTCGCCATTACCTGTTTCAGGTTATGTCTCAGAAATCAGTGTATTTGCTACAGAAGATGGAAAATCAGTTGTACGCTGGACTTCGAGCTTTGATGCAAAAGAAGGGTTTGCAGATGAAGAAGCGGTTAATACGATTACAGGTGTTTATGATGCGGGGTTGATGAGTTTACAAAAACACTTTCAATAAGTCTCTATATGCCCTTTATGCTAGAGAAACGCAGTTATCAATGAATAGGTGAGTATGTGTTGTTGATGTGGGTGAAAATGATGCTATTGATGGAACAACGACACTGAAATTTAATAGATGAGCATGTTATTATCTGGCGATTACATACTGATTTTGGATAAAACATGCTCACTGTTATCTCACCCGCTAAAACATTAGATTTTGAGTCAGAACCACCTGTAAACTCACACAGTCAGCCTGTTTTTGTACAGCAGTCACAACAACTTATTAATGAACTAACACAGCTTACAGCGACTGATATTGCGAGCTTGATGAAGTTAAGCGATAAGTTATCTGGTTTAAATGCCGCTCGTTTTGAGCAATGGCATACTCCATTTGATTTAGATAATGCCAAACAAGCCGTATTTGCTTTTAAGGGCGATGTATATACAGGCTTAGATGCTGAAACTTTGGATGACAAAGGGCTTGAGTTTGCTCAACAACATTTACGCATATTGTCTGGTCTTTATGGTGTTTTAAAACCATTAGATTTGATGCAAGCCTATCGTTTGGAAATGGGTACTAAGTTTGCCAATAAAAAAGGCAAAAATTTGTATCAATTTTGGGGCGAGCAATTACGCGAGCATTTAGCTGCTGATCCGGCGATGGCTGATGAGACGTTGATTAACTTGGCTTCTAATGAGTATTTCAAAGCGGTTGATGCAAAGAATTTGAACGCTAGAATTATTACACCTATCTTCAAAGACTCTAAAAATGGTCAATATAAAATCATTAGCTTCTATGCCAAGAAGGCGCGAGGTTTGATGACGCGTTATATTATTGATAACAACATCGATGAACCTGAGCAGTTAAAAGCATTTGATACCGACGGTTACTATTTTAGTGTTGAAATGTCGAAAGGCGATGATTGGGTATTTTTACGCGATCATGCTTAAACCATGAAACGGTTGTTTTTTGCATTGTGGCCAGATGAGAAAACAAGGCAAAAAATTGTTCAGTTTGATCAACAGCTGACTGAGTCAAAACTTAAAAAAGTTAAAACGGATAACTTACATGTCACGCTTGTTTTTTTAGGACAAGTTGATGATGAACAGCAGAAAAATATCACTGAAGCAGTGAGCGATATTAAATCTACGGTCATTGATATGACATTTGACCAGTTAACGCTTTGGCGGCAAAAGCGTGGCATTTTATGTTTAACCAGTCAGTATCAGCCACAGTCTTTATTAGAGTTAGTTGAGCAGATACGACAACGAGCAATCGAGCACGGTGTCGAGTTAGACAACCGTGCTTACACCGCCCATATCACTTTAGCGAGGAACTTAAAACAACTGCCTGAAGTGGCGATACCAGCTGAAATTGACTGGCATGCAACTTCCTTTGCATTAATACATTCGGTTTCAACGGAGCACGGCGTTGATTATCGAGTGATTAAGTCGTGGCCGTTAACGGTGAAATAATAGCCAAATTGAAGCAATATCAGACTGTAGCTTTTTAGATATGAGCGTGATGGCTATTTCCTCAATGGCAGCAACTACTGCTATTAAGCTTGCGAGATGCAGCGGCCATGCAAGGTCGAAGATGAATAAAATAAAAAAGGCACTGGCGACAACGAACACTGCTAACTTAACCAGCCATGTGTGATAACTGGTTAAAGCTCTAAACTTGATAAAGCCAATCATAATAGGAGCTAAGTAGCTCACGACAATGACAATAAAATAGTTGAGTTGTTGTAAAACTGTATCAGGCCATAACCACCAAGCTGATATAGCAATGGTGGTGTAAATAATAATATCGGCAAACGTATCTAATTTGGCGCCTAGTTCTGAGCTTTGATTTAACAGCCTGGCGGTCATGCCATCTAATACATCAGTAGTGAAACTAATCATTAATAAAATCAGAAACCCCACTTCATTTTGCTGTGAGGCAAACCATAATAAGATGGGGGCAAAGACAAACCGCGAGCAAGTTAATAGATTAGGTATTGTCGTTAATTGCTTTAAGGTGATCATGGCTAATATTTAAAAGTGGCCAATAGTGGGGAGTGATCGGATAAACGTTTCCAGATCGGTTGTGAAGGTCGATCACAGTAAATAGGCTTAATGCCGCGATAATAAATTCGGTCCATTTGCAAAATGGGTAACCAAGCTGGCCAGGTTCGAGCATATTGATTATGCAAGGTTTTATAGGCTTCTTTGAGCTCTAAATGACGATAAAGTCGCTTTTCAGCTTGGCCTGTCCAATCATTAAAGTCACCGGCGATAATGAGTGGTTCGTCAGGGGGAATATGTTGATCAATACGATCTGATAATTGCTTAAATTGCTGGCGGCGTTCATAGCCAATTAGGCCAAGATGAATACAAATTATATGTAATGCTTGTTCACTGTTTGGTAGTTGGACCGTGGCATGCAATAGGCTTCGACTCGCCCATGAAACGGGGGAAACGTTGATGTTTTCACAATGGCTTAAAGGGTATTTACTTAAAATAGCATTGCCGTGATGGCCTAATTTATAGACGGCATTTTTACCATAAGTAGAATGTGACCATACATCTCTAGCGATGAACTCAATTTGTGAGCAATCTGGCCAGTTTTTTTGCCGTTGTTTATGCTTTAAATGTTCACCTTGAGTTTCTTGCAGGAATAATATGTCAGCATCAGACTGAATTAATGCTTCCCGCAACTGATGCAAGATAAATCGGCGATTGCCAGCGCTGAAGCCTTTATGAATATTATAGGTCAGGATGCGTAACTTTTGTTCGGGCATAAACTCTGACGCTCCAATGTCGGAAACATTGGATTAATGTAGCAGACAACGAGCGTTTATTGAGAACTATTTATATAGCTTTCGACAAATGATGTTAAACCGTCTTGTACTAGCTGATAGGTTTTATCAATGTTGCTAGCAATGTCACCATTTAGTACTTGCAAGCCATCTAATATGTCACGCGCTTCACCAAAGCCCTGGTCGATACCACCGCTGATAATGTCAGTAAATTGAACTACGGCTTCTTCTAAAGATAACTCTGGGTTTTGCTGTTGATAAGCATCAAAAAATGCCGTGCTTTGAGAGATTATTCGTTCTGCTGTTGCTTCTGGGCTAACATCTAAACCCGAGTCATAAGCTTCTTGAATGGCATTGTCGCCGAGTGTTTCTTTGAGCGCATCATTAATACCATCAATAGCTGTTTTATAGAGTAACGATAATGATTCATTGCCCGTGCTTAAACTGACATCGGCATTCGATTGCAAAATGGCGGCATTTAGTTGGTTTTTCTCATGTGCTAATGCAGATACTGTTTGACCAAAAGGAGCGGTTACATTTTTATCGTCTGACTTTGCAAGCTGTTGAACTTGCTGGCCGAAAGGTTGGATTTCCATGAGATAGCTCCTGACTGTTTAGTAGCTTATATCAAGATAGCGACAGATAAGGATGAAACTTAAGCAGTAAGTAATAGATACTTAAGTTATTAGCTTTCAGGCTGCCATGTTGGTTTAGTCGCAAACCAGTGTTCACGCTTTAAGCCTAATAATCGATATAAGCCTTGTGCTAAATCTTGTCTAGCATGATCAATTTCGTCACAGAGTTGAGAGAAGCTCATCACACCATGAATATATTGATAGATTAATCGTGACAGTTGTTCGGGATCTTGTTCGTCAATAAGGTAATCACCAGCCTGTAAGCCTTTCACCAGTGCAAGATTATATTTAATCGCTGATTCGGACATCATTCGTAGCGCTGCTTGAACATCATTATCATCCGTGCCAATTTGAGCGCCGGCATTAAAAAATGGACAGCCATGAACGGCATCGTCTGACTTGTCGCCGAGTTTGGCGGTGAGTAAAAAGTGAATTAGGTTTTCGAGTTGCTCGACAGGTGTGTGGAGCGGAGAGAAAAGGGTATCGAGATCTTGTTTTATCACTTGCCAATAATAATGAGTCGCTTCACAAAATAGGCTCGCTTTAGATTTAAAGTGATGATAAAACGCGCCTTTACTGACACCGGCTTGTTTGCAGATTTCATTGACACCAACAGCGTTATAATTGCTTTGCCAAATCAAGTCTAAAGCGACTTCTAATAAACGTTCTCGAGTTTCAAGCTCTGACATTATCTAACTCTTGTGTAACTAAGTAATGAAGTTAATTATAAATACCAATCGGTTTGTCATCAACATGAAAGATTAGATGGGTATTATTTTTAATCTTAACAATAAGATAGTTGATTATTAAATAATAGGATATTTGCCTGTTAAACTCGTGGGTAATTGACAAGCATACCGATCGGTATGTATTATTTTACGGCTTAAGATTACTCAGCATAATTAAAGTTGTTTCAGTCTAGTCATTAAATTATTCATCACCTGCTACTTGGAGAGCCATAGTAATGAGCGCCTCATCCTCAACCACATCTAAAACATTGTTAAAAACAAGCTTGGTTATTGCTGTTATTACTTTTTTTGCTTTGAACTATTACAGTGGCGAAGCTAATACTGCTGAGACAGAATCAGCACCAGAAGTTGCTGCCGCTCCTCCAGCGCCAGTAGTGGAAGTTGTAGAGCTAGCAACAGAGACATTACGTTTTTGGTCGCGATTTTCAGGTCGAATCGTGCCGGTGGATAGTGCAGATATTAAACCTTTAACCAGTGGCGAGATTCAAAAAGTAGCATTTGTAGACGGTCAGATGGTTAAAAAAGGTGACCTGTTATTTTTAATTGATCCTCGACCTCAGCAAGCAGTAGTGAAGCGAGTGGAAGCGCAATTAGTCTCAGCAAAATCACGAGCTAAATTGGCAAAAGATGAGTTGCAACGTACTCAGAAACTAGTAGAGAAAAAACTGATTTCAGAAAGTATTTTCGATGCTGCGAGTAATGAATATGCAGTGGCTTCAGCAGCAATAAGAGAAGTTGAAAGTGCGTTAGTGGAGGCAAAGCTTGATCTAAATTATTCCTATATTAAAGCCCCCTTTAATGGCCGAATGAGTAATGCCAAATTAACCGTTGGTAATATCATTGAATCTGAAATGAACGCGCCGATCTTAGCGACAATAATTGCTGATCAGCAGTTTTATGCAGAATTTGATGTTGATGAGAAGACCTATATTCAATCACTTCGTGGCACATTAAAAGTTAATGAAATGCCAGTGGAGCTTACGTTGGCAGCTGATGACAGTGTGGTTTATCACGGCCAGGTTCACTCGTTTGATAATCAACTTGATAGTTCTAGTGGCACCATTCGCACCCGTGCTATTTTTGATAATACTGATGGTGTATTAACGCCGGGTATGTATGTTGATATTCGACTGGGAGCAGCGTCTGAAAGTGAAGCATTACTGATTGACCAGCGCGCTATTGGTACCAATCAAGATAAGAAGTTTGCCTATATCATTGATGACAACACTACCGTTGTTTATCGTGAAATCGAGCTAGGAAAGACTCATAACGGTCAACGCGTCGTCACTCGTGGCTTGCAACAAGGTGAACGAATTGTGGTTAATGGTTTGTCACATATTCGCCCTGGTATGGCAGTGACGATCAAGTCAGAACCAACTAAATAATCAATACTAGCTATTGAGGCTAGTCATTTATAAATATCTAGACGAATTAAAAAATGAATATATCTAAATTCTTTGTCGATCGACCTATTTTTGCAGGTGTATTGTCGTTATTGATTTTGATCGCGGGTTTATTAGCGATGTTTCAATTGCCAATTTCTGAATATCCAGAAGTAGCTCCGCCATCAGTGGTAGTTAATGCCTCTTATCCAGGTGCGAACCCAAAAGTGATTGCTGAAACATTAGCAACACCTTTAGAAGAGCAATTAAGTGGTGTTGAAAACATGTTGTATATGTTTTCACAAGCGACTTCTGATGGCCGAATGACGCTGACCGCAACGTTTAAAATTGGTACCGATGTCGATCTCGCTCAACAAATGGTACAAAACAGAGTTTCTCAAGCCTTGCCTCGCTTACCTGAAGTTACCCGCCAAATCGGCGTAACGGTAGTTAAAAGCTCCCCCGATCTAACGATGGTAGTGCATTTGGTCTCACCGGATAAAAGCTACGATGAGTTATATCTGCGTAACTATGCCTTGATGCATGTGAAAGATGAGCTGGCCAAAGTGCAGGGTGTAGGTGCGGTTCGTCTATTTGGTTCAGGTGACTATGCGATGCGTATTTGGCTGAACCCTGAAAAAGTCGCCGAACATTTCTTATCAGCATCTGATGTCGTTAATGCGATTCGTGAACAAAACTTGCAAGTTGCTGCGGGTATTATTGGTGGGGCACCAATGAGTACACCTATTGATGTGCAGTTACCTATCAATGCCAAAGGCCGTTTAGAAACCCCTGAAGAGTTTGAAAATATTATTATTCGTGCTGGTGATAATGGTGAAATTACCCGCTTAAAAGATGTCGCTAGAGTAGAGCTAAAAGCGGCAGATTATAGTTTAAATGCCATGTTGGATAGCCAACCGGCCGTCGCTATTCCTATTTTCCAAGCCCCTGGTGCTAATGCGATTAATATCTCAGATAATGTTCGCAGCACCATGGCTGAGTTAGAAACACGTTTTCCATCGGGTGTGGAATACCAAGTTGTCTACGATCCAACCGTGTTTGTAAAAGACTCTATTAAAGCCGTGATCATGACCTTGCTTGAAGCTTTGGCTCTAGTGGTGATTGTAGTTGTAGTGTTTCTACAAACATGGCGCGCATCGATCATTCCATTATTAGCCGTACCTGTATCTATTATCGGTACCTTCTCGCTGATGTGGTTGTTTGGCTTTTCTATCAATACTTTGTCGTTATTTGGTTTGGTGTTAGCGATAGGTATCGTGGTCGATGATGCCATTGTGGTGGTTGAAAACGTGGAGCGAAATATTGCCGAAGGTTTATCACCAATGGAAGCCAGTTATAAAGCTATGCGAGAAGTGAGTGGGCCTATTATTGCTATTTCGCTGACCTTGATCGCGGTGTTTGTACCGATTGCTTTTGTCAGTGGTTTGACTGGCCAGTTTTATCAACAGTTTGCGTTAACAATTGCTATTTCAACAGTAATTTCTGCCTTTAACTCATTAACCTTGAGTCCAGCGTTGGCTGCCTTATTGTTACGAAGTCATGATGCACCGAAAGATTGGTTAACACGGGCAATGGATACTGTGTTTGGTGGCTTCTTTAGATTGTTTAACCGCGTATTTAGACGTTCTTCAACGGCCTATTCATCAGGTGTTGCCGGTTTACTGGGTCATAAAATGTTGTCATTCACCATCTATATGGTATTAATCGGAGCAACAGTTTACGGCTTCAATAGCTTACCGAAGGGCTTTGTACCTAGCCAAGATAAACAATATTTAGTGAGTTTTGCTCAGTTGCCTGATGGCGCGACTATGGGCCGGACGGAAGAAGTCATTAAGGAAATGGGCCGTATCGCTTTAGCAGAGCCAGGCGTGAAAAACGCAGTGCAGTTTCCTGGTTTGTCAGTGAATGGTTTTACCAACAGTGCCAGTGCTGGGATTGTATTTGTCTCATTAGAATCATTTGATAAACGTAATACACCCGAGCTGTCAGCTAATGCGATTGCTGGACGTTTACAACAGAAATTTGCTGGTATTGAAGAAGCCTTTATTGCAATATTCCCACCACCTCCAGTACGAGGCTTAGGTACTACCGGTGGTTTTAAGCTGCAAATTGAAGATCGAGCAGACTTAGGTTATGAAGCGCTTGCCGACGTAGTGACAACGGTGCAGCAACAAGCATGGCAGCATCCAGCATTAACCAGCGTGTATTCAAACTATAAAATTAATGTGCCGCAGTTATACGCAAATCTTGACCGTACTAAAGCAAAACAACTTGGTCTGGATATCAAAGATATTTTTGACACCATGCAGATTTATTTAGGTTCTCTGTATATAAATGACTTTAATCAATTTGGTCGGACTTATCAGGTTATTGCACAGGCTGAAGGTGAGTTTCGTAATAACCCTGAAGATGTATTGACCTTAAAGGTTCGGAATAACAAAGGCGAGATGGTGCCCTTGGGTAGTGTTATTGAAATGCAGGAAAGTTATGGGCCTGAAAGTGCGGCTCATTACAATGGTTATTTAGCTGCAGATTTGAATGGTAATGCTGCACCTGGCTATTCAAGTGGCCAAGCTCAAGATGCGATAAGTGAAATCTTAGAGAACAACCTGCCATCAGGAATGGAGTTTGAGTGGACTGACCTAACTTATCAACAGATCTTAAGTGGCAATACTATTCTTTATGTTTTCCCTTTATGTTTGTTATTGGTATTTTTAGTGCTCGCCGCTCAGTATGAAAGCTTAGTCTTACCTTTGGTGGTTATTTCAATAGTACCTTTATCTGTATTAGCTGCTGTGTTTGGTATTTGGTATACCGATGGTGATAACAATGTATTCACCCAAGTTAGCTTGTTTGTATTGGCTGGCTTAGCTAGTAAAAATGCCATCCTAATTGTTGAGTTTGCTCGAGAATTAGAAATGAAAGGCATGGAAACGGTAAAAGCTGCGATTACGGCAAGTCATATGCGTTTACGACCTATCTTAATGACCTCGTTTGCATTCATCATGGGTGTAGTACCCATGGTGATTTCGACGGGTGCCGGCTCTGAAATGCGTAATGATATTGGTGTGGCCGTATTTTCTGGAATGATAGGCGTCACCTTTTTCGGTCTATTTTTCACTCCAATTTTTTATGTCATTCTACGTAAGCTTGAAGGCAGTAAGAAATATGCACCAAAAGTAACGGCTGAAACGATTTAGCGAGTAATTTGAACTAAATATGAGTATTAGTACTTGAACTCTTAATTAAAAGCCCCCATCTGTGAAGCTTAAGACAAATAAAGCCGATGGAGGCATTTTTAATGGGTGTTGATGCACATAAGGAAACGCTAGGTTTCCAAACAGAAGTTTCACAATTATTGGATCTAATGATCCACTCGTTATATAGCAACAAAGAAATCTTCATGCGTGAATTGGTTTCAAATGCTGCTGATGCGTCTGATAAATTACGCTTTGAAGCTCTTTCTGATGATGCACTCTACGAATCTGATGCTGAATTAAAAATCCGTGTTGAATTTGATAAAGATGCTAAAACAATCACGATTACTGATAACGGTATTGGTATGAACCGTCAGGAAGTGATTGAGAACATCGGTACTATTGCTAATTCAGGTACTAAGAAATTCTTCGACAATATGACGGGTGATCAATCTAAAGATTCTCAGCTTATCGGTCAGTTTGGTGTCGGTTTCTACTCTGCGTTCATCGTTGCTGATAAAGTCACTTTAAAAACACGTCGTGCAGGTTTAACTGCAGAACACGGTGTTGAATGGTCATCTGAAGGTAAGGGTGAGTTCACCATTGAAACCATCGACAAACCTTCTCGCGGTACAGAAATCATTCTTCACCTACGTGATGATCAAGAAGAATTTTTAAACAGCTGGCGCTTGCGTAACTGTATTACTAAATACTCAGATCACATTAACCTTCCTATTGTTATGCAAAAAGATGCAGTGCCTAACGAAGAAGGTGAAATTGATGAGTCAGTCGTCTTAGAAGACGAAACAGTGAACAAAGCGACTGCTTTATGGACATTGTCTAAGAATGAAATTAGCGAAGACGACTATAAAGAGTTTTATAAACAAATCGCTCATGATTTCCAAGATCCATTAACTTGGAGTCATAACAAAGTAGAAGGTAAGACTGAATACACCTCATTACTTTATATTCCAGCAAAAGCACCATTTGATTTATGGGATCGTGATCGTATGCACGGCCTTAAATTATATGTAAAACGTGTTTTCATTATGGAAGATGCAGATCAATTAATGCCTCGTTACCTACGTTTTATCCGTGGTGTGATCGATACTAATGACTTGCCGTTGAACGTTTCGCGTGAAATCTTACAAGGTAGCAAAATCATTGACAGCATTCGTGCTGCATCAGTGAAGAAAGTATTAAGCGAACTGTCTAAAATGGCTAAAAATAAGCCTGAACAATATGCAACATTCTGGACTGAATTTGGTCAAGTGATCAAAGAAGGCCCAGGTGAAGATGCAGCTAACAAAGATGCTTTAGCTAAACTAATTCGTTTCTCATCAACTGAATCAGGTAAAGAAGAGCAAACAGTTTCTCTTGCTGACTACGTTAGTCGCATGCAAGAAAAACAAGACAAGATTTACTACATCACTGCTGAAAGCTTTGCTGCAGCGAAAAATAGCCCACACTTAGAAGTCTTCCGTAAGAAAGGCATCGAAGTATTGTTATTAGCTGATCGTGTTGATGAGTGGTTAACTAACTCATTAACTGAGTTTGATGGCAAACAACTACAATCAGTTGCTAAAGGTGATCTAGATTTAGGTGAGCTTGATAACGAAGAAGATAAAAAAGCTCAAGAAGAAACAGATAAAAACTTTGAAGACTTAGTAACTCGCGTTAAAGAAAACTTGGGTGACCAAGTGAAAGATGTCCGTATTACACATCGTTTAACTGATTCTCCAGCATGTTTAGTGGTAGATGATGCTGATATGAGTGCTAACTTGGAACGTATGTTAAAAGCTGCGGGCCAAGAAGTAGGTGGTACGAAGCCAATCTTTGAATTGAATCCAGAACATCCAATGGTGGTTCGTTTGAAAGATGAAGCTGACGATGCTTTATTTGCTGACTGGTCTTCAATCTTATTTGATCAAGCAACCTTAGCTGAAGGTGGTCAGTTAGTTGACCCTGCGAGCTATGTTAAACGCTTAAATGAGTTGTTATTAACTTTAAGTAAATAAGTAATTCATCAATTGTTGTAAAATGCCGGGTAGCTTACTGCCCGGCATTTTTTTTGGAAATGATATGAACGATACAACTACGACTGAAAATAATACGGCTGACTTTCAATCTGATAATTTACAACGCTTTATCTTTGATAATGCGCCTGTTCGCGGCGAATGGGTTCACTTGCTAGATACTTGGCAACAAGTATTATCACAGCGAGATTACCCTAAAGCAGTGCAAAAACTATTAGGTGAAATGATGGCCGCCGCTGCACTATTAGCGGCAACCGTAAAAATGAAAGGCCGCTTAGTTTTACAACTGAAATCAGCTGGGCCAGTGTCGTTATTAATGGTTGAATGTACCAGTGAAGATACACTACGTGCTTTTGCACAGTGGGATGGAGAGGTTGCTGACGATGCATCCCTTATAGAAGCAACGGGTGAAGGTAATTTAGCCATTACAATTGAAGTTGAAGGTGCTAAGCAGCCGTATCAAGGCGTAGTTGGTATCCAAGGTGAGTCTATTGCTGGCTTGTTAGAAACATATTTCAAACAATCAGAGCAGTTAGATACGCGTATTTGGTTAAGTGCTAATGACACAGCCGCCGCTGGTTTATTTGTCCAGCAGCTCCCTTCAGAAGATGAGCAATCTGCTCATGATGATGAAGAAAATTGGTCACGTATTAGCCAACTTGCATCAACAGTAACCACTTCTGAATTATTAGAACTGGGAGCAGGTACTTTATTACACCGTCTATTTCACGAAGAAGAGTGTCGTTTATTAGCGGATACTGATTTAAGCTTTGCCTGTAAATGTTCGCGTGAAAGAGTCGCGGCGACAATTAATTTATTAGGTAAACAAGATGCTTTAGACTTGGTCGAAGATCAAGGCAGTATTGAAGTGGCATGTGAGTTTTGTAATGAGCATTATCATTTCGATAAGGTTGATGTGACGCAGATGTTTGCAAATGAAGTTGTTGCAACTGAGCCAGAGTCGCCAACCTTACATTAAAGCTACCTTTTATTAGAATGGATCGAATGCGATGGCACATGTAGTTATCATTGGTGCGAGTACAGGTGGACTGCCTGCTGCATATGAGATGCGTGCGGCATTAGATGAGCAACATCAAGTGACTGTGGTGTCTAATTCGCCAGTATTTCATTTTGTTCCTAGTAACCCCTGGGTGGCAGTGGGCTGGCGAAAGCGCGAAGATATTAGCTTTGATATTGCGCCATGTTTAACAGCTAAAGGCATTCAATTTTCTGCTGAAGGTGTTGCTCATATCCGTGCGGAAGAAAACCAACTCTTACTGGGTGATGGCTCATTATTAGCTTATGACTATCTGATTGTCGCAACCGGGCCAAAGCTTGCATTTGATGAGATTGAAGGTTTGGGACCTGATGGCCATACCGAATCTATTTGTACTGTTGATCATGCAGAAGATACCTTCCAAGCTTGGCAAGAATTCATTAAAAATCCTGGACCAATTGTGATTGGAGCAGTACAAGGTGCTTCATGTTTTGGTCCAGCTTATGAATATGCCTTAATTTTAAATCGAGCACTACGGAAAGCTAAAATTCGTGACCGAGTACCGATGACTTTTGTCACCTCAGAACCTTATATCGGTCATTTAGGTCTTGCTGGTGTTGCTGATTCAAAAAGCTTATTTGAATCTGAATTTAGAAAAAATGACATCAAATGGATCACTAATGCCAAAGTAAAAACGATCGAAGCTGGCAAGATGATCGTTGAACAAGTGAACGATAAAGCTGAAACGGTTAAAACACATCAACTGCCGTTTGATTTTTCGATGCTGCTGCCGGCATTTAAAGGTGTGGACTGCGTTGCTAACTTAGGTGAAGAGGCGGTTAACCCTCGTGGTTTTCTTAAAATTGATGACTATCAACGCAACCGAAAATATCCAAATATTTTTGGCGTTGGGGTCTGTATAGCCATTAATCCAATCGAAGCGACGCCTTTACCTGTAGGAACACCGAAAACAGGTTATATGATCGAAAGCATGGCTAAGGCCGCTAGTGAAAATATTAAAGCTGAAATCGAAGGTAGCGAACCGAAGGCAATAGCAACCTGGAATGCTATTTGTTTAGCAGACATGGGCAATACAGGCGCAGCATTTGTTGCCATGCCTCAAATACCTCCCCGTAATACCGTTTGGATGAGCAAAGGTAAATGGGTTAACTATGCTAAGAAAGCCTACGAAAAATATTTCATTTATAAAATGAAAAAAGGGCTAGTAGAGCCGGCTTTTGAAAACCAGTTATTAAAAGCAGCAGGCATCGAAAAGCTCAAATAGGGTATTTGCCCGCATTTAGCTATTTTCTTTGACTAGTTGGCTTTGCTGGTATCAGCTTCAGACTCATTACTATCTGAGTACATTTTGCCATGAGCTCGCATGAATTTCGTTCGTGCAGTCATCCAAGCTTGACCATAATCGTGTTCCGCTTCTTTCTGTTCGTCATCATCAAGCGGAAACAATTTGTCACTTACGATGATTTCATCGTATTCAACAAACGCATCACGGTCAGTGTTGTAGAGATACATTCTTCCGGTAGGAGCAGTAGGTAACTCGTTATCGCGAATGATAATGGCATTACCTCTTTGGGTCCTGAGCTCACCATACCAAGGTGTGATAGTCTCAATGCTATTCATCACAATAAATCCTCATAAAACGCATTTGTACACAAGGCCTAATTATGGCCTAACGATTATTACGGGGGCATTACAGTTGCAGCATTTATTTTTTATGCAAGTCTTAGCTTCAAATTCTAATTAATCACAAACTGGAGGCCATTGACCATATTTCGAAATATACTCTTCAATAGTCTTACTTGTATACCCTTGTTGATAACGTTGCCTAACACTACTGTGTACGAAGCAAGGTATGTCGCTGGGTTTGGGGATTTCGCGTTGTCTTTTGCCTAATAAACGATACTTTCCTTTGTACTCATTATGCTGTGATGCTTGCGGATTTGTGGTGACATTTGATAAATAGTCATCAAATTTAAGTCCTTCAGTCTTCGCTTCAGCTTGTAGCCACAACATAGGAATATCTGATAGTACCGTACCATCAGCATCTGGTTTATAACTTCCCCCGACATCTGAATGCACACCTGCAAACCAAACTTGTTTTAAATCAACACCAGGTTTTGGCTCCCAAATAGTCGGTTCAAAGTCATCTCTAAGTTCATCTAATGACAATGCGTGACGCGCTTTAACTACATTACTGCCCAATTTACGATCGTAAAATAAATGTTTATCTTTGATTAAGCCAAATACTGAAAATGGCAGTCCCATTGCACCGACCGTATCCCAAACACCGACAAAGGTGATTTTGACTTCTTGTTGCACGGCATAATCAGCTCGCCAGTTATGTGAATAAGGGGAGTTAGGTTTGTGGCGTTTGTTTTTATATAAGGCGAAGGCCTGTTCGATGCGTTTACCTTCTGCTGGTTTCAATAGACTACAGTTATTCATCAAACCACATAGACTGCGAATAGTGTATGCGCCACGACTAAATCCAAATAAGTAAATCTCATCACCGGCTTCATAGTTATGGACTAAGAAGCGGTAGGCATCCATAACATTTTTCTCTAAGCCTTCACCAAAACCACCACCGCTAAACTTGTCATGATAGGAACCAATACCCCAGTCATAAAACACGACCTGTTTAATATTTTGTTGGTCATGAGAGGCTATGCCTCGGGCAAATTTTAATACATTGGTTGGATAATCATCTTTATGGATTTGTTCAGGTCGATTCCAAGTGCCATCAGTACAAATAACGATCCGTTTCATAACTAATCACCTCCATGTGGGATAACAAATTTATTTACAAGAAAAGCAATAGTTAACTTTTGTAAACAAGTTGTCAATTATTAAGTTGCTGAATTATAGTGTTATTTTTAAGGTTTCTATAGAATGAACGCTTTTATTACTGACGCTGGGTTATTAAGTTAACTTGTTTTAACTTTTATAATTGATCTCGCTAAATCAACACTCTATAGTGCTGCTTCACTGATACTTAATATCCCCTATTTGAGCTTAAACGCTCAAGGATGAACTTCCAATATGTCGCCCAGACGTCTTTACTTTTTAATACTATTAATTGCCTGCTTACTGATCTCGGTAATGAGTTTTTTGTTCCATCAAGGCGAGCAGTTAGTATCAAAGCGAACTTCGTTGATTCAGGCGACAGAAGAAATCCAATTAAATGCGACCAGTGCCCACTTATGGTTTGAAGAAATCATGTCGGGTGATGCATCAGAATCAATAGATGAAGTATGGAGATATATTGACGCAGCTGACTGGTATGCCAAGGCAATGTTAGAAGGAGCGAGTAATTCTGAAGGTAACTTCTATCCCTTAAAAGATATTGAGTTGAGAGCTGATATCATTGCTGTACGACAGGCGTTGAAAAGTTTTAAATCAATAGCCCAGCAGCGCTATATTAATTTTTCTGAATCTATTCCTGGCAGCTCGATTGACAGTCAGTTAGATACTGTATTTCATGATTTTATGCAGCAAGCTGAATTGGTGCAAACGCAGGTTCAACACCAGATTAATAGAGAGCTCAGACAATACCGCTATATCAGCATGGCACTGATCTTTATTTCGGCAATTATGTCTATCTTGTTAAGTAATTTTTTATACAACAGAGAAAAGCATCGTGCGAAGTTACTTGAATCTCTGACCCAGGCATCATCATCAATTGAACAAAAAAACAAAGAACTGCATCAGCTAGCCCATTATGATTCCTTAACCGGCTTGCCAAACCGCATTTTATTTCAAGATAGGCTTGAACACGCCATCGCACATGCAACGAGGACAGATTCAAATATTGCCTTGTTATTTATCGATTTAGATAATTTTAAGTATGTAAATGATCAATATGGTCATCAAGCGGGGGATGAACTATTAAAGTTAGTTTCTCATCGAATCACTGACTGCGTGAGAATAGACGATACCGTAGTACGAATCAGCGGTGATGAATTTGTGGTGATATTGCCGGAAATAGAAGGTTTAAATTCAGCAATTGTCGTGGCTAACAAAGTGGCGGAAACAATTGTTGATGTTATGCAGCAGCCCTTTTATCTAACAGGGCCAACCGTTTATATTTCCAGCAGTATCGGCGTAGCACTTTACCCTGAAGATAGTAGTGATGGTGATGAGTTAATTAAACTTGCTGATAACGCGATGTATCATGCGAAAGAAACGGGCAAAAATAACTTTCAGTTTTATTCTGATGAACTCAATCGTCAATCCTTATTGCGACTAGAAACTGAACGAGATTTAAGGGCAGCGATTGAACAAGATCAATTCATTATCTATTTTCATCCGCAATGGTCGCTAGATTCAAATAAAATAAATGGTTTAGAAGTCTTGGTACGATGGCAGCATCCAACCAGAGGCTTGGTTTCATCAGATCAGTTTATTGGCATTGCAGAATCATGTGGGCTGATTGATAAAATTGATTTCTTAATAATGACCAAAGCCATACAACAGCACAAACTTTGGCAACAAACGGGCTTAGATATTGGAGTGATGGCGATCAATGTGTCATCAATCAGTTTCAGTCGGGAGGACTTCTTCAATAACGTTAGTCATATTATTGAGCAATGCGAAGTTGATGCTAAAACGATTGAATTAGAAATTACCGAATCTATTCTGATTGAAAATGATAAATACTGCCAACAGCTCTTAACAGCTTTAAAATCACTAGGAGTACGCGTTGCGATCGATGACTTTGGAACAGGTTATTCTTCTATGGCTTATCTGAAAAACTTTGAGGTCGATACCTTAAAAATTGATCAAAGTTTTATTGCCGATTTCGATAAAGACTCGACATCAGAAATTATCTTGAAGAATATGATTTCGCTTGGCATCGATTTAGGGCTGACTGTTGTTGCTGAGGGGATAGAAACACCTCAACAGCAACACCATCTTAGAGAGCTTGGTTGTCATTCAGCGCAAGGCTTCTTGTTAACAAAGCCTAAACCAGCCGCTGAAATAGAACAGTTCATCCGTGCTCACCAGTCAAGCAAGGCCATGTCAGCGAAGAATATTGAAAGCTAGGCTGCTTTAGAAAATTCCGCTTCAATAATCGCGCACCAGTCAGTAATACGCTGCTCAGATAATTCAGGTTCACAATCATCATCTAACGCTAGTCCGACGAAATGCTCTTTATCGGCGGTGAGTGCTTTAGAGCCTTCAAAGTCATAACCTGATGCTGGCCAATGGCCAATAATGCTTGCGCCACGATCAGCTACTTTGTCATGCAACATACCCATTGCATCTTGAAACCATTCGGCATACGAGTATTGATCGCCTAAACCAACAAAAGCGACCGTTTTGTCAGAGAAGTCGACTTCATCGATATCATCCCAAACATCTTTCCAGTCTTCCTGTATTTCGCCATAATCCCAAGTAGGAATAGCAAAAATAATTTGAGTGAAATACTCTAAAGCATCAAGCCCCACATCTTTAACATCAAATAATTCGACTTTATCATCGCCAATTTGTTGTTGTAGTTTTGTAGCAGTATCTGAAGTGTTGCCAGTGGTTGAACCATAAATAACAGCAATCATTGTTGATTTATCTCGCAGTAATTAATATTTAATGCAAATGATAATCATTAACAATATTGAGTGCAACTGAAAAGTGAACTATTTATGATTTTTTGTAAGCTGTCGGCTTATTTGAGTTTAGATACACTGATCTCGAAACTTGAATTGTCATCACTTAGATAAATTTCATTATCTTGGATATTGCACTGAAGTTGCATTGCTCGTTTTATCAATGCTTCTATGCCATCCGCTTTAATTTGATAAACGCGAAGATTGCTAAAACGTTGTAACTTCTCTTGTTGCTGTTGCCACCAAACTTTCGACTTGCCATCATGATAAGTATAAATAATGACTTGGTCTGCGCGGCCGCATGCCTTACGAATTCGTTTCTCATCGACTTGACCAAGATCGATCCATAACTCGATGTCATTAGTCAGTGATTTTTGCCACAGATCGGGCTCATCATCACTCGCCATGCCCTTGGTAAAACTTAATGAATCACTGGCATTAATCATAAAGGCAACTAAGCGAATAAGAAAACGAAAATCAGTTTCTGATGGATGTTGTGCCACCGTTAATTCGTGACTTTGATAATAATGTCGATCCATATCAGCAATATTAAGGGAGACTTTATTTATCGTAGAACTAATGGCCATAGGAGTCGTTTTATCTTGGAACTAAAGTGAGCAGTTTAAAGTGCTGGCGGGGGCGAGTCACGTAGATAATTACAAAGATTTGCATTTGAGATTAAATAACAAAATGTGAACTACATCACGAAAATAGAAAATAATCCCAAATTGGTACCAAAGTACAATAGCTGTGTATAGAAAAAAGGCAGACGATGAACCCTAGTCGGAATGGACTCCATTTCTCTTGTTCAAGAGGGGTATTCAGCATGGCTACACAAATCGGCACTGTTTCAATTCTTATCGGAACAGCCACTGCAACATCTGCAGATGGCACAGTTCGAACTCTCCATATCGGTGACATAATCTACGCAGATGATCTTATTTCTACGGGGCCCAGTGCCGCATTAGAAATTACGTTCGCTGACGGTAGCCTTATGGATCTTGGGCGAAGTTCACAGCTTGTGCTCGATGATGCCGTTTATGATCCGAGTGTAGTAGCCGAAGCTGAAGTGGCAACAGATGCCGATGCGATTCAACAAGCTATTTTAGCTGGCGTAGATCCTACACAAGTCACTGAAGCAACAGCTGCTGGTGCAGGTGCTGAAACGGGTGGTAATGAAGGGTCTGACATCGTACAAGTTGATTACCTTGCTCCGTCAATCATCCCGGATTCAGGTTTTGATACTACAGGGATTTCTTTTGAGTTTGATGAGGTGGAGGAAGAATTACCCCCATTAGATGATATTCCGACCTTGTCTATCAATGATGTCACTGTTTTTGAACCAACATCTAGCGGTGAAGATGGCGGCGGACAACAACAAGCTGGCTCCGGTGGCGGTGCTATTTTTGTTACCGGACATGACTCAGATGAACATTCAAATATTGATTACTTAAATTCAGGACTAGATTATTTACTATTTGGCCAAGCAGCAACGGTTGGTGAACGAACAGGAAATACGATTGCAGTTATCGGTGATGGAAGTAGTACTGGTTTTGTTTCGGGTTTAGAGTCTGAGGGCTGGACAGTTACATATTATGTTGATGGTGACCCTGATATAACCGATGCGTTTAATGCGGATATTGTGTTGGTAGAAAGTGGTAATGATTCGTCATTAAATACCCAATTAATCGCATTAACAGATAACTTTGCAGATTATATTAATAACGGTGGCGCTCTCTATATTCATACGGATGAAGGGGGCGGACAGTCATGGTATAACTTTGTGCCATCATTCGGCGATACCATAAATGCAAGCGTAGGAGGAACAGGTGTTTATGCGGTAACTGCAGCAGGTTCAACTATAGGTTTAACAGAGCCTATTGTTGATGATGATCCGACACACAGTTATTACACTGGGGTAGATACTAGTTTATTTACCATCTTTGAAGTCGCCGATAGTGAAGCTGTATTTGGCGAAGACAATGGTGCTGCTGTTGCTTTTGGCGCAAGAAATATCGGGATCGATGATGGCGGTTTTATCCCGACTGGAGATAGTGTCTTTGCTGAATTCACCGTCAGTTTAAGCGCTGTTTCAACGGTCGATGTTTTAGTGGACTTTGTCACTGCCAATGGAACAGCAATATCAGGTGGTTCGGGTGTCGCTGAAAATGATTACGGCTCGACCTCAGGTACGGTAACGATTCCTGCTGGTTCGTTAACGGCAACAATCCAAGTAGAAATATTTGGTGATGATGTAACTGAAATAACAGAACAATACTTTGTAACCTTAGGCAATCCTGTTAACGCGGCTATCGCTGATGGAACAGGTGTAGGCACTATTTTAGACAACGATTTAGTCGAGTTTTCGATAGAAGCTTTATCTGGTTCTGAAGGTGGTCAACATTCATATGTAGACGAAGGTGATCAAGCTAGTTATACCATTAGTTATGACGGTGTATTAGCTGACGGTGTGCAGGCAGCCGTCACCTTTGATACTGCAAGTGGCACGGTCGTTAACTTTGATGCCATTGAAGGTGTCGACTTCGATGAAAGCACTAATACAGTAGTATTTACCGGCGGTTCAGGTATTACTAGTGTCGTGGTATTTGTACAAACGACTGATGATTTATTGATAGAAAATAATGAAGATTATTCGATTAATCTAATTTCATCAAGTGCTAATTCGACCATTAATCCGTCCGCAGATCATGTAGATACAACGATCCTAGATGATGACTTCCCTATCGTTAGCATCTTGCCCGACACCTCAGGTGGTGGAGACATCGTTGAAGAAGGTAACGCCTTATCGTATGTGGTGAGTTTAAGTGCACCGGGTACATCGAATGCAGTAGTTGACTTAAGCTTCAGTGGGGGTACCGCAGATAATAGTACCGATTACACGCCAACGTTCTACAGTGATGCCGGCTTAACCAGCGTCATTACCTCACTGACCTTCACACCGGGTCAAACAGCGAAAACTATTTACGTGGGCACCGCTGATAATGATCCACCATTGAATG